>Ga0209611_10006360_pt1 | contig 19401 bp, 13 predicted proteins | sample S1TSphgellanicum_3_FD_187693 | JGI IMG/M metagenome (GOLD analysis project Ga0209611, IMG submission 187693) | Host-associated microbial communities from peat moss isolated from Minnesota, USA - S1T2_Fc - Sphagnum magellanicum MG (SPAdes) (version 2) | ecosystem: Host-associated > Plants > Peat... | reverse complement strand
ACATTACATGTTGTGTCTATACCAAACCAACTTCGCCCAGGTTTCTTGGACAACAGTTGTGTCAACATGCTCTGTCCTCAGTGTAGTAGTGGAGACATTAAGGCAGCTGCAACACACCACCTCCTCCTCCTCCTCCCCTGCATCAAATTGTCCACATTTCAGCATCACCTTTGCCAGTTTCTCAAGTGACACTGCTTTCAGTAATGTCACGTTTTGCTTTACATGCTCATCCACCTGCCACTGTCCCTCTCAAGAGTTTAGGGTTTAGGGTTTAGGGTTTAAACACTCATGAGGTTAGAGTTTGAGTTTCTGTACTCCCCATGCAAACAGCATCTTCCAGCAGTGACACTTTCTGTCCCAGGAACCCTTCTAGTCATGCACCAACATCTAATTATGCTGCATATTTCATGGTTGGTATTTCAGATTGTTACTCTCTGGTAGAGGGCACCAGAAGTTCTGTCAGAAGCAACCAGTGGACATCTGGTCTGTGGGATGTATATTTGGTAAGTAGTCTGGTCATATGTTAGCATTAGTATTTGAGCTGTAAAGAACAGTTTTCTAAAGGAGAGTGTTATATGTATTGTTTGCTGAGGTGACAGACTTACTGCCATTTCCTGGAATGCCTTGCAGTTGAATCGTCTCACAACTCACCTCTGTTTCCTGGAGACTCTGAGCTCCAACAATTGCTTGACATTTTCAGGCAATCCACATTTGTGTATCTATAAACCAAGTTAATCTCCATGCTGTCCAAGTCAAGGATGATGACCATGTGTCCTCAGTACCAAGAGAGGCTAAACAGCATTTTTGTATTCACTCTTTTGCTTGCAATTCATTTGTGCTAAAAGTGCACTTGGTGTATGCAGGCTACTGGAAACACCATGTACCCTCTTTTGTTGTAAGCTTGTAAGATAGAAAATGTGAGTCTTGGAGTTCTGATTGCTCCAAGAAACAGAAATGTTAAAGCATTGAAAGAGCAATTTCAATTTAGAGATTGATTGAGATCACTAACTATTTCAAGCTGGAATGGGTGTGATGGAATTGAAACTTGGAGAGGATGTTGCAATTCCCAGGTGACACTTAAGCTAAGCCTAGACCTTAAACCCTAAGCCCTAAACCTAGGTCATGCCACATGACACTTAAGGTCGTCTATGCTAGACCTAGCACTAAACCATGTGACACCTAGGCCTAGAGTACCCAGGCCACATGACAACTAAGACATATTAGTTGCATACATAACCATGAAGTGGTCACATATGCAACTAAAAGGGTTTTAAATGATTTACTTGTATGAAAAATCATGAAAAATCATTCATGTTGATGATTTTTCACATCCTTAATTACAAACTAATTACATAGACGATCGTATATATTTAAAATTATTCAGTTACAACTTTTTGATTACATGAAGATTCAATATAATTGCAAATGCTAACTATTTACATGATATTTGTGAAGTGATTGTTTGCAAACACAACTTCCAGAGTACCAATAATTGATTGTCATTGATATTTGTAGTGCGAAGCAATGCAAAGCCCAAGCTATTGAAATAGATGATCAACTTTTTGGTACCAAGATGGATGATAAATTCAACCTTTTTTGTGTGTGTGTGTGTCCCCATGCACATTTCTTTCCTTTTTCATCCAAGGAAATGACATCATGAGTATGCTACTTAACATGAGGTGCATTTTGTAGTAGTTAAAAGCTTTATAAAAAAATTTAATTTAAGAAACAATATTGGTTGGCTTGCGCCATTGTGGTCATTAAGATTATGTAAATTAATCAAAAAAATGATCGGGTTTAAGAAACAACATGGATGATAAAGTCAATCCATTTTTTCTTGTGCAAATGTACATTTCCTCCCCTTTTTCATCCAAGGAGTTGACATCATGCGTAGGTTACCTAGCATGAATGCATATTGTAATAGTTGAGTTTTATAAATTTTTAAAAAAACATCATTTAACAAACAAGATTGGTTGACTTGGATTAATGTGGTCATTAAAATTATGGAAATTAGTGAAAAAAATAATGAGCTTTTAGAAACAAGATAGATGATAAATTCAACCCCCTTTCTTCTTTGCAAATGCACATTTCCTTCCCTTTTTCATCCAAGGAGTTGACATCATGAGTAGGTAGGTTACCTAACATGAGTGCATATTGTAATAGTTGGGTTTTATAAATTTTTGAAAAAACATTATTTAACAACATGATTGGTTTACTTGGACTATTGTGGTTGTTAAATTTATGGAAATTGGTGAAAATTTTGATGAGCTTTTCGAAACAAGATGGATGATAAATCCACCCCTTTTTGTGTGCAAATGCATATTTCCTTGTTTTTTTCATCCAAGGAGTTGACATCATGAGCATGTTACTTAACATAATAGTCGAGTTTTATACATATAAAAACATTATTTAACAAACATGAGTGGTCGACTTGGACTATTGTGGTCGTTAAAATTATGGAAAATTAGTGAAAAAAGTGATGAGCTTTTTAGAAACAAGATGGATGATAAATCAACCACTTTCTTCTTCTTGTCCAAATGCACACATTTCATCCCCTTTTTCATCCAAGAAGTCGACATCATGAGTATGTTACCCAACGTGAGGTGCATTTTGTAGTAGTTGAGTTTTATTAAAAAAATTAAAAAAACGCTATTTGACAAACATGATTGGTTGGCTTTGTTGCTTTTTGGTCCTTGCTGGCGCCCGTTTAGGATCTGAACTTTCCCAAGAAGACGAAGAAGACAACGAAGGTCTGCCGAAGGAGAGAGAGAGAGAGAGAGGGGGGGGTGCGGGGAGGGCTGTACACGAAGAAGAAGGGAATGGGTGTGTAGATCTAACGCCCAAGGTGCCATTGCCGTCGATGATGGAAAAATCAAGAGGAAAAACAACAACAAGAACAACAAGCAAGGATTAACAAGTTCCCCCACTGTTGAAAGGAGAAGTAGCAGGGAAATGCCAATGAAAAATCGATTTGGAGTGTGAATTCTTCTTCTTCTTCTTCTTCTTCTTCTGCTGATTCTCGGCTTCAAAATGTTGGGTCACCATAGTTGGGCGAAGAACAGGGAGCCTTATGCCAACGGCATGAAGGTAGGTTTGTCTGCTTTTTCTTTTCTTTTTTCTTTAATTTTTTAAATAATATTATCAATCTGTTGATGTCGGACTTCGAGGGATGGTTTGGAACACGGATTGTACAAACGCATCTATCTAGTCTCAGATTTTCTGTTGCATCATAAATGGCACTAGGTTCTGATATGTCGTAGTCTATCGAAATTGGGTACTGAGTTAGGGTTTGAGACGCTTGTGGAATGCTGTTGTATTAAGTGGTGAGATCTCATTCTCTTTTCATGTCCTGGTGGTGGAATTTGATGTCAATCTTATGTTTCTTGAGAAGAGGTTTTTTTTTTTACATACCTATAGCAGCAGATCATGAACTGTGATTTGTTTCTCATGCAGGCTATTTTCACTGCAGCATGGATTCTCTTCTGCTTGAAGGTACTGCTGCAGTTTCATTTTCAGGTCCTCCATGCTTCATGGCATCACAATTCAATAAAGATGCAATCTTTTGTCTTGCTAAGTAATCCTTGATGTCAGGGAATATTGGCATCACTTGCACTAAACCCTAATGATCTGCAGATGGCAACCTCAGTGTGCTACTATCACTAGGAAATGTGATCACATCTTGGGTGTGTACTACATACTATCGTGGTTCTAGTAACAGCATTGACATTGCCCCCTTGAAGCAGGTAGCCCATGAGTCAATGGTTTTGATGAATGTGAGTACAAGGGACAAATTCTTCCTAGAAGTGTATCTGTACTACAATCCCGTGTGTCTGATGGTCAGTATCTCCTTCACCGATACTTCTCATTGTGATTCTTCCATAGCTTCTGCAAGCATAGAAAGGGTGTAATAGTCAGTTGATCACTTAATGAAGAGCATTTGGATAGGATTGATTCTTTGCTGGAGTACAACTAATTCTTTGCTGGGGTGATGAATGATTCTTCTTGCAAATGTAGAAATGGCCACAAATCTGGACTCTTATATGTCAGAACAGCTTACATTGTAGTTTGCAGAATGTTGAACAGCTCTCTAAAATGCTTCAGTTGGATCACATAGCAAGAGCCAGATAAAGAAAGTAATTGGCATCGCTTTTGCAGTGGACAACACAGGGTTTCTGAATTTAGACCTAATCCATGCCGGTTTTATTAGTGTTTGTGCAGGCTTTGATGGTGTGGCTCTGGGGAGTAAATGTGTATGTGTTTCTGAATACAAGAATACCGTATGCTAAGGTGTTTGAGCTTGAACACAACCACCTCACACACCATGAGATATGGAAGGTAGTCCCCAACAATCTTTTTGCCCTCCAGCATCTTACTTCATGCAAGGCAAATGCATGGAAGGAAAAGCAGTAAATAATAAGTTCAGCAGTATTCCATTGAAAACAATACCACCTTAAATGGTTGACAATGTTTCACTCTTATCATTGCTCACTCAATGAATTTCCTGCTCTGTTTATGAAGTTAACTTCATAATCTGAGCCCATGCTTCTCAAAACTTGCAGATTGCTTCCTGGATGACAGTGGCTTGGATAACCAGCATGACTGCATACCTCTATCTCTACTCCCATGGCATGGTCTTCCATGCTGCCTCACAGCCTGTAAGTACAGCGCCACTTTCCAAAAATCTTGTAACAGTTTATTCAGTAATTGTGGCTTCACAAGTGGGCTATATGTTGGATCACAGATGTGTATTTTTCTGTGTCACAGATGTAGCCCACTAGATGGGCACCAGCATTGTGTTTGGTCAGGTTCACTGTTAGGGTAGCCCATGGCTATTTTGGGCCCCAGCTAGAAAAAATCGTCTTACATCTAGGATCTGAGCCTGTGCTAGGATCCCTATTCTTGGGGAACATACATGGGGATGCTATGTGAAGCCTTATTCTTCAAAGCATGTATATCTCAAGAATATCTAGCTTGTTGGCAATATGTTTGTAGTCCTGTACCATGTTCTTGTCAATTTCTCCATTTGCATTTGGTCATTTGGATAATCCGAGCTTATTGAGCTGACATGACAGATTCTTCTCTATATATTGGTGCCGTTGGTACTGGGTTTGCCCCTGGATATATTTCACATGCAAACCCGTTTCTACTTCTTGAGAACTCTTCTGCGACTTACTCTCCCCATTCAGGTGCCTTTTCACTCCATGAGCAGAACACAAGAGTGAGGGGGAACTGTACAATATATTACTGACTGGAGCAATGATGATAAGAAATGTATAAAGGGGTAAATTAGAAAATGCTAAAACACCTTGAGCCTCACACCTAACTCACCATGTGAATGCTGGAAATGTCATTTGCATGTATCTAGATTTGCACATTTTCTGTGTGGAATTGTGCTTACTGTAATGTCAAAATGTTGGAAAACATCAACAGATTCAAACAATAAACATGAAAAGGAATGAAAAAGACAAGGCAAAGAAAGGCATGATACTTTCAAAGAATGAACCTCTACATTCCCCAAGGACTTGGAACTTGAGAACATGCAACCAATTCAATGGTCAGGAGCATTGACAGAAATTTTGAGAGGGTCCGTATAACAATTGACAATCCTTGTCAAATGTTTCTCAATGTTCTTGACTCAGTTGGAAGGAAGATGTAGCCTAGAAATCCACAACAAGAAAGAAGTAACAGGATGTACCTGTTAGGAGATGCCATTGCACACACTTTGACAGTTGATTTGTTATAAGACTAGGAGATGCATCCCATGGCATCTTTACTTGTCCTGCTTGATACACACACAGTACACAGAAAGCACCACCAGGAATTCAGAGGGGAGAGACTGAGGAGCAAATAAGTTCTAATTAAGTACTTATAGGGCTTATCAGTTTTACTGAAAGTTTCCCTGGTGTGCAGCCTATATCATTTGCCGACTTTTTTCTGGCAGATGTGCTGACATCCATGGCCAAAGTATGTGAGCATTCATCTTTGTTTGCAGCCTGTGTTAGGTCTTGAGTTCTTTGTTGGTAATTTGCAGAGGTATAAGAGTGAAATATTGTAAAGCTGATGCCAACTCTCTGATAGTGTTTGAAATTCTAGGGGATTGATCAAAACAAATGCCAGAGATTGTAACCCATATGCCTTCATGTTTGAGGTCTCAGTATGTGTCCATATTCCATGTTCTTTGAACTCAGGAGCTTCCTTGTGTCTTATCCCAATTCACACAAGAAATGGTAACCTAAGTTTGTGGCACTACAGCATCCAGCATGATTTCATAGTTTCTGGTCATTTTCACCTCTACTTAAGCCATTCTGTTGTCACTGGGTTTTTCATATTTGAATCACAGTACCGCAAGATATGTATTTGGCAGGTTGATTCTGGAGGTTCTCACAAGTAGGTTTCTGATTGTGCAGGTCCTCTCAGACTTGGAGCGTTCTGTTTGCAGAATGTATCATCGACAGGCAAGTTTCACAACACATGGATTTGTGTAGTTTGCCCATTGTCCTGTATCTTTGTGAAACTAGCTCTATGTGATGCTATCAGTTTCCATTCTTGGGCTTTGCTCACAAGTTGGGACTTAACATCCTGTTGCATTTGTCAACTGATTTTTGTTTGAGAGCAGACATCTTAGTTGGGGACTGTTTCTCTGTATCCCTGTTTAGTCAGGGCATTCTGCCCTTCTTATCTATCACCCTACGGGAGGGATCTTGTTTCCTTGGACACTCTGAGCCTGTGGAACCCCATTCTTAGTGGTTACTCAATTTCTGTTGTTATCAAAAGTTCGAAGGAATAAATGTCATGCAATATTAGACCTCCAGGCCCTTCTAAATTGGTGAGTCTGTGTGGGGCAGGTGGCAACTGTTGCTTGGTTGGAACCTGGTGATACATGCGGCAGCCATTCTATCCATATACCAATTGTCTTGGCCATCCCTTATGTGATCCGCTTTTTACAGTGCATACGACAGTACCATGACACAAAAGACAAGACCTGCCTTGCCAATGGTATATCTTATGTGCACACTTTTGGGATTAGTGTAAGAGGATAGTCTAGAGAATATCCATAAGATAAACACTTCTGGGGTCACTTTTCATGGGTTACACAAATAGGTATGGCTGTTAGACACCCATTCTTGCCAGGAGGTCAGGACAAGAAGTCCAGAGACATGACTCACAGGCATCATTCAGTCCTTATAGATCCTTCAAAATAATTCATTGAGGATTGAGACATGAACACATCTTGTGACCCTAGCTGTTGTCATGCTGCTTTTTTCTGATTTTATGTTATTAATGATGGCAATGGGTGAGGGTGGGTGTAGCATTGAAGTACTTTTCAACTTTTCCTGTCATATTATTGTCAGCAATGAAATATCATGTGCTGCAAGAGCTTTGGGAGGGCCAGCTGCGCCCATTATGGCTATTTTTTGCTGTCCTCAATTCATGTTACTGCTTCTATTGGGATATCCGGAAAGATTGGGACATTGGGTTTGTCTCTCCCTCCAATATTTACATCTATGATTACATGTTTCATGGTTGCAAGTTTTTCCCCCTTCTGTAGCAGTTTGGACCTTGAGGTTCACTCTGAAAGAGAAATTGATTATTTTGTTTCTGATAAGTAGTAGAGAGGAAGTGTAAGGATTGCATTTGATTTACTAAGGGACTGATAGTTCTGATCATCTATTGGGGTATTGATTTCTTTGTTTTTTACTGAGTGAAATATGTAGTTTGATTGGTACACACACATGCTCTTGATCATGTAGTTTTCTATGTTAACCCATGTGTCTTTTTTTGGCATGTAGGTGCTTATCTGGTCCCTGCAGATCAAGGAAGCAGTGTCTTCGTCCAACCTTGCTATACAACCGACCTGAGGTATGCCTCTCTTGTCACCCTACATTGCAGCTCCCACATTTTGTCTTTGGGTGGTTTCTTGTTGTTTTTCTTTTCCAGAAGCATGCATGAACAGTGCACTGAAGGTTGCAACCTTCATTGAGGCAGGTTTATTATTGGGCAATAGGTGGCAACCTGGTGCTGAGAGGTGCATGGACATATAAGCTATCAGCCCACTTGCGACATAACTTCAAGACTGTGTTCTTTTTCTCACTTCTTGAGATGTGCCGCCGTTTTCAATGGATTTTCTTTAGGGTAGAGATTGCAGCTATAAAGTTGTCAAATTCCAGCCCCACTCTCCCAAAGGTGAATTCACCAATTCCACTGAAGGATTTGTCTGCTGAGGCAGAGCGTTTGCTTACTGCCTCAGAGTAAGATGTGTGGAATTAATTATTTGTCTCAAATGATTTTTATGTTTGGGCAATTGAAAAAGCTTTCTTTCAGAGTTACATGCAGCAGGTGACATTATTTTTGCCCTCAGTAGAGCCTAGATAACACCATTGTTTCGGAAGAGATGGAATTTTTGTGGAAAGTTTGTATCATGGTTCGTGTTCCAGGACCCAGAATACACCATTTGGTGACAATTAGAACTGGCAAATAAGCAATGACCTATTTATCAGAGCTTGGCTGCATGTACTTATGAAGACTTGATGTCCAATCAGAGCTCTAATAGAAATCACCCTCTGTTAGGGTGGTATACTAACCTTAAGTTGATCATTTGTGCCTGAACTGTTTGCAATACCAAAAATAGTGATGGAAACAAAGTAGACAAGTGTTTTGGTGCAAGAATAGCTTTTTGTTTCCCTCCCTGCAGACCTTCTTTACTTTGTCTGAGTATGGGGTTCAAGACAGCAGATGAGGAGATTAGTGGAACAGTGCATAGTGGGCCCTAAGAAGTATTGTTGTGTTTGTACCATATATCTGGAAATCAAGGTTCTTCAATTTTGGTGGCTTGCAGATTCCTACAGTGTCGGGTTGCTTACTCATTCAAAGTTTCATTTTGCTGATGATATAGCAGTACAATTTGTGCAGGGGCAGTACAATTTGCACACCAGTGACATGAGGTCTGGACCTCAAGTCTGGACTGATATTTGAATGAAACAGAGTGTAATCTACTTCTTTAGCAAAGATTACCATGACACTGCTAAAGGGTAGAAGAAACCTCAGAAGTCTATCTTGTCACAGATCTCTCAATTTTTTGGGCCCAAAACAATAAAGAAGGACTAACATCCAGAACACAGGAATTGAGAAGCTTCACAGTTTTTCTGCACCTCTATCAAATATCTGTTGAGGTCTGCTTGTGGTGCACCAGAAATTGGTGATGGTGCAAAGGCACATGAAATCCCACAAATTTCAATTTCAAGCTCACAGATGCAAACAATGTTTGTTAGTTGGCCATGAAGCCTTACGGCGATTTCACAAGCATCCCAGAAAAGAAGGTTATTGCTGGCTGCAAAGTGTTAAGATGGTTTCCCATCCAGAATTGAAGGTTCTTATTTGACATTTGCTAACAGGAGCCTACACCACCTTAGAATTGCATAGAAGATTTAATCAAGTGGCCAACTTAGGGTTATGAAGCATCTGAAGGTTGAACTTTCAACATGGTTGACTTCCCACCAAGGACGTGATGCACGGGCATATCTTCCAATTTGTTGGAGCTTTTTATTTGTACCTTCTCACCAAAGTCCTAGAATGAAAACAAACCAGAACTATTGGATGAGGAAAAGTCAAAACATGCTCGTTTGACTCACCAAAACTATTGGATGAAGAAAAGTCAAAACATGCTGGTTCAACTTACCAAAATGGTTTTGGCCCAGCATTTTTGCACAAGAGGCAAAGGCTGGTGAAAGGCACAGCAAAGCCTAACACATGCTGTCAATTGGCTACATAGTTTGGCTGGTACGGGTGGGTTGCTGTTAGTAGTCTCCCACCTATTTGGAGTCTCCCACCTACTTGCAGTCCCAGTTTTAGTTTTATGGCTGGGGTTGGGAAAAAGTAGATAACTAAACTTGGATATGAGAAATAGTTTTGCAGGGTCACATACTAAGTACCACTGAAGATGCTCTTGGCCCAAGCCTGGAAATCATACAACTGTGATTGGGGCAAAGGCCCTACTGCCTGTGAACCTTGAAGAATACAGAAAATACATCATCTATTCAATTAGCAACATATGAGAGGTTTCCACACCACACTTTGACAGCAGATGAGAATCTGTACTAAACAATCGTTGAAAGAAGGTAGGAAGGAACTTGACTGTGGAAAGACTGAGCTCTTAACGCATGTGCACACTGCAGAACTCTACCATATGCTCTAGAAAACCTTATCTTGGTGTAAAATGCAAAGCCAGAGATGCGGGTCTAGTTCACAACAAAAAAGGGCTGTCAACGACTAAAGGAAATTCGTTACACGTTCTTTAGAGAGTATTGAACTAGACCATTCTTAATGCTTTAATTAATCACACATGGGCATAGTGCTAGGATGTTGACTTGCCCATAAGTCCTTGTGTTTCACCCATCCACTTGACGCATGCGGGTGTGCTTGTTACCATGAAAAAGTATGCTGAAGGAATAAAAGAAAGAAGCAAAAAAAAAAGCATGTATGCTTGTTAGATTCAGCCAGCTTCTCAAGAGGTCAATGGATTAAAAGAACCAACACAAATCTTTTTGGCAAAAGAGTTGACATTGTGCCCAACTGAGAATTGTAGGTAAACTAGTTTCCTCTGCCATAGTTGACTCCCTCCTCCTCTCCTCTTTGTAAGGAGTGCTCTACATGACGACACTACTTGGCTTCATAGTTGGTCACCACCCATCACCACAGTCTTCCCAGCCCAAGTGAAAATTTCACCTTCTGAATTTTTTCATCCTAAACAAAGCCCAGAGAATGCATGCTTTCTTGTACCGTACTAAAGATGTGTAAATGCCATGTAAGTATGCATTACGATCCAACAACCCAACTTTCATTTGAAACCTTCAGTACTCGCATTTTACAACTCTGTGTTTTGTAATTCAATTGTTTGCAGTCCATAGGTTTGAGCAAAGTTAGATGAAAATGCCATATTTTGTGTAAGGGATATAAGCACAATGACAGACTTATCAGGGGAAACTTAAATAATTACTTTCACAAAAGTTTAGAGCTGTTGAAGCAACTTTTCACTACAAATGTAGAGATGATACACTTATGAGGGAAACCGGCTGGTGCAAACTCCAAGATCATATTTTTCTTGCACACACTTTAAATCCATTCTACCCACGTTGTATAAAAATATTTCTGAAGAGAACCCATGAACATTCAGGATTTCAATGGCACCTCTAGGCTGCTACACAAGAGCCTACAGAGCTGAAAATTTGCTTGGAGACTCAGCATCCTTGGACTTCCCCTGTTCAGTGTTCCTTCATGTTCTGCCTATATATCCAAATTGCATATATCTGTGCACATGGATGATGGTAGTTTCCAACCAGTGTTGGCTGGTTCCAGTTCCAGTTCTTGGTCCAGTTACTGGGTACTCAGACCACCAGTTCTAAATTTTGAAAAAAAAAAAATCAAAACTAGAACTGGAAGCAGAAACCAACCTCTGGCTAACACGAGTGCCCAGACCCAGCCCCAAACCCATTTTATAATGGTTTTAGTTTGAATCTGATAAACTTCTCTTGGGGTTCTCTCTCTCTCTCTCCATATTAAATCTCCAAGAAGAAGAAATTGATCTGCCAAGATCTTCATATTGCAGTTTGTGGATTTGCAGAAGCCCAACACGCGAGGGGTTTGGCAATGTACACTGGTGTTCCTTTTAATGTATGGCATTCTCACCATCTTCATGGCAAATCGACCAAAACCATCAAGCTATTACATTTGTCTACTGTACAGATCTGATGGTCATGTAGCACCAGAGGACTCAGCCTTCCATGTTCTCAAATTCCTTTTCCCCAAATTATTTCGTATCTTTGAGGAGAACAGAAAACAAATGGGAATTGCTTGATATGGCCACTTCCTATTCCAAATAGTTGCAAAGAAGTTCTCACAACTGAAGCATTAGAAAACAGAACAGAAAACAAAACCTCCTTGCAAAAACTCAAGTTGTGGAATTCAAGTTGGTAACAGACACAAAGGCACATGATAGACAAACAACAAAAATCTTCAGATGAATTGCAATCAGTTGTTTACTCAAAATCCATGATTTGATACAATAATCAACTCCCAGAAAGCCTTGAAATGGCCTCATGTGATTGCACAAAGAAAACCACTGCCGATATTTCTCTAAACTGACTGGAAATCTTCTTGATAAATGCTTGTGAATTACACCCATCAAGACCCCATCAGCACGGAAGTACTTGAAGCAAGCTCTCTGGATCTCAACTAATGACCAGAAGAAAATTTGACTGCAATCAGTAGTGTGATCAAATCTCTGAGATTGCTGCAATGGATCCTCAACTGCTGAACTATGCAGAAAATTTGCTACTACTACTGCCTCAGGCTCCTTAATCTGCACCAGATTAGGGTACAAATTCTTGAGCAAGATATCAAGACCTATAGCTCTAAATTTGCTGATGGAAGATGAAGCTTCAAGTGATAGCTTTTCAGCAGCCACTGCACAATCATTCCTTGCTGCTCTTGGAATGTAAGAGATAGAAGATGAGGAAGCAATGAAACAAGATGATGATGATGATGATGATGATGTTGGGGTTGATGCAGTGCTGATAGAATCGATCATCACCGGTGCAACTCTTGGAGATTTGCACGGCTCATGGATGTGGGGGCACTCTGTCGTCACTTCATCAGCATCTGGGACTGCGGAAGAACTCCTGAATATGACCTCAGAGGAGATGGCAACCTCAAGCTCCTCCTTGGGTGCAGAATCCACAAACTTCGTGTGAGGCGTAGAAGAATTACTAGCCTTTGGAGATCGAACCACAATCCATTCTCCTTCGCCTGGCGGACTGAGAGGGGAAGAAGTGCCCCACCACCAATCCTTACTGTTCTTGCTGCTGCTGCTGCCTGTTCCTTCGCCAGCTTCATCTGAGTGGACCCTAGCCTTTGGAGATTGGAGAGCTGCAAGCTTCCAGAACCTAGGCGACGACAGAGGTGGAATGGAGGAGGAGAGCACATCGCTGCTGCTGGATGACCCATGATCCAAAACACTGGTAGGAGAAACAGGGGTGCTTGGAAATTGCATTCCGGGGGGAGAAAGATCCTCGCAAGCTCGAGGAGCTCCTCCACCTGTGAGAAAGGGATGCTCTAGTAGCTGAGAGCTGGTCCAGCGCAACCGAGGATTACGCTCAAAACAGCGAGCAAGAAAATCATGCGCATCCGGCGACAGAGAATCCGGCACAGCCGGCATCTCGTTAGTACACCCAATACGGTAGAGCGCAACAAAAGGATCTGCAATCTGTGCCCAGGGAGCACGACCTGTTGCCATCTCCACTACGGTACATCCCAAAGACCAGATATCCGAGGGCAAACCCTGTTCCTTTTGCAACACAACTTCCGGCGCCATCCAGAGAGGAGTCCCATTCACCTTCCGCACTGCAGCATCACAATCCTGTACATTTCCTTCCCGCAATTCCACAACCTCGTCATCATCATCATCGACGACGACGACGCGCTTGGCGGATCCGAAATCCGCCAGCTTCACAGAGCCTGCATTCCCAACCAGGACATTCTTGCCCTTAATATCGCAGTGGACAATTCCGCGGGAATGGAGGTAATCGATCCCTTGCAGAATACTCCGCGTATAAGAGCGAATGAGTTGCTCATCCAGAGACTGGAACTGCTTCAACAAATCCGAGAGACTACCACCAGGCATGTATTCCAGGAACACGTTCCGCATCTTTTGCCCTGCTTCCTCACTCCAATCACTCCCTAGACAACGTATCACAAACTCCGATTCCAAGCCCTGCAATATCTGGATCTCATTCTCCAAAGCCGCTACCGAATTCTGAGAACCCATAACGTCCACCACTACCGATTTCACTGCAAAGAAGGAGCCTGTCACTCTGTTCATTCCCAAGTTCACTTGCCCGAAAGCTCCTGCTCCTAGCAAACTCCCACGAATCCATGAACCGCCGCCGCCGCTGCCACCACCGCCCATTTTGAAGTTCGAAAATCTCTTCCTCTCAACTCCACGCCTTCTTCAAACCTACCAACAAAACTCTGGTCTCAAAAAAACCATTCCTGCTTTCCAAAACCCACTAAAAACATAATCAACAAAGGAAAACACTAAGTACCAAGCCAATGCTTCCCTTCTCCACACTCTTCTCTCTCTCTCTCTCTCTCTCGTCCTCAACACAAAACACTTGGGAGCTAGATACCAACACTCAAGAGCACTACTTGTAATCTTAGAAAGCTAAAGAAAACATGAGAAAAATCACAAGACTTTGTTCTGCTACAAATCAGGAATAGGAATCCGGAACTGCTTGAGCTTCTTCTTCCTCTGGATTAAACCCAAGAGAATGGAGAAGAGAGAGAAGAGCAACAGAGATGTATATGCGCGAGTGAACGAGGGGCCCCTTTTGAGAGGCCACTTGCATCTTGGCCACTTTATTGGCCATTTGGCTACCGACCCAAGCAGCCTCCTCCGCCTTCTTCTGCGCTTTTGTCACCTCGATTGATCACATTCAGAAAGCGCGGCTGTTTTTGCGGAGAGGCGGCGGTTGGCGGTGGTAAAAACAAGGGGGCTAGATAGGTAAAATCGCCTTTTAACTTTCTTACCTCAGATTATCTTACTTTACCGCGCCCCCTACGGCCTAGCCTAGCCTAGTGGGCCGATTTGGGGGGGGGGGGCTGGGGGTTGCCTAGGTAGTAAAAGTAAGTAAATAGCATTTACTACCTAGTTTTTACCGCCAGTCAAATCATTTCTGGGTTTTTCACCCTTTGTGTTCAGGGTAATAAAAATAGGTCAGGTGACAATTAGACTCCTCCTTCCCCCCTCTCTGTTTTAACTTTTTAACCCACCCCTTGGCGCCAAATTTCTATCGGCTCAGATTTGACCCACGTTACATCTGACGCTTGAGAAGACGCAGCAGGAATCCAAAGGAGGAGGCGGCGGCGGTTCGAATCGCGCGTGTGCTTCGCCCGTTTCTTCGACTTGCCCCCCAACCTACGGTAACCTAACCCCACCCAATCCTAACCTACCCTACCCTACCCTAACCTACCCTACCCTACCCTATCTTACCCTGGTTTGCTTGCCTAGGATGAAAGGTCAAGGACATGATGCCTTTGTGCGTGCACCCGCCACTAAGCGTCATTGCAAACGAAAAGATTCGGGACTCCAGTTTTTTCTCCTTACCACACTTGTTTTTTCTTTTCTTTTTTAATAATTTTTTTATAATAATTTATTTGAAAACAAATTACGTTGTTGAATTTGACTAGCTATGTAGTTTTTCTATTGTGTGTGTGTGTGTGTGTGTGTGTGTTTTTTTTTTAAACAAAATTTTGTGGGAAAAAATGGGCCAGAAAATTGGGGCGCTTCATTCAGTCCTTCATCATATTATGTTGACTCTCTAAGCACATGATTGAGGGTGCCATCAGATTTCCTTTGCAGTTAGCCTACTCGGACTTGACTTTGATTATATAATAAAAAAATTATCAACCTATATTTTTTTATTTTTTTATTTTTATTCTTTTTTTTTTAATTTTTTAAAAAACTTGATGGGTAGATAAAAAGATTTAAAACCATGTGAAAGGATTGACATTAATAAGAAAGATCTTTTTTGAATGAAGTCGTGTAATAGTTGGTTCATCTAGTGAAAGCAAGGGCATTATTGCCAGAATAAGGGCTGAATTGTGCATATTTCATGATCGCTTGTTGAGGCCAGCAATGATTTATTAAACTACTTGTCAAGCATAGTTTAATAAATACTACTAAAACATGAAGTGGCCTTTTGCCTCACGGGTTTGTTGGTCCAAAGGCCGCTAGTTAGAACCCTAAACCATGACCTAACAATGACTTCATAGTCATTTGAGAGCAACCTTGACTTTGGGGGAACAAAGGAGGGAGCTGATTCTTGCACACCGCAATGACTTGAGCTGATTTAACACAATGCAATGACCATCATCCTTGTCGTCCAATAATATAGACCAACCATATTGCACACCTTTGATAGCTCTTTGGGCAACCTACACTACACGACCAAAAACTAGTGACAAATTGGTTGGTAGTTGGGACAACCGTGAAATAGTAGTAGTAGCTCGCCCAACTTCTTCTACATTGTCCATTATCTTTTACACCACCAAACCATCCATCATCAGGCTCCCATCATATATACTTGGAGAAATTTTCTTTACGGGAAATATTTTTTTAATTAATTAGTTAATTAATTAAAAAATACCTTTGCAAAGAAGCTGAGCACAAAACTTCAGACTAATTAGGCATGGGGTTGTTAATTAATTAACTTGACCACATGGCTATGGTGAGATGACGGAATACCTATCAATTGCATGAAAAAGGGTGAAGAATGAGAAGAAAACCTTTGGCCGATCCAATGCCTTAAGTAGAAGGTAGGAGGATGTATATAACCTTATTGCCCATGCATGTTCACACCCAAACTAACCAAGTGCAATAATAATAGTATTATGTCAAATTGTGCTTAAGATGTAAGGGCAAAAAACAATTACCTACTCATCAAGACCTCCTTTGGATTTTACTAGAGTATTAAGAAGGCATGTTACCAAGCTGTAATTTTGCCTAAACAAAAGGTGAGCATTTCCAAAAAACACGTAATGCCAAGAACAAATAGTAGTGCCTACAAGAGTGGCCATTGCATTTTTTCAAACACCCAATTTTTAAAAATATTTTTTCCCATGATACCCACCACATATCATACAAGAAGTTCATGAAAAACAAAAATCCAACAAGGCCTGTGACCTTGAGCTTTCCACCTACTTACTACCACTTAAGGATTTTGGTCTCTAGTCTTAAGCCATCCTTGGGGGTTTTGCCTTGAGTGCAATAATACACCAGAGGTTAGTCCCCATTACTGTGCAAAGAAACCAAGCAATCCTATAATTATTAGACACATAAAACTAGCAATGGTGCAGCTTACAAGTACCTTTTAGGGTAGTAGATACAAAATCACAATCTGCATGCAAAAGTTGCCCTTTCATGCAAAGCATCATTAGGGCATATAAAGTTGGTAATCAATACACCCACCCCCTCCTCCTCCTCCTCCAAATCTACAATTATTGACTCTCAAGTACAAGGGCATGAGTTATTGATATGGCTAAGTAATAATTGCCCTAAGCTTAAGGCTTCCACACTCCTGAAGGCTCATGATTCCCAACTCAAAAGGCTTCCACACTCCAGATACCTAGCCTTTCAAGGCATCCACACTCCAGTTTTTTAAACTAAGGTAGTCTGGAGTGTGGAAGCCTCAATCAAGTCTGGCTACTTATTGTTGGGCTTGCCTACTACCAAGGCAAGGATATTGTGTTTAGAATCATTATAGAGTATAGTAGCTTAATGGATTTTGGCCCCTACTAGGTAATAATAATAATAGGGTCTATTTTTATAGGAGGATTTTTTGAAAGATGATATTTTGGCTTGTGTTCAACCTTGAGATTAGTTATAGAGTTATAATATCTTGAAGGATTTTTGGGTTTTTTTTTTTTAGAGGATATTTTTTGAACATTATATTTTTGCATGGTGAAATATTTGAGTTTCCATAATTCTTCTTTTGCCTTAAGATAGTTTTTAATGTACCACACCCCTTGTTTAATATGACTACCCAATCTTGAATGGGAGATTCACTGGGTGGGAGATTTTGTATGTACTCCCCCATAACCCCAGGTTGAGGTAATGGAGAACCCACTAGTTTATACTTTAATTACTTCCATCACCCATTTCATGCTTTGGGCATGGATGGATCCTGACATCCATCCATCCATTCATCCATCCATCCTTTAAGGAGAGCCAACCAGTGTTATGCACGCATGATAACGTTCTAGGGATTGGGTTTACTTGACCATACTAGTTACATACATCCACTTGGAGCAACCCTCAACAAACCCAAGTTGGGTACAATCTTTTCTGACCCCAAGTTGGGTCCTTCTTCATAACCCCTGACCCATAGTTATATGAGCATTTACATCCCACTAGAACCAATTAAGTCCTTCTTCCCTTCCCAAACAAACTGGGGACTTACATAATTCTATCATTATGGGAATGGTGGGGAAAAGTTAGGGTACTTTGTGTGGCTCCCGCCAAATTAGCTCTCAAATTTCATTTAACACACATTTGTAACTCACCCATTCTTATTAAACAGTTGTGAGAGTGTTTGACTCTAGATGTTATGAATGTGGGAAGTAAAAGGTTGAGTTTGTAACTCCTTTGTAATTTATTAAAGCTCAACATCTCTACTTGTAGAGACCCAAAACCTAATCAATCTTATGATTTCAATGTGTATCGGTATATCTTTACTTGCCCCCTAGTAAGTTGTTGGCATAATTATTAGGGTTTAGAGTTGGCAAAGGGTTTAGGGTTTAGATTTTACAAAACCCTACCTATATTGTAATGGCAAAGGAGAGTTTTCCAGGTTTTAGGGTTTTCAATCATCAATCCACAACACAAACAAGTGAGATCAGTTGTATCAATATAGAAATCCAATCCTCTTTGAGACCCTTTTGCCACTTGTTGATTTGGGAGTAGGAATGTGAGGGATGGCCATTGGCCATGGAATTGAATACCAAGAGCATGTGAGCAAAAAGTGTTGTGTGAAAACAACCCTAAACATGATGATGATGATGATGATAGAAGGGAATTTGGATTCCTTTCAATTTTGAACTAACAAGGAAACTATGATTATATTTAATACAAGTGAAGATCACTCCCAATAGCTCCATTTTTTTTAGCATATGCCACATTAGGCTACTAAAGGTGCATTCACACTTGGTGTTAGGGACTCTCTAGTGTTGAGTTCCCTAACACCATGCTAGTCAATTAGGACTTACACCTACTTTAATGTAAACATTTTATGTTAAGCTAACATTCACTTTACCATTAAGCTATCACCCATTTAACGTTGGGTGACACCTAGGATGCCACATAGATTTTCATTTAACAATGACTTAACATCAAGTGTGAATGCACCATTATAATTCTAATATATGAAGTTGATTTCAAAGTGACTCTTGGTTAATTGTGTGGGTGAACCAGAGTACCCACACTGGAACCATGGTAAAAATCTGTGTTTGTTTTGGGTTACATCTAAACATCATAAGATATAAATTTATTCCCCCTTATTAGACTTTTTAAAAACCAGGGTCTAACTAGAGTTAGTCCAAAAAAATTCACATTTACCCCCCTCAAATAACTTACTACAAGTTTTTCATTGACGAAATGGGGTTTTTGAAAAAAAAACACAATTTCAGCTTTTTTACCATACATTACTATTAACCCGGTTAAAAGTAAAAAAAACACTTAGAAGTTAGCATATCTTGTTCCGGTGGGAAAAGGGAGTGAATCTCTGACAGATGGCGGCTGGGCATTGGACCAACAACTTTGGCCTTTCGACCCTAAAAGTCGGTGTAAGAAGT
>Ga0209611_10006358_pt1 | contig 19410 bp, 13 predicted proteins | sample S1TSphgellanicum_3_FD_187693 | JGI IMG/M metagenome (GOLD analysis project Ga0209611, IMG submission 187693) | Host-associated microbial communities from peat moss isolated from Minnesota, USA - S1T2_Fc - Sphagnum magellanicum MG (SPAdes) (version 2) | ecosystem: Host-associated > Plants > Peat... | reverse complement strand
ATTCTACTCCATTTCATGGGTTCTAATCGTGCTTCTGAGTATGTGAAGGACAACGATGTCCGCTTGGGTTTGAAGGTGTCCACCAGAGCGGCGAATGGTGGGCCGTAGGTCACTGGACTACAATGTTGTTTCTGTATTGCTTTTGGTCGCAAGGAAAAGGTTGGCGTGAAGCGCCAGGCTTCAACTATTGTTCAGGGATGGATGCGCCCCTTCCGCTACGACAACATTGAAAGTCATGTTAGCGGCCAACACCCAACAAAATGGGCCGAGTACAAGCGGCTCGATTCGATTGCTGATCGCCAAGCATTCTTTGACGATGTCCCGATCGCATTCAGAAATTCTATTAAGGCACACTTCCCGTCTTCATCTTTTGGCGCTGAGCGTCAAATCGTATTCGACATCGAGAAGGACATTGTGGACGTGATCATACGCGGCATGATGTTTGACCCTGCTAACATTGTCGATAACGATGCGGACAGTGATGCGGACAGTGATGCGAAGGAAAATGATCCTGCATTCAGCGGTGACGCTGAGCGCGATGCTGTATTTTGGCGACGTATTCAAAAGGCAGCATTGGCAAAAGAGCGAGCGCTATCATTATTTCAGCGCGTGGATTAGGAGGAGGAGGAGGAGGGCAATGCAAGTTATTCTTACTCGGTCATTATCCCGAAGTCGAAGACTACTGTATTCCAGTTATCTGTCCGATACGTGTCATGCGGCGCATCTTTTTGGTTAGCGTCCAACATATTGAGCTGCACGTACGATGTGCTGCACAACCCTATTCTGCGTGCTTGCTCTCACCATGATGTCGCCAACTACATTAGAGTTGTGTGTGCTATCAACCTGTAACGCATTGCTCGCCATCTGAGCCGTGCATGGGCATTTTCGATTGCGTTGGATTCGGCAACTCATCAAAGCACATCGTATCTCGATGTGCGCTTTCGAATCTTCATGCCGGCCTTCTATAACATTGTTAACCTGCATGCTGTTGTGCTTCCAATGTTCGATTGGCACACTGGCGAGGTCATGTTCCAGATGGTTGTATCTTTCTTGGACGTTCTTCGTCCCGGTTGGAAGGTTCATCTACTTGGTGTGTCTTTTGATGGAGCCCGCAACATGACTAGTCGTGTTTCTGGTGTTGTCACTCGCCTCAGCAACGCGATGCATAATGAGTGCCCTCGTACTCGAGTTTGGTGTGGAGCGCATCAATTAGATCTCGTTATGGAACACATCATGGACACCATCGTGAAAGAACGTTTTTTTACTGTCATGACCGGATTTATCACCCACTTGACACGGCAGTTGAATCTAATTGCGAATATGAAGACAACGTGCCCTTGTGTAGTCAATCGCTGGCTATCCACAAAGAAGGTCATTAAGTGGTTCAAGATTCATCAGCCATAGTTGCTTGCGCATGTCGAGTTTAAGCAACCACCTTCCGCTCCACCTCGCCTATGGTGGGTGTCTCTCCTTGCCATGCATCACTTTACCTCCAGGACAGCAATCATGTTTCGCACGATTCAGGGATTGACAACGTTGTTGGATCAACAGCAAGCTGCCCTGGTTGGTCTCGTCGCCTTTCTCATGGAGGATGTTGGTGTCACTGGGCCGCTCACTGCTGAAGCGATTGCAAATCTCAACGCATCGAGTCACGTCATCAGCGGTTGCTATGCAGTTCCATTGTCTTCTGTCCGTGAGTTCATCAACGGCCTAGCTTCTTGGGTTGATTCTATTGTTGATGAAGCCAATGAAGGCCAACGAAACAAGCTCTTCAACGACATCGCTTCTGTTTATGTCACCGCCTGCAATCGTATCTCCAAGCTATCTGCCTATTGCGATGAAAACAACAACCCGTTGGCCGATCCATCGTTGTTCCCACCAGTGTTACCACACGAGCTCATCAAACTATCCGCTGTTGAGTTTATTCGCAAGATGCGCCGTTACAGCTACCGATTGGAGCAGCGTTATTCGAGTGAGCATATCGACACTATCGCCGACGAGCACAAGCAGCTGCTCCATGCTTATCGGACTGAGCAAGTCCTCAAGCAGAGCATCAATGCGCTGTCTAGTCAATCAGCCTTCAAGGATGGGTGGAGTCTACTTGGTTGCCGATTCCCGAACCTGATGGAGTTTTGTGGTGTGATTGCGACCTTGTTTCCTGGGACCAGCACGGTTGAATCTGACTTCTTGATTCTGCGTTGGGAGAAGGATGCATTTCGCAAGAGTTTGTCGGACTTCAGGTTGGAGGGCGTGCTGCAGGCCAAGCAGTGGATGTTCATTGAGCAGTTCGAGCCCTGATTTGCATTCATTGAGCAATTGGGTCCATGCAAACTTCTGGGTCGGGTTCTTAGTCCTGGATCCAGACGCAGACCTAGACCTGGCTGAAAACCAACACTAGGCTTGTTTCGGATCCAATTCTTGGTTTGGTAACTAGTTCCTGATCCTACTCTTGGTCCAGTATTTTGGCAAAACCAGGATCTGTCTACAATTGTAGGAAGAACCTACAATTGCAACCTGTGAAATTCTTGAGAGTTTTCCTCTTGATAACCGACCTTCAAGATTGCCACTGAGAGCTGGACAGTTGACTTGGTGCCTGCAGGCGGTTATAACGTCTTCTAGAGATCTAGATGAGGATTCATAACAGATTGCAACGTTGGTGATCAAAAAAGCAGCTGGGATTTCAACTTGACGCTACTGAGCTACAGTTGATTCACTGGAGAAGTGGCGGCTTTAAGGTGATGGGTGTCGTGAAATTTTGTGCTAGTGATGTCAATGGGCATCTTTTCGGAGGCTGTAGCTGGAAAAACATGAAATCATGGAGCTGATTATATCCTTGGTTTGAGAAAATGTAAACATTTACTACAAACAAGTACCCACCACCCGCTTTGTGCTGCCACTCTCTACTGTCAACTCTTATTACTTACATATAATAATGCCCTGCCCATCTCCATCATGATCAGCGATCACCCTGATCGGCACTCTAAACGCTTAATAAAGCTTATATTAACACACCGCCTAAATTAAAGTCTTTTGATGCGACTAAATCAAGCTAATTTAGGTAATATAGGCGCCCGCCTAGACTAGACAGGCCTGCACATGAATGATTGCCATAGGCTTTTGCTTTAGCATATCTTATAGTTGAGATCTTGGACAATAACATCAAATTTATGGGTCATTAGGATTATTTGCCTCTATGTCATGTGCACATACAACATCATGAACCCAATCTAGGAATGATGGCAATGTGTTTCAATTAATGGTTTATCACTCTTCGCATTTCTAGCAAACAATCATAAAAACTTATAACAAATTCAAGAATCATCTACAACAATGTGATAAAAAAGGAATTTGAAATCAAGTACTATAACGCAAAAACTACAAAATTATACTTTAAAAAAATTGTAACAAATTTGTAATTTGTCCTCAGCCAAGGAGCCATGATTATAATGTTCATTAAAACATATTGGCGGGCCATGTCACGTAAGGCTAGACTAAAGGTGAATTTCTTATTATCTCCTTTAAAAATCACTCCAAATCTTTTTTTTTTTTTTTTTTCATCCTATATTTTGCTCTTCACAGCTTGAAACCTTTGCAAATACTTAGTGACAAAACCAAGGCATTCATCATAGTTATAACTTTTTGCCACTGATTTTTCAATTTGGGCCATGTAGGGTACATCCACCTTGTGGTCACAATATGGCACATAAGTTTCAGTCTTCAACAAGATGAAGAACTAAATGTGTCATGATATTGAAGAAAAATGAGGGAATCCATCTTCGTCAAACTAACAATTACAACAACAATTAAGTAGAAAGAATCAATGTTAACAAGGTTCCATACTTTGTTGCAAATGTGCCTATATACCTTACAAATGCACATGTTGGCCATTATGGGGTTTGGTGCCATGAATCCATGCAAGGTTAATGAGAATACTTGTACTTGTTGCATTAAAATGTGGTAGTTATGAAACTTGAGGCCGCCAAATGTTCATCTACTTGTAAATGTACTTGATCACGAAATTCACATATGTAGCTAGAGTTTTTAATGCTTCAATGGTTGAACACAAAAATCAAATTCAAAGGTTGTCAAAACAAAAGGTGTAGTTGGTTTCAAGAACTTTCCTAATCTTCTTGGGTTAAAAGTCAACCACAAGTGTTGATGCAAGCCTATACGTTGTAAATCTCACTTCATTTTCATAGTGTCCTTGTCTTTAGTAATGGTTTTTAGAATATTTTTGCCCATGTTCATTTCACAATGCATTACATCTAGAGTATTCATAATTAAAAGATACACAATTTTATACATACCCAACAAAATGAATCAAATCCCCATATCTACAAAAAATATTCCATGAACTTTGACCTAAAATATCTATATATTACCATGTTGCCATTGACTTAGACACACCTAAAGTGCATAGGTAGCCAATCATTTATAGACAGTTGCAAACCTACCTCAATAAAACAAGCAAAATGATGTGTTAAAAACATCTTGGACAAATTAAACTTAAGTGTATTATTATGAACACAAAATGGTAAGTGTTCCAATTTGTTATATTTGTTGACTATTAACCAACAAATCAGGAAATAATGCCTTGCATAAACTAAAAATTGCATGAATATTCCCACATTAACTCTTAGTTGATTCAATAAGATTGCCCTAATATAAATCTTGGTTCACCTTCCAATAAGGTGAACTATATAAAAAATTCCTTTACCCCATGACCTTTCAATGGGTATGCTTGAGCACCTTCATTATGCCCATCCAACTCCAACTTTGCCTTCATTTAACCCTAAATGTTTGAGCACCTTAACATGAGATGTTTTATTCTCCTATCATCCCCAATAGTTATGATGATGACCATGCTCATGATGTTGGTGACATCGACATGGCATCCATGATCACAACGCCCATGATTCAGATTCAAATCGAGGATTTTGGTGGCAGCTTCACCATGCCTCATTATGGGCATTCGCGGCCATTGGGTAATTATTTTAACTCCAATTTGATGGTTTCGAACTTTGTTGTTGTTGACCTTACCAACTACAGTGCCAACGTGCTTTTTTATGACGAACGAGCACAAGGCAAGGATGCAGATGTGTTGTGCAACTTGCGGTTTACGTACCATTCCAATAAGTTCAAGATGATGCTTGAACGCAAATAGGCGATGCCCAAGATCTTGGTGGTCATCCTCGACAATTGTGTCAGGCAGAACAAGTCGCAACTTGTCATGCAATTTTTTGCCCTACTCTCCATCACGTTCTACACTAAGGTTGTGTTGATTTATTTGATCCTTGGACATTCCTACAACACTGCCGATTGGATCGTCAAGTGCTGTTGCAATGTAATGAAGGGAAAAAATTTCTACACTCCAATGGCTATTGTCAAGGCCGTCAACCAGGTCAAAGGAGTCAACGCGAAGTTTATTGACCATCATGATTCTCAACACCTTTGTTATGTCAATTGGGATCGAGTCTTGAAGAAGCATTTCAATTAGCTTCCAACTACTTTTTCGAGTTCGATCAAGGACTCATGAGCATGAGAAATGTTGCAACCCCACTTTGGGGCCAAGTGTGAGAATGTAACTCACATTCCCAAAAGTGGGAAAATGGAGTCCTCCGGGACTCCTGAAAATTCAGAAGACGAGTTGAGGGGTCAAATCTCCTTGCATTGATGCGTTCTTTATATCAATGGAAAGGTCTTGAAGTGTAAATGCCCAAAATGGCCTTGCATTGACCATTTGGACATCTACAGCCCAAGTTATGGGCAAAAGAAGGGCTGGGAGTCAAATTGCCAGTTTGACTCCTGACCATTAAAAGTCGGGAATCGACCTCTTCCCGACGTTGCATCAAAGAGTGCGACATGGAGTTGGAAAGCTCTCGACGAGAGCTACAACTTTGTTTAGAGCTCGTCCCGATTCGAGTTCGAGGCGAGGAGCTATGACTGTCCAAAGTCCCGGGACTCCAACTTGGGATAGTTTTGGGACTCCGACTTGGGAGTCCTGGGAAAAAGAGCCATTTGGATGTAGCCTCGGTGGAGAGCTGTAGAGTATACTATATGGGGGAAGGTGGTGGCTTCCCCCGAGTCCGGGCTGTGGTGAGTCTTGTGTGTCAAAGTGCCCGTGGCTTGTCCCAACACCCAAGGGTGTTCCCGAATACTAACTAACCCTCTTGTGGTTGGTTTTGGATGCAGATTCAAGCTTGATAATCTAGTCCTTCTTCCTAGTCTAATCCTGGGACTTCTAGCACGCCCCTCTATCCCCTTTTAGTGCTGGAAGTCGGGAGCGCCCCTCAAGTCCCAATTTTCCGCAACTCTACATAGTTGGACTTTCAAGTGGGTTCAACAAGGGACTTGGGAGTGCGTCAAGAAAGCTGAATTCGGCCCCAGATAATTCGGCTATGTACGTCCCACTAATCAAGACGTCAAGTCTGGACTTGATTAAGATATCGATTTTGTTTCATTTGTTTGGTGCTGGTATCATTACAGTTGAACAGGTAGCATGAATTCCCATACAACTCCAGATTGCACCACTGTTAACCTTATCTAACAAAAAGTTAATTTCATTGGGGAAGAACTTCTTGATTTCGCCCCAGAACCTACCGTACTGTCCCAAAATTCCACTAATTTTGCATGCGCAACTTGATAAGACGAAATAGAACCAAGAGTAGATCCTAGTGACATGCTAAAACAACCGTCAGCATTTAGCAATCAATGTGATGGGCAAATCAACGCCAACAATGTTAAAGGCAAGGCCGGGTCGCTTGAAGAAGGTCAAGACGGTAGAGGTCAGGCCATCTCATAAGTCCATCCTGCGTTACTTTTCCCCCAAACCATAATTAACTCGCAAGGCTAACCCACAATATAAAGTACCTTACAATTTCAAAATGATTAGCTAGTCGTGTAGATCTCGGTGACTGTAGTAGATTATTGTGTTCCTCGACTAAATTGGACTTGTATTGATGTTGTTACAGACTTTATGCGACGGCCTGGTCCGAATGGGACCTTGGGGTCCCGCCATAAGGTTCAATTCATGGTTCCTTTGATTGGGTTTTCTAATTTAAAAATACCCAAAATGACAAGTGTCAAAAAAATCACCATGCCAATTTGGACAAGTTGATTTGGACTTGCTAATGTGACTGGGTAGTCAATTTGGATTTTGTCATTTTGATTGGAAGCATGATTAACAAAATGACTGTTTATTGGACTGGTAAATAATGACCATCAAATTCACACCTAAATTAAAATCATTTTTTAAATTATTATTTTCAAAATTAATAGGTAGGTAGGTAGGCAAGTAATAGGTCTAGGTAGGTCAGAAAAAACATTTAGGTAGGTAGGTGTTAACCTGACCACCTAAGTAATTTAACATCACCAAGCTACTTTAGTTTAACCTACTTACCCTAACCATTTAAGCATGCACATAAGTTGTAAGTATAAAAAATTATTCAAATCCCAAACCTTCACAATGATAAACCAAGTCCTTACCAATGGATTACACCATCAAAGGTGTTCACCTTTTGTCAAAAAAAATTATTTCACATGTTTATTTCACATCATTAAACACAATCATTAAACTTAATTGACAATTAGTGATTAAAATTAGGTTGAACATAATGGCAAAACATTGGTTAAAATTAGGCTAAATATAATGACTAAATCAAATGGCTAAACCTAGTAATTAAATTTAGTGGCTTAATATAATGTTTAAATATATGGCTAAACATAGTGGTTAAATTTAGTTGATAAACCTAATGACTAAACTTCATAATTAAATTTTGGTTAAACTTAGTGGCTAAATCTAATAGCTAAACATAATGACTAAATTTTGGTTAAACTTAATGATTAAACAAAATGGTTAAACCTAGTTAATAAATCTAATGGCTAAACTTCATGACTAAACTTTGGTTAAACTTGGTGGTTAAATTTAATGGCTAAACATAATGGTTAAACTTAGTTGATAAACTTTATGGCCAAACTTCATGGTTAAACTTTGGTTAAACTTAATGGCTAAATCAAATAGCTAAACATAATGATTAAACTTTGGTTAAACTTAATGGCTAAACACAAGGTTAAACCAAGTTGATAAATTTAATGGCTTAACTTCATGATTAAACATTGGCTAAACATAATGGCTAAACATAGTGAATAAATATAAGGGTTAAATCTAAACTAAACCTAATGGCTAAACATAATAGTTAAACCTAATGGTTAAACATAATAGTTAAACCTAATGGGTAAACCTAATTGTTAAATATAATGGTTAAAGCTAGGCTACATCTAGTGGCTATACTTAATGGTTAAACTTAAGTTATACCTAATGGTTAAATCTAATGGTTCAACTTAGGCTAAACATAATGCAAAATTTAATGATTATGTATAATGGTTAAATCTAATGGCTAAATTTAAGTTAAACCTAATGGTTAAATTAATGACTAAATTTAGGTAGGTAAATGGGTAATTAAGTAAGTAGGTTGTGCAAAGGTGAAAAAATATAGGTAGGTATGTAAATAAGTAGGTGAAAATGTATAGGTAAATATGTAGGTACATAGGTAGGTGGGTAGGTGGATAATAGGTAAGTAATTAGCTAACTAAATAAATGGGTGGGTGAATAGGTAAGAGGTGGATACATAGGGTAATGGACCATGTGACATTTGATTAAAGATCATTGGTGATTTTGATTAAATGTTCAACTTGGTTAAAAATCATTAATCATTTTGATTAAAGTTCATTGGCCATCTTGATTAAATGTTCAATTTTACTAAAAAGCATTAACCATTTTGATTAATGTTGTACAACTTGACTATATGTATTTAATCAAATTAAACATTATAATTCTTGATTAGTCCAAAAATACATGTGTCATTCAAGCCTTGGCCTTTAATCAAAATATAAATGTCCATAGTAAAAAATGACAAATGAATCAATTTGAACTTTTTTTTGAAAACCATGATTTGTAGGGTCCATTCATGGTTGGGGTACCAGAAAAGGAAAAAAAGACTTAAGGACTTTTTAAAATTATGTTTTATAAATAACATCTACATGCAACAAATTTAAATGAAAAAAATTGAATAGTCCAATATAATATAATTCATGTGTTAATGGTGATTTTTCACATTCATATATAATTATGTATGAATATTTTGGTTTAATGCTAGAAACACAAAAAATCCCAAAAAATCCCAAAATGAATTTTGATGGACAACCAAACATGTTTTTTGGCAAGATTATTTCCTAAACATGTGACTTGCATTTAAAGCTATACATTTTGAACCCATTGAACATAATTTTTTTATCAAATGGTTTTTTAAATGAGTCCATTGCCTTGTAGCCCTTTCCTTCAAAATTTCAAAACTTTCAAATTTTTGTATAATTTGGTTTTTCATCCAATTCATCCAATGAACATGTACTTTCATAGAAGGGGGAATGTTTTGTTGTACAAAAAGTTTGAAATCAATTGTATGCCTTTATGCATTCCTTTTGATTCCTTTTATTAGAAAAAAAAATTTAGACATTTGATTATAGGACTCAAAATGACATTTATATGATATCAAAATTATTTATCAATATTTTATTAATTTAGGAGTACATTATGTTATCTATTAGCATACAACAATCCATTACAATTATAATAATGTAAGATAAACAAAAATCCAAAGTTGTCTTTTACAATCCTTTTTCAATTAGACTTTTTTTTTGGTACCCCAATCATGAATGGACTTTGTATTAGTGATTCTAGATTGGATAGATTGGGTTTTGGTGGGATAGAATTTTTTGAAATGTTACATTAACAACATTATTGTCGTAATAACACATATTTAATTAATTTAAGATTAAATTGTTAATTTCGAACTTTAAATAACATGGTGCATGGGATGAACTCCACTTGGTGGGCACCTAATCTAACAAATTTTTGATCATTTGATAATTGAATGCCATTTAAATGCATGTTTTAGTAAGCTTATTGTTACGTAAACATGATAATGTCACCGAAAATTCTCAAAAAATAACATGACACATTGTGCAAAAAACCAAATCTTGACAAATGTTCCAAAACTAATGACTTCTCAAAAGAATTCATATCAATTGATGGGACAATTACAATGCATTTTTAATCCATCTAAGGTGAAAAAACCCTTGAACTTGGGTTATCCCTATTCACTTTCAAGCTACAATTGAAAGATGACATAATCTATCATTATTCTCAACTCTATAACACAATGTGTGTCAATAGTTTTGAAGAATTATTTCAAACCAAGGGTTAATGCTCCCATTAGTGACAACAAGAGATTCAATTCTTTGAATTTTTGACAAAGGACACCATGCCAATCTAGCAATGGATCCATAAATGGATCAAAAAATGTTATTTGTATTATAACAAATATATTATTAAGTGAAAGCACGATAAAGTGTACAACTAAAACTACTTGCCAATCTACTTGTCAAGTGAACAAAAAGTAGGACCAAAACCCAATCAGAAAATTGTTATACATTTAATCTTTTTAGTTGAATGACAAATAACAAGATATTTCTTCATTATTGTGCATTATTTTTTAATTTTGCATTGTAAAAATAGGTTTCAAGTAGATTTTTTAAATGCAAGTAGTTTTTAAAACCTATTTTCTACAATGTAACATTTGATTCAAATATGTGTCAACTATATTCTACCAAAGATAAAGTAGATTTTTTTTTGTGAGGCCCTTGAATATACAATGATCTTCATGTTATATTTCATACATGTATATTTCATTAAATTTTCTAATGAAAAAATAAGTTTGAACACCATATTGACCAGTCAATTTCAACCTATTTATTCCTTATTTTTATTATTCCAAAGTTTTTGAAATTTTGTGGTTGATTTATAACAAACCCAATTGAGGGCTCAATAGTTTCAAAATGAAATTTAAGTAAAATTTGAATCTACTTTCTTGTGTTTTCGTGAGAAATTGCCTTTTTTTTAACTTGATATTTTTTTGGCAATTTTTTAATATACTTTATCATATTAGTTTCAAAATCTTTATAGCATGAAAACAATATTTCGCCTGGTGGCCACTAGGTGCACCATAATATATTATTGGATATGAAAACCACAAGTAGATGTTTTCATTAGTCACAAAGATAATTTAATTTTTAAAAAATGACACCATGTCAATCCAACAATGCCCTTAGTGTTTACGGATCCAAAAATCATGTTCAAATTAAAACAAATACATTAATATACTTGGATTCAATAAACTATGATATGAGTATTTTACCTATAGGCCACCAAGTGATATATATAGTAATAATGATATATTATTAATAATGACAACCATGTGTTAGTGCTGCCATTAGTGATAAGAAAACTCAAATATTTCAAACTCAAAGAAAGGCCACCATGCCAATCCAATAATGGCTACATTGTCTAAGGATCTAAAGATGTTGTCTACAAACTGTTTTTTTTTTTTAGTTTCAAATTTTACATACCATTTTTCTTGGTGGCCACCAGGTGCAACATAATAGATTATTGATTTTAAAAGCTAAGAATGAAAGGTCCAAATTTTTGTTTCAATTACAAATGCAATTATCGAAATTTCACACAAGGGACACCAATGTTAATAATGGATTGTTTGTGTCTTGTAAGGCAAATCATATTTTGCAGAATGTGTTCCAAAAAGATTTTTCATTCACAAATTGGAGTTTTTTTCAAAATTTGAAATAGTTGCAACAAGGACCCAATTGTGAAATTGGGATCATTAGGCCACAACCCATTAGAATACTATGCATATCTATCATCACCATGACAATGTGCTTTCATACTAGTGAGGGTAACATGCAATTCTCCAAGCCCAAAAATCATTTTGTTGGCCACTTAGAACCTTGGAAGTGCAGTTTTCACATGATCCATTTTGTCATGGATAACACATAACAATTAATCCTTAAAGCGCATTGATTTTGACCTCTAAGTAAATACAACTTTAATATGTACATCAAATATACCAATAAATCACCGTAGAATATCTCTAGGGGTGTGACTAACTTGGTGACTATTGCAATTAATGGGACTTATTGACCTATTCATGGATGAAAATAAACTTAAAAACTAATACCCGACCCATGCTCATAAGATGAAAATTTCAATAATCGGTTTTGAAAATGACCAAAATAGTTGAAATTTGATCTTATAGTTGCAAACACTTTCAAAGTTAGTTGCAAACAACTACAAGTTGCATGTAGTCACCACTCCATTTGAGAATACATGCGACTTGTATAGTGTTAGGTGTATACTATGCAAACAATCTTCAAGATTAGCCACCATGTTGATTTGCAACTAATGTTCCAAAACATGACAATTGGGATGTCTCATGCCATTGTTCAAGGAAATATCAAGTTGGGAAATTTGCACTCGGCTTATTGGTCTTCACACCTTAAAACCAAAGGGCTCATTTGGAGGATTGCATGAAGGGGAGATACATATATCATTTAATGGTTATTTGGCTTGGGGGATTTTAGCCGTAGATAAGTGAACAGTTGGGGTTATGAGGTGCCAACTACAAGGGTCTTGTTATTTGATGTGTTGTTGGTGGACAATTGTCAAGATATTCTAGTTAGTTGTATAGTTAAATCATAGTAAATTAGGCTTAAACCAAATTAATTAGGTTAAATTAAATTAGTCATGATCAAATTAGTTGTGAATTAGTTTCAATGTGAGCATGTGTTAAGGGATAAATTTTTTTATACTAGTTAAATGTTATAGGCATCCTAGTAATTAATAATTACTAATGGTAGACTTCTTGTCCCTTATTAAAGGGGTAAAGCTAGTGGGATTAAATAGTTCATGTTAGTGAGTGATTGGATGTAATCCATCCAATCATCTATGAAATTTCTAAAAAAGGATTAAGATAAACATCCTAATTTCATGGGGTCAATATGAGCCTTGTGTGCTTTCACAAGAAAAATAAATTAGAGGAGGATTTGGGGTATTCTATGGATTCTATGGGTGTGAGGAGTGTGGGTGTGGATGAAGAGCTCTCTCCTAAAGAAATGGTGTGGAGTAGTACTAGAGATGAGAAAGTAGTTGGAGATGTTGTACTTGTGTTTCGGAACAATGGAAAAAAAATGATTGAAGAACTTTCATGTACTTTGTGTGAGTGTATTCCATGAGTAAAAAGGGAGGGTAGTCTAGGGTTTTAGGGTTTATTATTTTTTGGGTTTCTTCCATTACCAATGCTAGGAATGTAGAAAAGGATTCAATTTCTGAAGTAGCAAGGTACTTGCTGCCGCTGGGAGGTGGCAGCCGATATATAATGGTAGAAAACAATATGTGTCAAAGATGATAGTCTGCAAGTCGTATGGAAGTACTGCAGATAGTAGGCAACAGTCGAGAACGTTGGCAAAATGCCTTCAGATGGTAAGGCATCACCTCTGGAGGGTCTGCAGGTGCAAGGAATGAAGGATAGTAGCTGTGTCGGAGGCATGCAGACTTCCCCTGACTGTGTTCTGAGGTGCTGTAGGTACTGTAGTGCTCTGGAAGGTGGTTACTTTCCAGTCCCTGGTATTTAGTTTGCTCATTGTGGATAGTTCCTTCTTTTTCTTCGCCATTGTAGTAGTTTATAGCCTGGAAGGTAGGTCTATCATTAGAGGACAAACTCTATCATATTTTTCTTCTCTTTGTAGGAACACCCTACAACTACTTGAGTAGTTTTAGTAGAGTTAGCAAGTGAGGATAACTCTTTTCAAAGGGAGATAGACTAGATCCCATTCCCTTGGCGTTACTTCCGTGGGGACTGTAATGTTCAACTGCCGCAATTACACGCCTTTACAACAAGTTCAAGATACTCCATAGTTCTGGATATTAAACTCAGTTGTGTTCTCAAATAAATATGGTGATTTGAGACTCCAGGATCACTCTTGTGTGTTTTCCAGATTTCTGAATGTGTTTATGTAGTTTTGCATTTTGTAATTTTTCTTTGCGAAGTTGTCCTCTCAAATCACAAAAATTTGATGTCACCAAAATTTGGCGATTTGGGACTCCAGAATAACTCTTGTGCGTTTTCCAGATTTCTAAGTGTGTTTATATAGTTTTGTAATTTTTCTTTGCAAATTTTTGTGTGTTTTTGGGACTTGGATTCTTACATTTTGTTTCATGTTTCCAGGTGAGCTGATGTTTTGGTTTGGGTTATGATGTGCCTGGTATGAAAGTTATTGCGATTTGACGTGTTGCTGCTGGTGGATAGTGACAAATGCAGGTATTGATGTGGCACAGCACACGACAATGTTCTTAACATTGATTACTTACATATTTTCAACCCAATTGCAATTCTCCAATGAATGGAAAGTGCAAGAAGCAAGGCTCAAATGCTAAAAGGTGACATCTGTCATTTTGATGGGAACATATGTTCATTTAAAACAAAAGGTTCCCTACATTTGAAAAAATGTTCCCAACATTAGTTACCTACTTATTGTTGCAACCACCCTCCAACAGAAAGTGCAAGAAAGAGGGCTCCTCAGATGCTAGAAGGCGACATCTGTCACTTTTATGGGAAAATGTGTTCTTTTTGACTAGAAAGTTCCTTGCCTATGAAATGTTCCTAACATTAATTACCTACATATTTCCAGTCTAGTTGCAACTCGCCAATGAAAGGTGCATGTCCATGCAGCAAGAAACACGGCTCCATTTGACTGGCTCGAATCTCCATTAGGCTTCTAGCATACTGTGATCACAGCAGCCTAATGGGAAGAGGCCATAATAAGGGGGCTAGATCTGGCATGATGATGAAGAAATTGGAATAGTAGACCAGTTGTTCCATCTTTAGCACTGAACAGCAAGCCAAGCATCTGTGCAAATAGGAAAAAACAAACTGGAATGCTTTAGGTACGGTTGCTCAAAACAAAAAGTTGAAGCTCAAGCTCAAAAGCTTCAAGGAATGAAGTCAGGGAGCTGCTTCTTCTGGCAAGCTCATCAGCATCCCAAAATCTGTCCTCCACATGCCCACAAACAAACCCAAAACAGCAAACTCCTAGAATTTGAGCACAGTGCACTCACTACTACTGCCAATAGCAGTTTCGCTCCAAGAATCTCCAGAAACAGCAGGAAACAGCCAACAACAACAACAACAACACAAAAGTTGGTGCAGACGCCAAAAAACTTGCATATATAGATAGCAGAGAGATGGAGAGAGAGACAGGAGAGAGACAGAAGAGAGATACACTTGGCTCAGCGCCATCTTATTAATAATTGCAAGCTTTTTGGACTCATTCCATCTTCATTCTTAAAATGGGTTCCTGCAATTTGCATTCTTGTTCCAGAAATAGCAACCAGAGTTACTGCTGCAGAAGTGGGTTTTTGTTGGTTGTTTCTCGTCACAGAGATTCTTCTTCCTTCTTCCTCTGCTGCACTTCACTGTTGTCATTGTTTGCTTGTTTACAGAATTCCATAGCTGCTGGAGTGGAGTGTTTTTTTTCTTTTTATCGTTTTCCTGGGTTTTGTAATTGCGGAAGAAATCCATAGCAGACAAAATTCAAGCAACAAGAATGATGAATGCAAGGAGGAGGAGCAACTAGGAGTGATGATGGTGGGACGGCAGCTCAGCAGAAGAAGAAGAAGAAGAAGAAAAAGAAGCGTGATCAAGCCACCTCTTGCCAGGCTTAGGAGTACTACTGTAGGGAGGAGCATTGATGCAGGAGAGATCGTCAAGGATGTTTTTCATCCTCGAGGAGAAGGAGGAAGATTTAATTCAGTTGCAGTAGAAGTAGTAGGAGCTGGAGCAGCGCCATTGTTATTGTTATTGTTGTGTTTGCTCCTGCTGAGTTCTTCTCCATCTCCGGTGCATGCAGCAGCAACACAGTGGGTGGTGGGAGGAGACACGAATTACTGGGGCTATCCTCCCAATGTCACACTCTTGGGCTACCCACCCACCGTGCAATGGTACACGGACGTCTGGGCAACGCAACAGCAATTCCAAGCTGGCGACTCTTTGGGTATGTATGTATGTTTGTCTATGTGATGTCATGCATGCTGCTGATCTTCACAGCTTGCTTGCTCCTCGTCTTGCAGCACTCCTGCTCCTCGTGTCTTCTTCAATCTTGACTTGTGGGTTCAGTAGGTTTTTGCATTTCGGTTGGCTGATTTTGTGCATTGTAGAGAAATGGTGATGATGTGCAAGAAATGGGTCTTCTGATGATGTTGTTGTTGTGTTTCTTCTTCTTCTTCTTCTTCTTCTTCTTCAGTGTTCATCTTCAAGACAGGGTTTCACAGTGTGCTGCAATTCGGGAACAATCTTGACTACACCAACTGCAATCTTGGGAATGCCATCGCCTTGTACGAAACCGGAGACGATGTGGTCCCCTTGCCTACTCATGGCACATACTACTTCGGATGCGGATTCGAAAGACATTGCTCCGAGTACTTCATCAAGCTCAAGATCAACGTGGTGGCCGCGGCAGCTCCAGGACCTCTTGCAGCAGCAGGAGGAGGAGGAGCTTCCCCAGCACCATCACCAGATCAGTCTCTTGGGGCGTGTACTGGTGTAACTGCTGCAGGGGGATGCATCCCAACAGCTCTCAAGAGTGGTAGTGCCAGCAGCGTGGGTGTGATTGCAGGATGTGTCGTAGGAGCAGCTTGCTTGCTTCTGGCGGCAGGAATTGCTGCAGTAGTGGTGGGGAAGAGACGAAACCACCACAAGCAGCTGCTGAGCAGAACCAAGAGTCGTCGTCACCACATTGGTGCGTCGCTTGGAGCTGCTGCCATGGGTAGTGGTGGGATCGGCTTCCTGGATGGTCCTCGCATGTTCACGTACAAGGAGCTGAGCATGGCGACCAAAGGCTTCAGCTCCAGCTACTTGCTGGGTCAAGGAGGATTTGGGTCGGTCTACAAAGGGGTGTTGCGCGACAACAACACTTTGGTTGCAGTGAAGCAGATTGCCAAAGACTCAAGACAAGGAGCAGCAGAATTCCTAGCTGAAGTTTCCATCATCTCCAAGATCCGCCATCGCAACTTGGTTCGTTTGCAAGGGTGGTGTCAAGAAGGTGAGAAGCTCTTCATTGTGTATGATCACATGCACAATGGTAGCCTTGACAAGTTCCTCATCCCGGAAGAAGAAGATGATGGAAAAGGAGGAGGAGGAGGAATGGCGGCAGCGGCAGCAACAACAGTAGCAGAGCGTCCAATCCTGTCGTGGAGCCAGAGATACAACATCCTGTGTGGTGTAGCTGCAGCTCTGGCATACTTGCATGAGGAATGGGAGCAATGCATTCTTCACAGAGATATCAAGCCCAGCAATGTGCTTCTAGACTCCAAGTTCAATGCCTACTTGGGGGATTTTGGCATGGCACGGCTCCTGGAGCACAGCAAGAAGGCACACACAACTTTTGTTGCTGGGACTATGGGTTACTTAGCACCTGAGCTTCCACATACCCGAAAGGCGAACACAAAGACAGATATCTTCAGCTTTGGGGTTCTGATGCTCGAGGTGACTTGTGGGAGACGACCCTTTGATCCAAACCTTCCTGAAGAGGAGGTCTACTTGCTGGACTGGGTGTGGTCTCTTCACCAGAGTTCCTCTCTCCCTTTGTGTGTGGATCCGAGACTGGTGGAAGCTTATGACCTGATGCAAAGCAAGCTGGTGCTGCAGTTGGGTCTTCTCTGTTGTCACCCAGATCCGGATTCTAGACCCAGTATGCGGTTCGTGCGCCAAGTGCTGTCTGGGGATATTTCCCTTCCCTCTCTTCCTGCTTCCAAGCCTGAGATCTCTTATACCTGGAAAAACACAGGCCTTATAACTGGTGGTGGTGTTGGTGGTGTACTACCCATCAGGGAGTCAACTTCTATGGTTGGTTCTGAGCCAGCTTCTTCTTTGGATTCCCAGGATCAAAGGCTCATGGATGTCTCCATTTGATTCAAGCTTTTTTGCATGTAAGTATAATCATCAGATGTCTTTTTGTCTCTTGCAGTCTGAGCTCAGATATCATTGCATAGTATCTCAAGACTCCGTGTGCTGCCTGCTGCTCCAAATCCCTTGCTTCGAATTCAGCTGCATGCATGATGGGTGTACCCCATTTGATTCAAGGTTGCAGATCAGATGTTTCTTGCAGGAAAGAGAGTATATTCCACGTCCAAAAATTCTGTGTGCCACTTCTAATCCTTTCTTCAAAATCAGCTACATACATGATGGATGTATCCATTGGATTCAAGCTTGCAGATCAGTTGTTTCTTGCAGGAGAGAGAGTACTATATTCCATGTCCAAAAACTCTGTGTGCTGCCTGCTTATAATCCTAACTTCAAATTCATCTGCCTGCATGAATATTTATGTATTGATTTGATTCAAGCTTGCAGATCATATGTTTCTTGCAGGAGATTGAGTATACTCCATATCCCAAAACTCTGTGCACTACTTGCTTCAAATTCTGTTGCATGCATGATGGATGTATCCAAATTGGATTCAAGCTTGCAGATCAGAGTCTCTTGCAGGAGATCAGTGTATTCCATATCCGAAAATTTTGTGCACTGCTTCTAATCTTTGCTTCAAATTCACCTGTACGCATGCCTTAATCAAAGAAGAAGAAGATTTGTACACCAAGTCTGTCTATCTGCAGACTTTGTCAATCTCCTGTAACAAGTCATGAATGTTGCAAGTTGGGACGATGATATTCAATATCAATCCTTGAAGACAAATCACTTGTGCAGAAAGGCATGGTTTAGGGTTTAGGGTTTAGGGGTTTATTGCAGTTAGGGTTTAGGGTTTATAACAGTTTTCTCTACTCATGTGTCTTGGTTTTCTGCTGCTGGGTGTTCCTAGGCAGGGCAAGATGTTGGTCCATCAGGTGGTATTAGTTCTATCATGGCCTGTTCCAGAGCATAACAATTTTGGCTGAAAATTGCAGTGTCATATGTGGGACCTCCCAAGCACAACTTCCTGCTCCAGGCTGGAGTGGGGAGATTTCCTGTAATCTTGCAAACTTGAGGATTCACCATCCAGACTTGCAAAGAGAGAGACTTGTCCTTGAAAGTTGATGCTGGGATTCGTGATTAGAGTTCCAAAGCACATGACAAGGGTATATACAGAACCATCATTTGCACTCTTATTCCCCTAACATCACAGATTGTCATTCCCTATCCCTGCATAACTTGTGCACATTTCCTCTATTTACTCTGAAATCGCAGATCTAGAGTTTCTTGTATGTGAAAGTGTAATCTGGTGTATAAGGTGAGGAATGTAGGCTCTCGGTGTGCAATGACAGACGCATTAATAGAGTTTTGGTATGGAAAGTAGTGTGAGACCGCGGCCTAAATGGAAAATTACTCAACTCAAACTATATTGACTAGTGGGTGCCCGTGACGGTCGGACACAATCCGCCCGTGCCTGCAAGCCCGCGTTGCTGCATTTGGCTCTCAGGACATTGGGTTTCAGGACCTCGGTATTTGGCTCTGAGGA
>Ga0209611_10006357_pt1 | contig 19411 bp, 8 predicted proteins | sample S1TSphgellanicum_3_FD_187693 | JGI IMG/M metagenome (GOLD analysis project Ga0209611, IMG submission 187693) | Host-associated microbial communities from peat moss isolated from Minnesota, USA - S1T2_Fc - Sphagnum magellanicum MG (SPAdes) (version 2) | ecosystem: Host-associated > Plants > Peat... | reverse complement strand
ATAATAAGTTTTTTTTTGGGGGAAATTTTGAAAAAATTAAAAAATGATTTAATTTATGCTGAAGCCGCCAATAAATTTTGAATTATTTGGCATAATAGGCTTTATTTTTTGGAAAATTAAAAAAAAATAAAATAATTTAATTTATGCCGAAGCCACCAAGGTACTACCCTATATGTTGCTGGTGCAGGTTTGCAGGATTTATAGTAAACAGGCCCCCTTGCACTATATGGGCGTTTGATCACCGGCCTCTGGTTGGTGATAAGCGTGCTTACCCTACAGAAAAAAAATTAAAAAAATTATATATATATATAAAGTGTGACATTAGGTATAAAAAGGAAAAAGTACATGTAGGTAGAAATACGAAACTACTAGTAATAGTCGATTCGTATTTGTACGTAGTCGGCAGAACGTCGTCGTATGTGGCGGTGCTTCGTTAGGTCCGAAGCGCGAAACAGCGAACGCGAAAGCCGTCGCAGACAAGAGAGAGCGAGAGGGCCGGTGGGGGGGCGCGCGCTCTCGCTCGCTCGCTCGCTCGATTTCAGACATGGGTGGTTTAGCTTGGCGTCGCTCTCTCCATCTCCTGCATCGGTTCTCGTTGGGTCGGCCTCTGAATTCGTCTGCTCTCCTTGCTGTGGAGGATTTGCATGGAGCTGCGTCCTCCTCGTCCTGGGTGTATCCTGCTGCGGTGGGATCTGGTGTGTACTCCCCTAGTAGGAATTTATGGACGGCAGTCGGTGGGAATTTGAGAGGCTCCGATGCAGAATTCGCTTGTAGTACTCGTGCACGTGTAATTGGATTAGGATTCGGGAACCAGGGTAGTAGGCTGCCGTCTTTTGAAGAAAGGAGAAGAAGGTTTCATGGGTCAGGTGTGCAGAGGATGGCGCAGCAGAAGAAGGATTTCTACGAGATTTTAGGGTTGCAGTCTGGTGCCACACAGAAGGAAATCAAGACGGCTTACTACTCGTTGGCGAAGGCGTATCACCCGGATGTGAACAAGGAGAATCCGAGTGCGGAGAAGCAGTTCCAGGAAGTGCAGCAAGCGTATGAGGTTCTGAAAGATGACGAGAAACGAGCCATGTATGACCAGTTAGGGCATGATGCCTATCAGCAAGCCGCTGCTGGGGGTGCTCCTGCTTCTGGCGGTTTTGAAGGCTTCTCTGAAACCATTTTCGGGGACATGTTTTCCGGCGGTATGGATGAGATGTTCAGACAAGCGTTTGGAGGAGATCAGCAGGGAGGAGGACGCCGTCATGTCCAGGTCACACTCTCATTGACATTCATGGAGTCAGCCCAAGGATGTAGCAAAAAGGTATCATTCCCTACCTCTGTGCGATGTCATTCCTGCCATGGCACTGGCTTACCACCTGGAGTCGAACCCCAACCCTGTAAAGCTTGCAGAGGCAAGGGTAGACAGGTGATGCAACAAGGCTTCTTCACTTTTGAGTCAACCTGCTCATCATGTGGAGGATCAGGCCACAGTGTGAAGGATCGCTGTCGCATCTGTAAGGGACAAGGAGCAGTGAAAGGTACAAGAGAAGTGGATGTCACCATACCTGCAGGGGTAGAAACTGGTACAGTTCTGCAAATGAGAGGGGAAGGAGGAAAAGGTTCCAGAGGTATTCGACCTGGAAATCTCCACATTCAAATTCAGGTGATGAACCATCCCGTGTTCAGGAGGGAAGGAGCAGATGTTCATGTGGATGCGACTGTGAGTGTTGTTCAGGCAATTCTTGGTGGTCAAGTGCAAGTGCCCACTTTGGCAGGTGATGTGGTGCTCAAGCTGAGGGCTGGCACACAACCTGGTCAGAAGCAAGTTCTGAGGGGCAAAGGTATCAAAGTGCTGAACTCAAAACACTACGGTGATCAGTATGTGCACATCAATGTTGCGATCCCTGTCAATATCAATCAGCACCAACAATCGCTCATTGAGGAATTTGGAAGGTATGAGAGTGCAGAGGCTGCTGCTGCAGATCAGGCTGCTGAAGGCAGTGGGTGAGCTTCACATTTTTCTTAGGCTGCTGCCAAAGGGAGTAGTGGGTGAGCTTCACCTTTTGTTCAGCCAAAATTTGTCATTTTAGTTATAGTACATCAGTCACACTTGAAGCAAAATTTTATGCATAGATTCTCAAATTAGGATTGAGGAACTCCCTTCCTTTTTATACTTCCAAAACAAGCACAACAGTCTTTTTGATACTTCCCATTGTGAGAGATGGAAGATGGTGAAGAATTAGAATTCTTCAGTCATTGTCTTCTTGAAAGGGGGAGAAAGAGAGAGAACTTTTATGGGTTATAGGTATGTGTCCAGCAGCAACCTCTCAGGTGGTTAGAGATTTTTTTCCCTTTGATATTGGCAGGGGAGGAGCAGCTTTCCAAAAGCTGGAAATTGCAACTCAATAAATCAGCTAAAATCTTCTGAAGAATCTATGGATGGATTTCCCATTTATCTGATTAGAAGGATGCAGATGTTTAGACAGGGAGGAGGTTAGGCATGAGGTATGTAGGTGGGTTTTAATAAGGATTACTGAATACAATCATCAGCCTTCTCATTTCACCGTGTCTCCACCCATCCAGAAGGACCATATTGTCTCAACATCCCTTCGTGGGTGCTGCATTCAACTATAGAACATAGATTGTTACAGAATCCCTTTTGGGAATGATATTTGCACATGTAGGTGTTGCCTTTGTATGCCAAGAGGACAACCTGCATACATGTTACATGTAACCATCCACATCATGCATGCAATCTAGTATATTTGTGAATGCCATCTGACAAACCTCTCTGGTTCTTCCTCAGATGCAGGACTGATAGAACAATCTATGTTACCAAATTTGCAAACCCAATTTTGAAACGACATTATATTGGTGGAGGAATATGCCACTTTGATACTGCTGCAATATAACATCTCATCTGTGGATAACAAGCACATGATACTTCAAGGTATGGTGAGCTTCATATATAGTACACAACTACTAAATGAACAATGTGAATTAATGTGATAGCACAAACAATCCACACTCCTCAAGCATCTCCCCTGGCCCACCCTTCACATAATCATCAGGATACTGACATTTCATCATGCCAAATCACATAGTTTACATGCTATATACAAATTAGCATACTGTACATGTTGCTCTATGGAACCAAGTGAAGTGCACAACTGCAAGTTCTACCAGTAATAAAACACAGTATTGTGCAGCAGAGTGATTAATATAAGGGGTTCTGTGATGCATCATCCTCAGTCACAGAGAGCTTGAACGGCTCCAAAACTTTCATAGAGTATGCAGTTTCTGAGACAAACATCATGCAGTGTTTCTGCAGTCCTTACAATCCACAAACAAGTGATGAGAAGGGTAGCAATTCAATCCATCCAAGTCAAAGCAATCTGTTGAAGAAAATGGAATCTGGTCATGAGCAGGTTCATGGATGGAGCAGACAATAGCAAAAACAAGAATACAAATAAAGCAAGTATTCCCCACAGTCCCATAGTATCTCAGTATGCAGCAAGCTATTTACCTTCATTGCCTGCAGATACACCAGTCACCAGTGCATTAAGGGTACAAATTTTGCCTCTTCCACTATCTTCAAATCAAAGGCTGTTCAGCAACACCAAGAAATATATAAACCGAAAACAAAACTGATTCTTCAAGCTTTGAATTAAGACATTATTTTGAGGAAGACATGGCAGACACAAGAGACTGCTGCCTAGGCAGCAACCTCCTGCTTTGAAGCTTCCTCAAAGCTCTCCCCCTCTACCAGATCAGGAACTTCATCATCATCCTCATCTTCTGCACCTGCACTTTGTTGCCTCTGAAACTGCTGTGCTATCTTCTTCAAGTTGACCAAGTTGTCTGGGCCTGCAATTTCATTCAACCAATGTCAAAAAAACCAACTAAGCTGCAGACAGTCATAATGCTGGAAACTTGTCTTCCCACAAGCTTGAGTACCAGAACCTAGCACATGCTACTACTGATCATAGAGTCATCTTTGTAGTTGTCATCTCAATTACACCAGTGCAGAAAAGAGATCCACTTGCAAGATAATTGGGTGGTGTAACCACTGTGTCTGGTAGAAACCAGAGTTCAACTCACCAAGCTGGTTGATGATCCCTGGCAAAAGCTCCTGAAGTTCTGTTTTACAAATAAAAAAGACCCACCAGGAAAAAGTCAGGTCCCAAGTCGTAAACCTAAATCTGCAATTTGCAAATACCAAAATCATAGCACATTGCAGATCATATAAAACAATCCAATTCTCCCTATAAAATCATGGCAGAGAATGTACTCTTTGTTTGTGAAGGCCCACTCACAACCCATGTATTAGCAGCTATGGAAGCTTGCACTGCAGATAACAGAGGAAAGAAGACCCAAATAGAATCAGTTTGAGTTTGATTTCTGCTAAGTCAGTACCCAGAATGAGAAAAAAAAACATGATGGATTTTGGTTAGAAAAAGAACACAATGCACAAGAACATAGAATCCTGAAAACAAGCTGTGTTTGAAAAGTGCTACATGCTGTTGTAGTAGTTCCTCATGTGCAATGTGGCCACACTGTCAACAAGGTCCATGTGCAGCAGCAGGGTTACTGACACATGTATGCATCAGAAAGGCATTTGGAGATGGAAGTGTAGGATGTCTGGAGACTTGAGGATAGAAGCTTTACCCTTAGGATTTACAAAGTGGATAACGGTTTCATCCTTGAAGATATTGACTTCTTCAATGCCGGGAATGGTGTTGACCCCTAGCCTTTTCAGTGTGCTCTGCAACCTCTTATCATCTGTTGTGGTGGTCTTATGCACGGCTTTTTTCTTCCTGAAGCCATAACCGCAGTCTTTTCAAAGCCTACAAAATTCTTACTCATAGAATCACAAACCTGCATGCCTTAAAAAGACTGGTTTTCTAATAGACTTCCAACAAAATTAATTCCGGACAAAATTGCCATAAATTTTGCAACTAAACCCGTCATAATAAATTCCATTGCCAAGAAAAGACATTCACCAAAAAACATAAACAAAAGCTCCAAACCCTAAAACATGTTACACAAAACCGAAACCAACATAGAAGCAAACAACAGAAGCTCCGAACCCTAAAACATGTTACATAAAACCGAAACCATCATAGAAACCCAAAAAAAAAAAAGAAGCTCGGAACCCTAAAACATGGTACACGGAACCGAAACCTAACAAACAAAAAGCAAACGACAAAGGCAGAACACCTGCTGTACATTCAGAAAATACCAGGAAAGCGGCTGCAAACCACGAGCTTATCAAAGGAAAGCCAAGCTTCTCATTCCCGCGAACTGAAATCACTCTAAACCCTAGAATGGTACCGAAACAGCAACAGGTAAAGGTGGGCAATGGGGGGGTTAAAAAAAACAAAGCGAGCACGGCAAACAAAGGCTGCGAACGTAAATCACCTTCTAACGCTGCCCTTTCCGCCAGTGCGAACAGCACTAGCCATCTTCATGAGCTTTTCCTTGTTCATGGTGGCGGCGATGGATCCTGCAACGCTCCAGCTCTGAAGCGAACACGACGATAGACGTCCCCGCGTCGTACAAGCACGTCTGCTTGACGGCGGCTACCACCCGCTCCATTTTGGCCACCCCACCCGGCCCAGCCCCCTCACCCGCGATTTCCATCCCACCTGTTGTCAATTGCCCGATGAAAAGTAAGTCTTTTTTCACACAAATGCGAATTAAATAAAATTATATATTTATAATTCCCTGTTAAAAAAATATTCCTCAAATTTTGAGAAAAATAGCTGAAATTTTTTTGTCACATTTTTTACTCAGATTTTGGTTTGGTAGCTTTTTTTTTTCCTTTTCTTTTTTTTTAAATTTATTTCTAAGCTAGTTTTTTAAGTCATTATTATAATCACATTTAATGTTAAGTTGATGTTAAGAGAGACAAGTTTTATTATTATTATTATTAATTTTTAATTTCATTTATTTGTATTTACATCTAGAATGTTAGCTACCATTAAATCTTTGGTAGATTCCTATGTGAGACACAATGTTAAGTGAGTGTTAAGTTTATGTTAAGTAAATATTAACTTAATATCAAATTTTCAAAAAATATAAATTTGCGAATATAAACACAATTTATGTAATAATCCATCAAAAGGGATTTTAAATCAATGTTAAGTTAACAAAATGTTTTTCCACGGTTTTTTTTAGTGATTTTCTTAAATTTTTAATTTAATGTTGCATCATTAGTTATCATCCCACAAATTACATGACAACGGGGTTTTAAATCTCTTTATATGTTTTTTGAAACTAGTTTTAAAATGCTACCAAACTAAAATTAAAGACCAAATGTCACAAAAAATAATAATAATAATTGATTCAAAATTTTGCTAGTGAATCCAAAATCAAAGACTCCATTAGGTTGCTATTACTTTAAATGGGAATCAATGATTTCTTTTGTGGCGAATTTTTGTCATTTCACAACAAATATAAATATATATAATGTTGCAATTTCCTTGTTTAAAAAATTCACCAAAAAACTATTTCTTAAATAATGGTCAAATTTTGACACAATTGCCTACAGTATGAAAGGGTGCTTGAGATTAAATGCTTCCATATTTTGAAAATTGTGAAATTTAACTAAATATACATGATGTGCATGATTGCCATTTGAACAACATCACAAAATTGACAAAAATCATTGGTAGGAATTTAAAACCAATATTTTATCCATAGATGTTTTGCTAAGTAATTAATTAATTGAGATGTTAATTAATATGATAAATGTGGAATTTATTTTTGCATGTGTAATCTGACAAAATATTGAAGCCTATTCCTTCTTGGTTGTTTATCACATTAAATATGATCAAAAACTCCTTGTGGTATTTAGCACATGTGTCAAGATTGGAATTTTTTTGTAGTGTTATTGAACAAAATTTAGTTCAAAACCTTTTGAGCAAAAAATTTAAAGGATTTTGTCAAGTCACCTTATTGATAACATTGTGACACAACATGTGGCCAAAATCATGTGCCAACAAATCTATCTTAAGGTTTAAAAATTCCAAAAATACAAATTATAATATGAACATGATGAAATAAAAGGCCATTTATGGACCAATCTAGCAATTTTTTGCCAATAAGAAAAACATTGTTTCTAAGTCATGGAAGATTCTTGCTCCCATATCATAATACCCACCAAATTATGGAAGGTGCTTCTTTGTATTCTTTTTTTTTTTCCCCCATTTCTTATTTCTTGATGTAGGGATTTTTTTTGGTTCTTTATGTGATTTTTGACAACATGTATTTTGTTTGTTGACCTTCTGACAAATGTATCAAATCCCAAAAGGGTTTCAAGGTAAACCATTATCTTGTACAAAAGGATTCATAAATAACCTTTCACCTTGGTTTGTTCATTACATAATAAACACATTTTGTCAAATATCAATCCTAGAAAATGTGTTCATTTCGGATCATAATTAATGTCACACCCTTTACTGAACCATGTTTATCTACACATAATAAAAATGACTACCCAAACAACACAATGAGGAGGAACATTTAGTTGAAGAAAAACAATGAGGATAATATCACAAAACAATGATGCAACTATCATGCGTTATCTCCCCTCTTCCTATGTGAACAAGTTTGACCCATTAGGTATAACAAACTATGACAATGACAACAACAAAAAAGTAAATGATACAATTATTTATGATTGTTGAATTGGTGGAACTCTCCGTAGGGTATGGGCTCAATTAATGTGATGTTTAGTCACACGTGAGACAAATGTCAACAACCTATGAGACTTTTGATCACTTCACATATCCTTTGCACCTATGAATAAGCTTCATAAACTTTTATCTTGGAATCAACTAGTTTCAATGATGTAAACAAAATTCAATTGTGATCATGTATGAGGTCACAATGAGTTTTTGAATGAAAATCTCAAAAAGATCAAATGGTGCATTTCTTGATTTTATATGATTATCGTTATCAATGACTCAAACACTATTAATAGAAAAGATTTTTTAATGTGTTCAAAAGCAGTCACAACAAAGTACAACAATACAAATCTAAACCTAAATCCAAGTTACACAAAATTTGAACTTGATCAAGGACATGGGATGTAAAGAAGTATTGGAACAAAATTATTCATAACATGAAGTTTGAAACATGACACAAGGTGAACAAGTATAAGGTGTCATAACACAAATGTAAGTCATATTTCAAATTCACATTAAACTTATGGGAGAACACTCTTTTTAGCATTGGAAAGTTATATAAGTTAAAATATAGGGTTCCATATATTGGTTGTTGGGTAAAAAATATAGTTCAATTGGTTTTACAATGTTTATTATCAAAATCAAAATATAAGTAATATAGGGTATGCATTAATCCCATGGATTAGAAAAATAAAATGGCATACATGTACAAAGGACTTAGGAATCAATTGCTAGTATATTCAATTAAATTTTTGTGTCTAAATGTTTGAGAAGGTTTACAATTCCTAAGTTTTTTGAATTTGATTTCAAAATTTGGGTAAAAGTGGGAAAAGTAGTGTCATGGAAAGGCTAAGGAAATTACCTAGACAAGTTAATGAATGTTGCTTTAGGATTTCTCCTCAACTACTTGACATTAGGTTGTCTTTATGTTCAATGGTAGTTTACCTTATATATTATGAACATGTGAATTTATTGTGAATCTTTCATCACTTTTCATTACTTCAACTAAAACTAAAGTTGGAACAATATATGATACCAAAATCTAATGCAAATGTCAATTTTAAATTATGTTTGGGGTGGCTTAAATATGTGGATGTCAAATAATTATATAATAGTACAATGGGAAAAATTAATATTCCCTTGCATAATACATCCCCCAAACAATTTTTTTTGACACATATAGTGTCAAATTTTAATATAAAATGTTTCATTTGGGTGTTGAACAAACTAAAAGTAAAGAAAGGAGAGGGAACTACTTTTATTCATACTTATTTGAAAAGTTACTTTTAAAAAAATAATTCATGAAACTAATAGTCCTAAGAACCTTCTTAATCATCTTTGGATAAATTCACAATAGGAGTGGTTACAAGTGTAACCAATGTTATACTACACATTTTGAGGTGGTAAATTGAGTTTATGTTTAAAATGTTGAACACATTTATAATTTAGTCATGCATGTTGGTATAAAGTAATCATTGTTAGCACTTAACATTAATGATTCAACTAATGCATTGAAATGGGACCATCCACTTGTTAACCTAACATTCATTTGACATTAGTGAGTACCAAATTGTTTACACATGATGGTATTTAACCATTATATAACAACTTACCCCAAATTTGATCACATTGGGCAACATGTTTATTCAAATAAAATTATAATGTCAAATTAAAGCTATCCATGTTTAACAATTTGTGTTTCTTCATGTTTATGGTCTTTTGACACCTATTTATATATTATTATTTTGTTATATCATGAAGCATTTTTGTCATGGAGCATCTTCAAAATTGTTCATGTCTTTCTCAATTTCTATTGCCCTTCAAATTATTTCTTGTGTTTTTTATGCATTTTTATGCATATCAGGTGATTGTATCCCATATTAATTAAGTGAGTTTTAAACTATATCTCTTTTGTGATTATGACCATGGTTATAACTGAAAATGATGTCCCTTTTGCATTTTTTTTTATTGGTCAATGTTCTACAAATGTTATAGAATGTGTTTGAATTATAGTTTCTTACAAACCACTAGAATTGATTTTCATTGGACTTTCAAGGAATGTCAATGATTCCTAAGTCCTTTGTAAACCAAACTTCTATTATACAACCCAATATGGTGGAATTTTTTTATCCAAAAAAAGGTTTTGATAATGGCATGGCACCCTATCTACTTAAAGACAAAGGACTTTTACTCCTTTTCTAGTTGATGACTCCCCATAGGGAAGGCCATGATCAAATAATTCTAAAATGATAATACTAGAAAAAACATAGAAAAGGAAGGTCCATTCTTGAAAACACCTTCAAGATCCTTTAAAAAAAAATTGAAAAATCCATGGAAAACAAAGATCCATATCACTATAATACCAAACCTAATAATGTGATGTTGCATTTTACACAATTTGTTATTAAGTCAAAATGAAATATATGTGGGATTCTCAAATTGTTATAGGAAGATGCATGTTTTGAAGCTTGTAACAAGCCTAAAAAAACATGATCATCACACCATAGACATCAAATAAGACATGGAAATCATAAACATGATGATAAATTAATTATACTTAACAGATAGGAAGCAAATTCTGAACAACATGTGACATTTGAGGTTACCTTGGGCATCAACACAACATCCTTTTAATTAACATTTAATTCACACATACATATAATGTTTTTTATTTTTTTTAATCAATCAACTAAATCAATTATTTGAATCAATTGTTTTCAAATTGCAAAAAATAGTTTAACATAAAGGAAAAAAATGTCACTAATTTATCAAAATTTTCAATTGTATCATGAATAGTTTAATTAACTAGTAACAACATTTGTAAACATCAAATATGTAATTCAACAAAATTCAATTCGATGGAGTTGCCTTGTTAGAATTTGCAGCAAGGTCGTAGTTTATTGTTGGTTTGTCTTTTGCATAAACCATCCATGATACCTAAATAAACCCAAAAATAACACATAACATAGACTTTTGAATGAAATTAAGTTTTGCATCATGTGCTTTCAAGTATTTAAGTTGTTGTGCTTGTAATGTTTCTTATGTTTAAAACTGACAATTTTCAATTTCAAGATTTTTCCACTATATCTTGTTAATGTTAACCACCAACACCTTAACATTGCACTTTGTAGTTTCTAGGCAAACCCATCCTTGGGTGTTACCATTAGGAACCACCACAAAAAATGGTTAAAGAACTAAAAGTGGCCAAATCATTTTCTTGGGCCCTTTCTTTTAAATTTTTTCACAACCATAAATTATTATTTTCTTATTTTTATCCATTGCATGCCTTAATATATGGCTTGAAGTTTATTTTGGAATAAAAAATAAAAAATATTTAAAACATTATTCTTAATAATGAAAGTTTTTTCAAAAATCACATTCCTTAACTTTGAAAATTCATAATTAAATTATATTTACTCCATTAATTTCCTAATAATAAATTAATATAAAAAACTTCAGAATTACCCTAGGAAAAAAAGTCCCCAAAAAAATTCCAAATCATGTTTCAAATTTGTGTTCCTAACCAAAAATTAAAGGAATTTTTTTCTAAATGAAATGATTAAGAACATCAAAATATAAAATATTCTTGATATTATTGAAATTTCAAAATCTATGGAACCTAATAAATATATTTATTACAAAATTATGAAAATATATGTTTAATTATTTCCTATGATTTTTTGAAGTTTGATGGGTCTAGTAAATTTAAATTATAACATTCCTAATGGTATCAACAAAAGATGGGTTTGCCCTTTTACCATATTAATGTTCACAATATAAACTTCATTTCATTATTGTGTTCCCAAAAGCAATTCTACCAACAAGAAGAAAAATCTTTGGAATTCAAATAGATCAATCATAATCATGTTTTAGAATCACATTGATTGTATCTTTTTGCAAGAATTTCATTCAAAGATTTTGAAAGCATTTTCAAATGAATAGGTTGTTCCTTGGTATCAAAATTGGTAAGAGTACTAATTATTTCCTTATGCAATGGAAAATGGCTTTTGTACCAAAGTTGGCATGTTTAGATTATTTTATCAAGAAAGGATAAAGGTTCCACATGGGGAAGAATTTGATGGATATTATGTCCAAGACTAAGGTTGCAATTCCTTTTCAATTATAGTTACTTTAGTAGCCACGCCATTGTTTTGAATGCACTCATCATGATTTGCAAACTTCAATTTCTATGGTGTGTAGATAGAATTGTTAATAACCATGGTGTGCCAAACATGAGGGGGATATAACATAGATCAACTACCAAGAAAGGCTTCAATCATCTCATACATGTTTTTGTCATAATGGTGAGAAAAATTAAGAATTATCTTCTTTTGAAGGGTCAAATCCTAGTAGAAAATGTTGTCACACATTTTAAACATGTAGTCAAACAATCTTTTGAAATCACCATAAATAACATCTCACTTGTCCTTACATGCAACTCCATTCTGCAAAAGAGGAGAATGTCTTGCATCATTAACCACCTTTGTAATCATTTGTTGTAACATTTAATGTTAAGTTGGTTTTATGGGTTAGAAGTTCACTACCAAATGAAAATGTGAAATAACTAGCAAATTGCAAATTAGGCATGTACCATCAAATAAGTCTAGGTGTGAATGAGCCTTTATACAATAATACTTTAAATATATTATGATAGCATTTGAATAAGTTTGAAATCATAAATTAATAAATTCAAAATATCCAAAAACATTATTAGAACATTGTAACCAATGCTTTCATTACTTTATCCTTGTTTTTAAATGTTTTGAAATTATTTGAAAATGACATTTACTTGAAAATAATTGATATACACCTCTACACAATAATATAATGGAACAAATGTTTGAATCAAAACAATTAAAACAATTTGTGTGTAAGTTTGTTAATCTTGAATTTTTTAAAGAAATCCCACAATAACTAATCATGTTCCACCACATCATCTTGATTCACCAACCCATTTCTTTTTAAACAATTAAGTGGTGAATGTTGATCATTATATTATGAACTTAGGTCCTTTTAAAATATTATATTATGAATGAAAAGTAAATGGTGGTGATGGAATTTTTTTTATTAGAACACATTTTAAATGATGATGGATGAAATTCATCCATGAAAAGTTAGATCACATGAAATTTCACATGAATTATCATATAAAATATATATTTCTTATAATTAAGTCTTAAAATCCTAGTATAATTTGAACATGATTCATGTTGGGATTGAATTTTGGGTGTCATTCACAATAGTTGTACTTAGATTTTTTGAAATTTCAAGTTCATTTGTGCACTAACCATTAACCATACATATTTTTAATAAAATTAATGTGGAAAAAATAGTATCCAATCATTCCTCATTTGTTTTTAAGAAACCAATGTGGATGAAAAGAAATTGTCACCTCAATTATGCATAAATAGTTTTCAACCAAAAACAAGGCTTGCTATCAAGCTTGGTTTTCCAAACCTTGTAAAATTATATTTTTTGAAACTCAAAAATGAATTCAACATACTTTTGAAACAATGATGAATCAAAATGTCATCTCCAACATTAATTTGCAACAACTACATGAAATTGCACATCTGAATATATTTTTTTACACACACAATGCTTTTATGTCCAAGGTTAGGACCAAAATAACATTCAACTTCTCATGGGATGTTCTTTTGAAAATCTTCCATTTTTGGAGCTTGTTATATAAAGCTTGTTAAATAGACCTTATGCAATTGCAACTTCCTCATTTGTTGTAACTTTGTTGAATGTAAAGGAAAAAATACTAATGTAAGCACCATGAACTAGATCAATTTTTTGTGTTACAAAATAACTTATTTGTAATCCAAGAAAATCTAATCTTAAACTACGCACACAGAAACAAGGAAAGCAAGCCAATCTTAATGTTCCACCATGCCTCCTATTTCAAGGTTCTTTTGAAGTTCATAACATGAATAATGGGACATTCCTTGAAGATAATCCCTTAAACATGAAGAGGTTGGAGCCTTGTTTACAATAAATTAGGTATGAACAAGACACAAATCCCCCAAAAAAATAAAAATTCAAAAAATGCACTCAAACAAAGTGACCCACCATTTGCATGCCTCATGGTTAGTTGGTGTCACATCATTAGAATGCACATGGCTTGAATAGAGGTTGGTTTTGCCTCTCGTGAGCATTATTAAAAAAATCATCCATAATTTGAGGATTGAAGACTCAATTTATTGTTGTTCCTCACTCAAAATTTCAAGGTGATCACAAACCTCACCTTATGCAATAATTTTTTCATTCAAAACCTCCAATGCAAAATACCCATTAACATCTCCCAACATAAATCCCTTAATTGCACAAGCCTTGTAGTGATGACACCTAAGTAATTTTAATAATAATATTTGTCACATGTGAAACAAACACATAACATGATTTTTTTGGAAACGCACGACATGAACAAGGAACTATATAATGCAAAAGACCCTTTGGTTCAATTGAGGGTAATATAGTGTAAGTCTTGTTAAAGATTTTATCAAAGGAAAATTATGGACAAGGTTATAAGTTTTGTTAATTTTAATGTTTTTTCCCTATGTCTTTTTGGAAATGCACGACATGAACAAGGAACTATGTAATGCAAAAGACCCTTTGGCTCAAATGAGGGTAATATAGTGTAAGTCTTGTTAAAGATTTTATCGAAGGCAAATTATGGACAAGGTTATAAGTTTGTTAATTTTAATGCTTTTCCCTATGTTTTTTTTTTTCCTTTTGAACTTTGGTTATTTAATGTGTGAAGTAGCATGTGGAAATTCAATCTTTATAATTTTATCACTTTGACTAAATCGAATAATGATCAGTCAATGTTGATAAAAATCATATATGATATACTTGCACCTTCTTTGCACTAGTTATTGTAATTTTAAATCCTAAAACAACTCCACCAAAACTTGGTATTTGGGTCTCTCATCCAATAAATCTCACATCCAAGATTGTTGGCTTACTATTTCCCTTGCCCCATCCATAAACATGAAATTGGGATTATAAAAAAGTGAAAGATTATTAATAACAAACCACTTAAACCAAAAAATCTAGCTAATCAATAATAGGAATTAGATTGTTAGTGCCTTGCGCCAACCATAGCATCTTGTGTATAAATGTTGTGCCAAAACTATTTTGTTACCCCCAAATTGGCATAATATTTATTATTATTCATTCAAAACTTCTTGTTGTAATGCACATATGAGGAGGGTGCTCTAAATCTCTTACATTTGTCCAGTTTCAACATATGTTAGATTTCAATAATTAAATATTGCCTAACCTTTACACCAACATTGGGTGATTTAAAATTTTTTATGAAGAACGTCTAATTCCAATTCAAAAAAATACAAAAAAAGTGCAAAAAAATCAGCATTGTCTTGGTTCTATTTACTAGATCCTCACATAAGTTGAACAAGGACTATGGTTTGGTTCTTCAAAAAATAAAAATAAAATCATATCCTGGTTCCAGTTCCCAAATGTAAACAAGGGGATGAGTGTCACACTGTGGCCTTGCCATTTATATTAAAAAAAGTATCTAAAGGCAAAAGAAGAATTATGGAAATTAAAATATTTCACCATGCAAAAATATAATCTTCAAAAAAAATCCTCTAAAAGAAAATCAAAACCCTTCAAGATATCATAACTCTATAACTAATCTCAAGTTTCAACACAAGCCAAAATATATCATCTTTCAAAAATCCTCATTATAATTAAAAATAGACCTATTATTATTATCTAGTAGGGTAAAAATCCCTTAAGCTAGTATACTCTATAATGAATCTAAACACAATATCCTTAAAGGGCCTTGCTAGTAGGCAAGGCCAATCAAATTAGCTGTGGTTTTAGATCCTCGAAAAAAAGAAATTCCAATTTTGGTTTGAAACATGAAACCCACTTTGGATCTGAAATTGATCATCTAAGTGATATCTAAGTGATGGGGTGCAACAATTTGGATGGATGCAAATGTAGTTGATTACTATTTGACGGTCCCGAGATATGATTGTTTATGGTAGTGATGAAGAAGCTCTTGGCCAAATAGGAATATTGTTTTTTTGAAAAAGGATGCAATGGATATGACCCCAAAATGTGTTTTTTTTGAGGGATGATGATTTCTTTTCCATTGCACATATTATTTTCAGTTCTTACAATTTCATAATTTTTGTATGAATGTTTTTTAGGTTAAATAAGAGTAGTTTCAGAGCAATTCATTCTATTTGGGTAACATTGAATGTTATCATATCTGAAATTAGTGTTAAAATGCTTGTCCCTTCCCAATTGATAAACAATAAATACGAGGAAATAAAATATGGGAAAGTATATAACTAAGAGAGTACCTATATAATTGTCACACATGGGCCAATCATTGTAGTTGGCAAAACAATAGCAATCAATAGTTAGGCAACTAACAACATTCATTCTAGGGTTTTTTAACACCCATGATATCAAATGTGTTTTTAAAGGGAGCTAAACCCATTTTCACTCTTGTAACATTGACTTCATCCAAAATACACAATTCGCGTTGTTTTACAACAATTTACACATGGGCCAATCATTGTAGTTGGCAAAACAATAGCAATCAATAGTTAGGCAACTAACAACATTCATTCTAGGGTTTTTTAACACCCATGATATCATATGTGTTTTTAAAGGGAGCTAAACCCATTTTCACTCTTGTAACATTGACTTCATCCAAAATACACAATTCGCGTTGTTTTACAACAGTTTTAGTCTTACACCTAAATGGGTGGGATGTGGAATCTGTGGTTTAAGGTTGTGTCAGTAGTGTGAGTTGAAATCTTTGTGCTCATAGACAATTTCCATTGTGTATATCAATATTGTTTTACTAGTAAGATCCGGATTATGGTGCATTAATGGCATTTCAGAACTTGGGAAGCTTAGGCAAGAAGTGTACTACCATACAATTGTGCAATTCTTCTTGGGAGTGGACTAGACGCAATCTCTAATTGTTTTTCAACAATAAGAATTTTACTAGCTACAATCAATGTTAGTAGAATGTAACCATCTAAGCCTCAAATGAGAGGAAATTGTTTTGGGAAACACAAAATGGTTTTGTATGTGATGTGTAGTGAGTGAGTGGGCAGACAGGAATGGTTATGTTTTGAAAGCATTTCTGTCACTTGCCTCTCCATTTGGATTAGCACAAGGGGATGTCATCACATGAATGGAGTTCGGGTATTGTTCAATGAATCAAAAAAGATGGTGAGGTTCCATATAAAACACCTTGTACATGTGGCACTGAAAAGGGAGCAACTACAAAACCACGGAAATTCAAGAGGTCTATCCCCTGTGCTCATTTACCAAAGATTTCTTAAGCATACTGCCTGAATTTAGAGGTAACCAAACATCCCCTGATATGATGCAATTATTGGCATAGAAACAAAACTCCAAGCATGCAAATCTGAGCATCAAACACTAGAGAAGAATATGTTGCCAGAAAGCACAAACTGCATGATTCAAAAAATTGTCATATAACTGAGAAGTATGATTGATTTCAGAGCTCTCAGGTTTTGAGCTTCAGGATCCAAAATGCACTTAAAAATTTCATGCGGAAGGGTTCCAGATTCTATGACAACAGCAGGGCATTATTGCAGGAAGTATTAAATTGTCATGGAACTGAGAACTATGAATTGGTTTCAGAGCTCTCAGATTTGAGCTTCACAATCCAAAAATGCGGTTAAAATCTCATCAGCAGGTTTCAGATTCTATGACAATAGCAGGGTCTTATTGCCCAAAAATTGTCATAAAACTGAGAACTATGGATTGATTTCAGAGTTCAGGTTTCAAGCTTCAGGATCCAAAAATGTGCTTAAAAATCTCATGGGCAAGCTTCCACATTCTTTGACAACAGCAGGGCCAACCTTCATGATTGAGGTTTACAAATTATAGTGCATTTAGAAATATTCCAAATGGGGACCACAAATGACAATAAAATCATAACAAAAGAGACTGCCAGAGAAACTGCCCCAACTCCCTGAATCCATGGAACTGAGTAGCCAAAAGGTCTTTGGGAGTCCAGTATCGAGTGACAAATCAATTAATGAAGATTGTTGGATCGCAGCAGCAGTCGTCCAATAAACAGCAGCAGCAAAGAGCAGCCAGACTGCACAATTCCAATCAACACAAAAACAAGCTTTTGTAAAAGAAAGAGATTTCATGTTTGAGAAAGGTAATCGAACGAATAATCGAGTGGGTGATTTTTTTTCGCCAAACATTAGCATCACAGAAAAAAAATGCAGTTAATATAATAATGATATGCCACATACCAGCCTTCAATGAAGCCTCCTCCTCCTCCTCCTCTTCGTGGAGCTTGCTGTTGATATACTGGTGGTGGTGCCACTGGTGGACCTTGTTGATAATAACCCTGAGGTTGAGCTGGGTAGCCTAGAGAAAAAGAGAGCACAAGCAACAACCCACAGCAAGTCACAAAAACTATGCACAAAAATTCCTGAAGACCTACTACCCTTCTTCGCCAAGAATAAGTCAACAAAGCCAACTAGAAACAGCAACGGAGGTCAAAAACCACTGAAAAATACCTTCTCTCCCTCTCTGTCTGTCTCTGTGAGCTTAGCCTGGAAGCATTCACTCAACAAAACCTCGAGGAATCCGGAGCATTACATACCTTGAGGGGGATACCCATAAGGTTGCTGGGGTGGGTACCCTTGGGGTGGATACCCTCCTTGGGAAGCCATGATGTTGAGCTAATAGGTTGCAGAGGGATGGAAAAATACTTCTCCTAGATGCACACAGCTGCTTGTTCGCTCTCGCTCTCGCTCTCTCTCTCTCTGTCTCGTGTCTGTATTCCGCAAAAGAAACTCTTCCTCTTTCCTTTTTCTTCCTCTTTCTCTATCAGAGCGAAAATGCAAACAGAAAAGCAACGAACATGCAAGGAGCTATTGTCCTCGAGTAACCCAAGCAAGAAATATATGTAAAAAGAAAGCAAAAGACGTTTGTGTTGTCCGCACGAACACGACGAGGAGTGTGGGAGGAGGAAGTGGAGGAGCAGGAGGAGCGATGTCGAGGAAGAAGAAGAAGAAGACGAGGGCGGGTGGGAACCGTGGGTCTGGACCACGCGGTTCCTGCGCAGTCTGGCCTAGTTTCCACGCGGGTCCCACCTACGTACCTATCTACTAGCACGCCGAAAGCGACGATACGTGGTGTTGACCGTTGACGTCGTCGTGGTAATTAACCAAAACCGCGTTAAGTTTTTAACCTCTTTGCGGTAAAAAGGGACCGCGTTAAGATAAGATAGTTTAACCTCTTTCTTTTCCGGGAAAGAAACCGGGTTCTGTGACCGTTGGTCGGCAGGAGACACCGTCGGTGGGTCCGAGTTTGTGACCGTTGGTTGCAATGGACGGTTTTTTTAAAAGTTTCTTTAGGTTGTGTGTGTGTTTTTTAATTAAATTTTTTATAAAAAAATCTCAAGTGTAATGCCCTTGCCTAAAGCCAAACTTGAGCACAATGCCCATAAATAGTTCAATATTATTTATGTTAGATCTTTCATGTTCATGCCAATGTACATAAGTAGGAGTTAAATAGATTGGCTTGAAAGAGGTAAATTATTAAATTATTTTAATATATATCATATCAACATGAAAAGGCACATGTTAGGATAAATAAATAAATAAATAAAGTGAAATCATTGTTAGGAAAGGAAGGAGGTCCTTAGGCTTGGAATATGAACAACATGTTTTTTTTTTTTTTTT
>Ga0209611_10006356_pt1 | contig 19411 bp, 17 predicted proteins | sample S1TSphgellanicum_3_FD_187693 | JGI IMG/M metagenome (GOLD analysis project Ga0209611, IMG submission 187693) | Host-associated microbial communities from peat moss isolated from Minnesota, USA - S1T2_Fc - Sphagnum magellanicum MG (SPAdes) (version 2) | ecosystem: Host-associated > Plants > Peat... | reverse complement strand
GCCCTCTCCGCGCAGTGTTGTGCGATTGGCATTCAGGCGCGACATCGTCGTCGTCCCAGCTCGGAAGAACCTTGCGGATTTGGTGGAGATTGTCGTGGGCTAGTATATGGTGTTGGCGGGGAGTTATTCTGTTTTTTTTTGGAAATTTGGATCGCCGGAAGTTTGAGCTGGTGAGATCAGGGTTTTAGGGTTTTTGCGGACTTGATGAGGGTTTGGAGGAGGAGTGTGTGTGGCGACGACGGGGAGCTCCGGGCGTGGTGGAGTGCGGAAGCGAAATAATAAGATGGCAACTTGAGATGAGGAACTCGGGAAACAAGCTGTGGATCCGAAGTGGACGTCGGTCTGAAGCCATGGCTCACTTCGTTTTCTTTTGTGGCCTTCTTTTAGCGACCGCATTTCTGGTAATTTGTTTGCTTTTCTCCTTTTTGATCTTGTCTCTCTTCTCTCTCTCTTGGTGCCTTTCATCAAAAAGTAAATGAAACGGAAAGCGGTGTTTTCACATTCAATATCTGTTCTATCTTTTTGGCCTCTTTAGAACTACCTACTGTGGTGTTTGGGCAGTGGACACCTTCCAATGATGACAACAGCAGCAACTTGATTGCACAGTTTTATAGTCTGAAAGGATTCAGAAGTCTGCAGATTTGCACAGTTTAGGTGACCAGTTCATCTGCATACTCTGCTCTTTGGGTAAATAGAGTTTCAACGTTCCAGCAGATGCACATTGGCATTGTGCCCTACTAGCAGCTGTTTTGCTTCTAGTACTCAGGGATGAAATAATATGATTGGACTCCATGACTGGAATTTGGCTGGAGATATTGTAAAACCTAGAAGATTTCTCTGAATGGTGTTTTTTTTTCAATTCTATGTTGGCATGTCTTAGGTGGAGGGAGCACAAGACATTCCTGGTGCAGGATCAGTGACTAAAGCCAGAACGCCTTCAGTGTTATCTTTATTCAACATGAAGTTCACCAGCAAGTTCTGGAATGAAAAAGTTCTATCGCACGGTTGATTCATAACACTAAATTCTCCTTTCCATCTGAGTCACTTCTCACCTTTGTTTGAGCTCATTCACATAGACATTGCACTTTCTGCAAGTGAAGTTGAAAATATCTAGTTTTATAGCCTATTCTGTGTTCATGTTCAGGTCAGGAGTCCATCCTGAACCAGAGCAGTGGGAGTCAATCTACTGTTGCTGTTCTGTGCTTGATCTTTTTGTAGTTTCTGTCCTTATTGCATTCTGACATTTGTCATTCTTATATTCTCATTGTTTGTGGGTGTGATTTTGCAGTCATAGAAGACTGGGATGTATCAGATGATGTGAGCAAAGAAGCTGAATTGAACTACACTAAGGCAGGTACTGGTCATTGTCAGCTTCATCCTTATTATTTTGCTCTTCTCCACTCCACTGTGATGCTCATTTGGAAATACATCTGCTGAAGCCATTTGATGTTTTCCATTACTCTGTCAAGGTAAATGAGTTGGGCATTGATCAAACAGGAGTCTGATTGTGAGCTGAAGATTGTGATTGGTGTTGCAGGATATCTGGCATATTACCTGAAGCTACAAGAAATTGATGCAATTTACATTCCTATTCCTATCAACTTCATCTTTGTGGGTTTTGATGGCGAGGGGAATCATGGTAACTTCTTGGGGCTGATGGTTGAACATTTAAAACTCCATGCTTCTTGGGTTTGTTGTTTGGTGATTTCATCAAATGCTCTAGTTTGACATTTGGCTGCTTGGAGAAGCAGAATTGCAAGAGATAATTCATCTAGTTAGTTGTGGGGTCCTTTTAGTTCTTGATCTGATTGTGATGCTCATGCCATGTAGGTGTGAAGTTGGGACAACCAGAACTGGAGCGGTGGTTTGCTCACATAGACCATCTGGTGGAGCATACACGTGTGCCCCAGATGGGAGAGTCTCTCACACCTTTCTATCATTTGAAAGGGGATGGAACACAGCGGCACCATCTTCCCCTTGTCAGCTATACAAACTACAAGTAACATCTGTTACCACCTCTGGTTTCTCTCTTTGATGGTTGTATGGTAGCTTTAGTCTGAGGGGTGGGATTATATACCAGAAATTGAAGCATGTAAGAGAAACAAATAATGGGTCCATTCTTAGGTCTGCATGTCACAATGTAGAGACCATTCAGAAATAATATATGGGGGGTCTATTTGACTGTCATATAGTCATCCTGGAAGTGACTTTTTCCTTTGCAGGGTGATTAGATAGTAATCATGGGAAAGGTGGATTTCTTAAATTGCAAGTGTATCATAACTTGTTTCAATTCACAGGAGGTTAGCTGTTTCTTCTAAGAATGAATTGGCTCTTTTTGGAACAACTTTTTCTCAATTGCTTCTATTTGGGGTGTATTGATGTGAAGTAGCTCATTTTTCAGTCTTGTGCTTTCACTGTCTGGGACCTTGTGGCAGCTACTCTGTTCATGCTATAGAAATGGATGAAAGAGTGACAAAAGTGTTTGAGCGAGCAATAACAAGCCTTTCCCGGAGAGAAGATCCATCCAATACCAAGTATCACCCATCTACCAATTAGAGCTGTCTACATTCCTCTGCTGTGTCTTTCTGTAGTTGCTATCTTTTTTCTGATGGTATGGATATGGGTTCAGCACAGTCTGCAGATGTCATTGTTAAAAATTGTGTAGTCAGAGTAGCTGTGGTAGGAGGCTGTTTTGTAGTTTCAAGCTTTGTGCAGGTGAAAAATGTTGATGGAAACTATACAAATTGATTTACCTGCGGACTGTAAATATATGCAGGCCAGATTCAGAGGTGATGTGGCAAGTGGACATGGATGGCATGTCACACATTTTTTCCAGCCTGGTGCAGTATCTCCAACTAGATGATGCATACAACATTCTTGTCCTCAATCCAAGAAGAGATTCACAACGCAAGAACTATGGTTACAGGTGAGGAGTAGTTTGGAAACCAACCCTGGTTGCACTCTTATTCCATGGGGGCAGATTTGATGGCTTACTCAGTGGTGATTCTTCTTTTTGTAGAATTAAAGCAGCTAACAGGCACTGAGTTCCATGTTTGATGGCAGTCATGAACTGTGATTACCAGTTGGAAATTTTGCAGTCTTGTACAAAAGTAAGTGTTAAAAATTGGATATGTGGTGGGGTGCATGCAGACGGGGGCTGTCTGAAGAGGAATTACATCTAATTGAAACCGTGAGTATATGTTGGGCATTAAGAAACTAATACATTGATTCTTGTGTTGAAGCTTCTATACTCCTTGCAGTCAAGATGTAATTTTCTTTGCTTGGATATGAGTAGACTTAGTTCCTTAATTGGGCACTGCTCACTTGCATATGCCTTCTGGGGAGTTCAAATGCAGGATGAAGATGTCAGGAAAAGGCTTCTTGCTTCTCAAGGAATACGTGTCACAAATCCTTTAGGTGTGTGAGTCTCCTCAATTTTTGTTTATACTGTGATAGACTGCGGAACAAAATCTGAATCATATCATGCAATTGTCCTGGCCATAATGAGAATTGCTTAAGTGCAGCTGCATAGATTCCTTGGGAGTAAATTTTTTGTGGCTTTGCACTGTTGGCTACAAATTGATGGTCTGACACTTTGTGAGAAACACACATAAGGTCATGACCTTACTCAATTGTTACCTTCAATGTTCTTGTGTAGATTTCTCTGCAATCTTGTAGATATGTTGGGTAGGAAGTGCAAAACAGTTCAGGTAATGAACCATCTCCTGTAGCCAACCTGCTTGTCATGCACATCACTGTCCATGTTCTTTTAAACATGTCTGGTTGTCTGTCTCAGAAAGGGAGAAGTTTCAGAAGCCTTTGTATGCACGACATCCAATGCTCAAATTTGCTTGGACAACAGCTGACTATGGAGACACGGTACTCAAATTTAGTCATGTCTCTCACTTTGTTATGATAAGCTAGGTTATCTGGAATTGTGCTGTGATCTTTCTAGCTGTGTGATTTTTGAGCTAGCCTTTTTTTTCACATCATATGGTTATGGGGAATGCCTGCTTGGCTTATCGTTTGTGTCATACTGTTTGAAGTTTCCTATGGAGCATATTCAACAGGGAGAATCCTTTGGCAATGTTGCAGATTTCTAAGGGGCAGATTGTTTAAGCATAGTTTGTATTTGGTTCCAGGGACACTGGGTGGATGCTTTTGATGAGGCTCTAACAGAAGTTGAAAAAGATCTCAATGGAAAATCAGCTGTGGATTTGGTGATCCACAAGGCACAACAGGTAGGTGTTTACATGTAAACTTGTTCAATTTCCTTTGTGGGGAACAGTTGTTCTGTGCATAACCTCTCTCTATGTGAAAGTTAGGGATTCAGGGTTCAGTACTTACTGACCAGGTATGTGTTACAATGCTTTACTGCCTTGTTGCAGATGTTTTTTGGGAAGAGTGCAGAAGGATACAGTCTTTTCAGAGGGATAAAGGAAGGGAAGCTGTCAGTGCTACAACCTGATTGTCTTGTTGACACTTGGGTGGGAAAAGAAAGGTGTACAATCTTTCTTACCTACTTATGCTTGAATCATCTTTAAAAACTGTTCTGAACTCTCTGTACATAACCAACCAGGTAGGAGTGGATCTGTTGTAGATTAGCAACTGGATGTATTGACTTGAACAGGTGAATGTTTGGTGATTGATGATTGTCAGGTGGGCTTTTATCGATTTGACCGCAGGTCCCTTCACATGGGGACCGACTGTTGGAGGAGAAGGTGTGCGAGTTGAGGGCAGCTTACCTTCGGTGGATAACAGCTTTGGCAAGCTCTCTGGTGGTCAGGAAGGTACACTGCTGTGGGCACACCATGCTTCCAACTGGCCACACTGTCAGTGTACATTGTCAGCAAGGAACAAACAGTGTTAACTTAGAAAAAAGTAGATAGGTTGTTATAACATGCAAGCAGTTGACATCTGACTTAAAGTGCCTTCACTTTTGTTTGTTGTGGGTGTGCTATTGAAGTTCTAGCCAGTACATAACCTAACCTTTCTCAGAGTTATTCCAGATTAACTAAGGTGTCAGGATTGGAGATGCATTTCCTCTCAGTGGTTGTAACACACAGTCTGGAAAACTTTGCAGGGGTGACAGAGGAAGAGGCCCAGACAGATTTACAGGATATGGTTCAGGACCGGTTTGCAATGTTTGAAGGGGTACTTTCTTCATGCCATATCTCCTGCATGGAAGGTAGATGAGAATCATAGCTTGTGACACAACTATCCCGTAAACTGGACATGGTTATTGACTTGCAGGAAAAAACCTTGTTGAGAGAGTAATTCCTGTCTTGCAGATAATCTCTTGATGTAAAGTACATGAGTCATCTCATATGTTAGTGTTGGAATGCAGGATGACCAGCAAGATGCTGTAGATATGTTAATGGCCGAGGTGGATGTGTACCAATTGTTTTTCTTCAAGCATTGCAAAGGTCGGAGAGTACAGCTCGCTCTGTGTGAAGGTATCCAATGCTCTCAGTACCTTACATGCTTTTCCACATGAGCATTTTCCCCCTTCACAGTGAAGATAAAGTGACCTTGTTCACGATCTTAGCAATCTGCTGATAAGAAAGTGCTCCCTTGAAATTGTTTGAGACATGCTTTAAGCAACTTGCACTAACTCTCATTACTGTAGGTCTACGCATAGTGGAGTCATCCACTACACGTGGTGAATATGTTTTTTGTTACTTTGTGCTCCAATCTAAATTGAGGGGTTGGTGGCTTACAGAGTTCAAAGAAAGAATGAATGATGTGAAGAGTGAGCTGGCCTCATATGATGCTGAGAATCAGGATGATAATAGTCGTGCGAAGGCTTCTGTTGCTCTGAAACGAATTGATGAGTGGAATCTGTTTTCTGATTCTTCAGAGGTACTGATTGTCATATTTGTTTGGCTGAAGATTTCAATGCAAGACAATGCCATCTTTTGAAGTAATGAGTCTATTGTAGACCGTGTTGCAATAGGTGAACCATTTGTCTGGAGCTCCATGCTCTTGTTTTCTTATTCAATGCTTGTTCTTGAGACAGCATCATGCTCAAAACTTTTCGATTGCACGGGATTCCTTTCTGGCACATCTTGGTGCAACCCTGTCACACACCATGAAGCATGTCATCACACCGTCAACAGCAGACGGTGCATTTCATTACTATGATAAAGTCGTGTTCCAGATCTATACTGTCACTCAGGAGGTAACTTCTGTGACCCTTACTTTGAAGTTAGGTTGTGGGTGACAACAAGCACATGAAACAGCAGAGACCCAGAGCAGGTCAATTAACCCTCTATAGACATGACAAACTTCACTCTACCAAGTTGTAGTTTCATAGTTTTCCCTCCACCCTCATCCTTACAGGTTCATTTCCTTTTTTCCCTCTTCTTTCTGGTTATTTTGCAGTTTTTCTACACTTTTTGGTGGTGCTGCCTCTGTCCCTATTCTTGTTTGTGTGCTAGCCAGCATTGTGCTACTTAATGGAAACTAAGTCCATAGTTAGTGTCTTAGACCAACCTTCACCTGCTGGCAGTAGTTGGTTGGTCTGTGACCACAATGCATGTTTATGGTTGGTAGTCACTGCACTAGTGAGAGACTAGCTATGTTTATACCTTGGTTTCAACTTCCCTTTGAGGATTTGCAACTGAAATTGTATGAGGGTTTCAACTTATGGCCCTCAGATTTGGAGACCATGCCTGTATGTCAAGTAAGAGCAGTGCAACATTGCTAAGACCAACTCTTTGCTCGTTGTTCATTTGCAGAAGTTGAAAAACCCAGCCTTGTTGCCAGTGGATATTGATGGGCTAAAAGAGGCATTATCAGGTCTGATAGTTCCATCTCAAAAGGTTGCTTTTGGCATAAAAAGGTAATTTGCCTTCATTTCACTTGCACTCCCTTATCCTGCGTACATGTGACATGATGTTTTGATGCAAAATAAGTCACACTGCTGTCTGAAAAATGTTTTGTTGTCTGGAGAAATATTTGCCTTAACTTCCTGTCAGGGCATCTTTTGTGCAGATTAGTCCTCTCAGAAGATCCAGCCCTGGCTATGGCATTTTCTGTTGCCCGGCGGTCAGCAGCTGTGCCCGTGCTACTGGTGAATGGAACATATCGCTCATCAAACCGGGTCTACCTTGACTCTCTGATTCTCCAAGGGCAATTACAGCGCATCAGTGGCTCTGGTTCTATTGCAGGTTACCAAACTGTGTATCCTCTCTACTTTGTTAGATGTGAATCACTGGTAACTTAATGAAAGAAAACCCTAAATCTGGACATCTACCTTCTTCACTTCCTTGAACCCTAAGCATTTTGTCTCCCATTGACTCTACTGGTTCTTTCAGTTTATCCAATGGTTGTAGACTTTGGTTGATGGAACTTACTGAGTATTGTTGAGTACTGAATGATTACTGAATGAGAATATGGCTGTTGCAGCTCTGAATGCTGCGGGACGGATGACATTGGAGGTACCGATCTTCTGGTTTATTCGATCAGATGGAGAGCCCTTGCTCATTGACAAACATTATATGGCAAAGGCACTTCCTGATATGGTTTTTGTTGTCCAATCAAATGAGCACAAGTGGGAGAGCCACTTGCAATGCAACAGCAAAGTCATCTACTGGGACCTAAAGTAAGGCCATGTATGAAAGATCGATTCTCTAGAGTTGCAACATTTTTCACTTACATTTTTTTTCTTTCCCTGCTGCTTCTGTGACAGAATGCACACCCAATTGCTTGGCTAAAATTCCATATTCTTGTAATACTGATCAGTGCTTCTCCAATTTGGCCAGCCAACCATTGAAACAAGCTGTTGCAGCAGTGGCAGAGCACTTGGCAGGTTTGGTACCCACGCAGGTCACCTACAGTCACGCTCATCAAAACAGTGCCCAGGTCTGTGAGTATGATGCCTTCAGCTTCTTATTTTGAATCTTGTAAATCACCCTTCCCCCTCAGGTCTTTCATTTTTACATCTGGCATGTTGGATGAAGTCATCAGGGATGTTATGGTAGGCAGTCAATGTTACACATGTTGCTGTCGAAGGTCCCTGAACATGTGTATGACCATCCCTGTCTGTTCTACCTGCTTCTTGATTCTGTATTGTTGTCGTGTTTTCTCTTTTTTCTTTTGGCTGGGGCTTCCTCTTTTTCATGCTTTCTAATGGTGATTGGTTTTTCATTGGAATTGAAATATCTATTAACCTGTTCATCTCAAGATTCTTTTCAGGTTGACTGCAATTGAAAGTATTGAGAAATTCTCAATACTTACAAGATATTTTTCGTCTGGCAGTGTAGATAGCTGGTCCATTTTGTAATTTTTAGGTGCTCTTGCTGCTTCACCTGAAAGCCAGCAAGGATCTTGTCTATCTGAGCTTTGTCATCAAATATGAAATGACAGGTTTTTGTTGTACCTCTACAGCCCGTTTGTTATATCAATTGCACTTACAATACTGGTCTAACTTTGAAGCAGCCTGGTGGTTTGCATGATGGCTGCAGGACTGGATGTGGGTGACTGGATCACACATTGGTTCCTGCACTGCAAAAGGTTGGGAAGTCTCAGCATTCCAAAGTGACGCAGTGGCACGAAGCTACCTTGTCACAACATTGGATGAATCTATCGAGACTGTGAATGCTGGAATCAACCTTCTGGCAAAAGAGGGAACATGTATCCTTCCCAAGATTTGAAGTGCAGATGATCCTTGTTTTCCATATTCTAAGTCCCTTATGTGCTTATTTATTTCTCGAAGTCTCAGTGAATGCTACTTGTTCCCTCAGTTGACTTCTTAACCCTGTGATAGTTGCACAAACATATGGAGTCATGAAAGCACATAAAGCTAAGCTGCTACGACATTACCAAAGTGTCATCACCCTATGGAAGCGGGTATGTATCTTTTCAGCAGCCTATCCATTGATAGAGTTACTCATTTTAACTCATGCTGATTGCCTATTCTTAGTTTATAGCAGAGATGCTTCAACATTATTGCGCATGCATGTTGAGAATAAGAGTGGATTGCAGGCAAAGAATTGAAAGAGCTTGTGGGGAACCTGACAATGCTGTGCCTCCTGTGCAGGTGGCAAGTTTGGCAGAGGACTTACGGTATGGTGAAATGGTGAAGCTAATGACTTACCTTGAAAGGGATGCAAAAGAGTCAGTCCTTTGCTTCCCTATGCTTCTTTCCCTCATTCTTGCATCATGTTTTGCAATCCTTTTACCGGTATAAAGCAAGAGTCACAATTTTAATGTGATCTTTGGCAAGATTAATGGGACCTCTTTAAGGTTTGGTCTTCCAGAAGACCCAAGGCAACAGACTTGATCTAATCAGAATGTGTATGTTTTTGTTACCTGAGTTTGTCTAGTCACTGAAACTTTCTTGTATGTTCTTGTTTGTGCAGCTTTTATTTAGAGGTGAACGAGACAGTGGCTGCATTGCACCCAATACGATGTACAAAGCAACACAGATTAGAGATACCAATTGACTTGACACAAGGCGTGGCAGGTGTCACAGTGATTGCAGTTGTTCTGTGGATGTTGCTCCGACGTAGGAGAGTGAAGCCCAAGATCAACTAATGCCCACTTTTGCACCAGCTGTAACTGTCGTTCAATCAATTATTGTTCAAACTTCGACATACACAAATGCCTGAATTGTCATTAGTGTGTGCATTCACTGCAACGCACTTCTCCTTTTTTATATTTAATTCCAGATTTCTTATTTGTGAGTGACAGGCATATAACAATCTTTGTGTTCAACGTAGCATTAAGAGTCGGGATCCCAAACCAACCATCCTATGAAAGTTTTCCAACCATTTGAGAGCATTCAATGAATTGGGTTCAATTTCAAATTGTATGCCAATCTGTGGGAATTTTACTCAAAACACGCAACAGGTACATTTGCTTTAGATTTCTTCCACTTAATGGATGTGCTTGCTTAGATTTTGTTTTCATGTTTTGTTTATGTTCATTGTTTCCTAATGAAGCACAGCTAAGGTCCATTTCCTCCTTTTATTGTGGTACATGTTTTTTGCAGTCATTTTGCACACAATGTTTGTTTTATGCTTTTGCAGACATTGACTTCACTCTTAGCAAATGACTTCTTAGAATTGATTTCACACAATTCGGTACTTACTAAACCAAGTTTTTGGAGATATATATACATATGTATTATAAGAAGCAAAGCAGATGCTTATTTTGTCAAAATGGGATGTTTGGTTGCTAGCACAATTATTGGCATAACACATCCATAAATTTACTGCAAGTAAATTAGTACATAATATTGCAGGTTCTGTAAAAGTTGATCATGAAAATTGAGTGCTGAGAGTATAAGTATTTTTCACAACATGATTGAGGTTAAGGAAGTCATGGAATTGAGTTCATGAACAAAAAGATCCAAGTTTGCTTTTGACGATCCACCATGTGCATGTGCAGCTGCCATTGACTTACTAAGTTCTCCCACATTCTTCTTGAGGAAATGGGCTGTTTCCACATCCTCCATGAGAAGAGCAGCAATTCGCTTCACTTCATCTTGTCCAACAATTTCTTCAAACTCACCTGTTTTCTGAACAGGAATAGCAATGTTTAGTATGTCAACACAAAGTCGACAATTCATCATTTGTTCCCCATAATTGGGCCATGCAATCATTGGTACGCCCATGGCAATACCTTCCATGATAGAATTCCATCCACAATGAGTTAGAAATCCTTTGACAGCTGGGTGTGCAAGGATCTGGAGCTGTGGGGCCCAAGAAGAATACACCAAACCCCTATGTTTTGTCCTCTCAATGAAACCTTCAGGAAGCAGTTTTGCAACATCAATAATCGTCCCGTTTTCACAGTTCTTAAGGACTCTAACAACCCAAAGGAAATGCACCCGACTAGCTTCAAGTCCATGAGCAATTTCACTCATTTGTTGCTTCCCTTGCGCAGTTATTGTCCCAAAACATATGTACAAAACTGACTCCCTTGCTTGTTTACTCAACCATTGCAAACACTCGTCGTCATTGTCCTCTACAGCTTGTGGTTTTTCTCGTGCAGAAGCTTGGCTGCCAATCTCTTCAGCAAGAGGCCCAATTGTCAATATTCTTCTAGGCACCTGCAAGAAACCCCCAGCCGTCCATGATCATCCCTTGTGAGAATCTTGACACTCTGATTGGCTATCAGGTTGCTAAACCCTAAACCCATAACCTTCAACCTCCATTTCATGACCTACTAGTTAGCACAAGGTACTGGACCCTAGGCTCTCATTGGCCCAATGATTTTGTAACCCTTCACTGCTTGGCTAAAGATTTCATAACTACTCTCTGCATGGATGAAAAGGGGCAGCTTCTGGCCATGTACTCCAGAGAGGTTGATGAGAATTTTGGCCTCTCTGGAATCATAGGCCAGAAGCTACCTCCCATTCCATGGCTGTTCCTATTGACCTCCTAAAATAGGCAGGCCAGGGCACCATTCCCAAAGGATCTTAAAATTCTAGGTAGGTCAGTAGCTAAAAGTAGCTAAAGAGGTAGGTAGAAACCTGCCATAGTAGCTAGGTCAGTAGCTAAAAATAGCTAAAGAACTTGGTAGAAACCTGCTATAATGGGTAGGTCAGTACCTAAAAAAAACACTAAAGAGGTAAGGTAGCAAGCTACTATAATAGGTGGGGATAGCAAGGTAACAACTAACATAATGCTATAACAGGTAGGTCAGTAGCTTAAAAAGTAACTGAAGAGGTAGGTAGCAAGTTGCTACAACATGTGGGTTAGTAACTAAAGATAGTTAAAGAGGTAGGTAGAAAGATAGCAACCTGCTATATAATAAGGAGGTCAGTAGCTAAAAAGGTAACTGAAGGGGTAGGTAGCAACCTGCAATAATGAGGTCAGTGGCTAAAAAGGTAACTAAAGAGGTTGGTAGCAACTCTACCTACCGAATATTGTTAGTGTAATCGCTACCTTTCGCCTGACTAGGTACGACTGGGCTATAGCTCTGATGCTTGGAGACTCTTGGGGGAGGGGGCGGAGCATGGCACTAGCCTCCTAGGGCTGGAGCTTTGATGGTTGGAGAAATCTTGGAGGAGGAGGAGAAGGACGAGCTTGGAAAGCATTGCATGGCCCCATTAGTTTGTTCTCCAGAGATTGTTAATAATTTTTCTCTCACAATTTTTCCTCTAGAAGAAATCATCAAGAGGTGCAATGGGAGCAGGGAAGCTTAGAATATGGGGACATTGGTTACTGTAGCTGAAGGTCTCCTCTCTAAGAGGATCTTGATCTACAAGCAACTAGTCTACTAGATTGACAGTGGAATTGGAATTTCGATTAAGCACCTGATTTCTTCCAGTTTTGCAGTTGTTGTTGTTATTGCTGTGAAGCTCCTGCAGCAGTATATAATCTTGTAGTCCTTCGATGATGCTAGATTCAAGCTCGTATACACTGTTCACGAGCACTCCCGCAGCTCTCCATAAGCACTCCCCCTGATAGAGAAGGAACTCGGCAGTCTTTATATCTCCTTGCAAAGTCCTTGGCAACTCAAGGGGTGCAATCGGAGGCATGCCAGGAATGGTGTAAGGCTTTCCGCCGATAATTTTCTTTGCAGGGATGCGACCTTGGACATTCAATTCCCGGAGTGCAAACAAGAGTGAAATGAAGTGTGTCGGAGACGAAGAAAGACAGTATCTGGGTATCTTGAATTCGTCAGCTATGTCCTGCAATAAGATGATCCCAAGACTAGTTTCCGTCAGCTAGCTAGCTCGCTAGCTACGAGCCCTCGAGATCTCTTCTCTGATCCGCACTAGTAGCTGATCTACCCATGTCTGTTTCCGTGAACTTTGCAGTAACAACAGAGTTGCTAATCACCCATCTTCTCTTTCTTATTTTTATTGTTTCCAACTTGAGTTTCACAAAGTAGAGATTTGAAGATCGGAACTGAAAAAACAGAATTCTTTGAAGATCAGAACTGAAATAAACAGATTCTTATTGTTGTTGGGGTATGCATGATACCTGAGTCCAGCCTAAGAACATGTCGGAGATGATGCACAAAGGAGGGCCGAAATGCAGATCAGGACTCGGAGGAGGAGCAGCAGCAGCTGGATCGGCCGCATCAATGATGATACCTGCTGCATTGGAGTCCGACGAAGAAGAACAAGCACCCATCATGAGTCCCTTCATCAGCTCTGTAAACTCATCTCGTCTGTTGCGTATAGCTTCACCCAACGCTAGAAAATTGACAGCCGTGACTTCACCATATTCCTCAGGCAAATCCAGACAAACCAGTTGGATTTTGTGGTTGCGCTGGTGGTGGGGGGCAGGTGTGAGTGTCTTGGAGGAGTCTTCCGACCATTGGCGGGCTCTGTCCAGGTGAAGAGTGGTGGTGACGAAGGTGACAGATATGTCGTAATCTGCTACCAATCTCTTGGCGAAATGCTCAAAGGGACGGATATGGCCTTGTGCGGGATATGGAAAGACCACCACATGAGGAGGAAGAGGAGCTACTGCTTCTGCTCTGAATTCCAGGAAGCCGTGATTCCGTTTACAATCTACCACCATTTTGATCAACCCCCAGCAACGTCCCGTGTATGTACTACTTCCACTGTCGACAACACTTGACAGCGACACTAGGATTTCTCTCTCGGAAGAGTGTCGAAAAACTGCGAAAACAACCGCCTTCTTCTTCTTCTTCGTTCAACAGAAGTCTGGAAAAACTGCGAAAACTGGCTTCCTCTTCTTCTGCTTCCAACAGCTGTCTCGGAAAAACTTGGAAAACTCGAGGATTCAATTTGCTTCAAATGAGTCCAAATTGGTTCCTAAGAATTTGGACCTTGGACCCCCGATCTAAAGTGGGCCTTAGTGTAATTAATCAAAACTGTTGAAATTATGGAATATTGAAATTGAGGTTGTTGAATTGTTTTTATTCAAAAAAATTCTGGAATATTAAAATTGAGGCTATTGAACCTTTTTTTTTTTAATTCCAAAAAAATTAATTATTTCGACACAATTATTGGTTGGGGGCACTGTATCACTATATTGGTATCTTTTATTTGCTGTTGGTAGTTGGAGGAGTGGTGAACTAGTCAAACTTTATGAAGAAGAAGAGTGTTTCTAGTTTGGCTTTTTAAGAAGAGATATATGGGACCTGAGCCTAGTACCAATTAGTTTTCAGCCTCACAGCCTTTTCCTCTTTCATTTCCCTTTTCTCTACTTTGTTGGATGTGTGTGTGTCTGTATGTCCTAAAGGTGGTGGACTCACACTGAGGTTGTAAAGGGGGATAAACTAAAAGACTAAACAACCCTAACACTATCATCCCATTCACACAAAAGGGTAAAAGAACTGATTTGGCAAATGACATGGCATTAGGGTTACCAGGGGGATAAATGTGTTGGGATATCTTGACCCAAAGAATAAATATCTTCAATTTTCCTAGATTTGGGATCAAGTAGGGTGGAAATAAGGAGGTCAATTCGACCCCTTGATTTTCAAAGATTAAAATGCCCCCCCCCTCACATTCCCAAGAGCTTATGATGTTGTTCTCTCTTTCATGTGAGAGAGCATCTGGAATGGTTGAAGACATTGAGGAATTGAGCTGAGAAAACTTTCCCACTCTGCCCAAAATTCTCAGGCATCTTAGAAACATTTTTCCATGTTGCTTGAGATGTTGGGCAGTATAATAAAATTCAACCATCATAATCTGCCCAAAATTATTGGGCAACATGAAAAATTTCAAAACTGCTTGATTTTGTTCTCAAGCATCAGGATGTTCCGAGAGTGACCAAAACGTTTGGGCAGAAAATGAAAATTAAAAAAAACCTATAACATCTGTTGGAAGGTTCCAAAACTGCCCAAATGTTTCCATCATCAGGACTTTCCAAAGTGCAAAATTTTGGGCAGAATTGAATTGTTTTCAACCTTTGTAATCTGCCCAAAATTATCGGGCAACATAAAATGGGTTAGTTTACTCCTTATATTTACTTGAAGGTCCTGAACTGAACTTGATTGTGAGAATTACTTTTGCATGGGGAATGGCCATTGGGAATCCAGTAAACAAAAAAGGCTCCAATTAACAGTACATATATTCTTATTTAACACATTATCTTCACCGAGGATCACCATGGGTTGCAGTGGGCTGAGATAGCTGCCCAAAGTTTTTCCAGCACCAAGACTTTTCCATAGTGCAAAATTTTGGGCAGAATTGGAATTTTTTCAACCTTTATAATATGCCTGAAATTCTGAAACTGCCCAAATCATTTTGAGCATCCCAAGTGCCCAATTTTTGGGGCAGAATGAAAAAAATCCTCAAGCTGCCCCAACACCCCTCAATTTCACTGGTTATGTAGGTGGGTTTAATTAACCCAATCATACTATTTTTATCTCTCTCATTTGTGTTAACATCACAGGGGTTAGTTAACTCCTTATATTTACTCCAAGCTCCTGAACTGAACTTTGGATGTGAGAAATACTTTTGCATGGTGAACGGCCATTGGGAACCCAATGAACCATACTTTACCACAGGTTGCAGTAGGCTGAGATAAGAAAGTTGCCTATAATGAACAGATCCTGGAATCAAACCTAGGTACTCATGTGTTACATTATGAAGCATTATTGACCATGGTGCACCTCGGAAGTGAGTAGTGCAATACTGGTGCAATGCTACCAACATAGGTATTGCAAAATTCTTCACCCAAAATATTCTAAGGCATGTGAACAAAGAAACAATCTCATCCACCATCTTCTGTCCAGGTAACTTCCCAACATCATGGTCGTCATTTCTGCCCTAAACCATGGTTGTCATTTAAGGAGCTTAACTTTAAAAGTTAAACTTTAAAAATATTTAAAATATTTACTTACTTCCTTAACCTACCTATCTACCTACTTACCTACCTACCTAGTCCTACCAACTTACTTACCTATTGACTTACCTACTTACCTAGTATGACCTACCCACCTACCTACTTAATTTGACCAACCTACTTAAATATTGATTTTAATTCATTCTCGCCAAAATTTAATAATGCCAGATGACATATGCCATGTGTCACAATTTAAAACCATGTAAAATAGACGATGAGGATCCACTATCTATATGTAAAAAAAAAATTCAAAACTTTTTCATTTGCCACATATCATATGCAAATTGTTGATTTTTATGGTAACATGATGGCAAATAATAATATACAGATGGTGAAATATTTATTGACCATTGACTTCATGCACACTTGCAACTAGTGTCTTATACAACTTGTCTAATGTAATTAGGCGATTTTTAGTAGCAAATGTCCTCTGCAACTAGAATATAGTTGCAAATGATAGTTGTTTTGTTCCAATTTCCCTCTAGTGTAAAGTAGGTGATGGCTCTTGTATTAAATCATAGAGTGTAAGAAGACTAAGTGGCCTTGGTATTTTGGGTGCGGTAAAGTACCATTAATGACATTATGCCACCTTTTGAGAACATTATGAATGGTGTTTCCATTTGGTGCTTTTAATTATGTCAAACCCTAGTCACTTTGTAACAAAACTCTTTCATGTCCTTCCTCATTAAATGTCTTAGTCTTTAATTCTTTTATAGCATCTCAAAAAATGGTCCTTCAAGGTGTCCTTTTAAAACTAAAAATAAATTTAAGTCTCATCATATTCACCATATAATTCCCTCCATAGGATGTTAGGTATCAATCACATCACTTGTTTCTCATCTATAGAATACAAAGCAAAGTTTCAATGGTAATGCATAGCCATTTTAGGCCATATATCTTGGCATGCAATTGATAAACATGAGATATATATATATATATATAATTGAATTTTTTTTAAAAAGGGTCAAGAATATTATGTGGTTAGTTTTATTAGTTTTACCAATCTTTGAAGGGATTCTTAATGATACCATCCAAGGATACTCAAGTTCCATGGTCCAAATACTTGGTTTGTTCACATGATACAATTTTCAAACCATCTAGCCTACATGTTATTATCTTTCAAAAAATTAGTTAAAACAATTAAAACATTGGTGTAGTTTTGAATGTGTTGATGTGTAAAAGTTTAAAGACAAGTTTGCAAATGTATTCATAACCCCCCTTTTTTGTATATAGGTAATTCTATAATAAAATGATTCACTTCACTTGTAACCATTCACACATAATATATTTGTAGATTTTCAATTTGAGTTAAGAATTCAATATTTTTCATGTAACCTACATATTGTGATGTAACATTGTAAAATTCACAATTTTCATTTTTCCTTCCTATAATCCTTGAATAAATGTAAAGATAATGTATAAATTTCAAAAAAATAAAAATACATTGTAAAACTCAAAAATGGAATTAAAACGTAAATTTTGTGCAATGGTTGCACATCACATCACTTTTGAATCAACTGTTTATTATTATGTTTTTGGAAAAGAGCAAGAAAGTGAGTCCCAACACTCACATATGAATTCAAACTTGAGAATTGGAATCTTATGATGTTTTGAATATTTGGAATAAGGTTTAGGGCACAAAACCTTGTCCAAATTAAACTTTTGAAGAGTAAAATATTCAAAGTGGGGTTGCATTTTCTTGTTTGAAGATCTAAAACACAAGTTATGGCCAAAAACAAATTGGGAATTGAACTTATAATTTGACTCCCATCCATTAAAATATATGAAAAATCATCAAATGACCTTTGATTAGAACATGTGATATAGAGTTGGAAAGGTTTCTTCAAGGGCTAAGACTTTGCCCTTGAAAGTTCTTGAATCAAAGCTTACATGCATGAATTATGAATCTACAAATTTCTAGAATTCATAACTTGGCAATATTTTAAAATTTTGGGATTCCATTTTGGAGTCCTAAGAAATTTTGCCATTGCAATGTAGTCCCTCCCATTAATCATCGAGTATAATGTAGGGGGAAAAGTGATGATTCCCCCCAAATCCAAAACATGGTGTCTTGTGAGTGTGAGTTGTTCATGGTTCATCCATGCACCATGTTGGTTTTAATTTCCACTAACTACCCTTTTTTTTGGTTTGTGCAAATTGACTTCACATGAAGCATGACATATAAGAATTCATTCTAGTCTCATCCTAGAGCTTTTGCATGCCCCTTTGGTCCCAATGTGTGAATTAGGAAGCATGCCTAAAACTTTCAAAAAAATTATAATGCACTATTTTGAAAATTTTACCCCAATACCTTGAGACAAGCCTTTGGTTTGTAGGGTGTTGAATCTTGATGCAAATGTTCTTTAGGCCTTGTAAGATATGAATTTTATTTGGTAGGTAAATGGTCAATTTTCCAATATGTAAAAAAATTCAACAAACCATTTATGTTCAATTTCCTAGAGTTAGGTATATGAACATACCTTTATTGGGCTATAAAACCTGGGTATGAAGATGAAGGCATGGGTATTTACTACCTACCTTCCTAGTAAAACAAACAAATATGAAACCCTAAACAATGGTTTCATGCATTCCTCTATAAGCTTTTATGGGGTTCAAAATCATACAAGGTTTAAGGTTTGAAGTAGGTTCAAGGAGGCATCCAAGGATAGTAGTCTTGCAACATCAAATTCATGGGTTGATATCGATGTTGTGCGAATGCTTGTGTGGGAATGTGAAAATTGGTGATTCCAATTTTAATTATTGGAAACTTGATCAAAACCTACACTCCTTTGTTAAATTTAATTTAAGAACCGAACTTAAATATTTTATGAACTTGAAAACTAAGGATTGAATTGTGATTTGATTGTTTTCATAGGATGAACCTTACCCATAATCAACCTAAAATTCTTTTTGTTGTGTGGTCATGGGTCTCTAAGGTTTAAGTTTTTTCCTTTATTTTTTTCTTTTTACTATGAAAAAAATGGGGATTTTGCAATTGGTCTTGTAACTAAATTTAGAGTTGTAACAATCACTTACAACTCATTGTATTTCTATAGTGTTATTAATGCTATCAGACAAGTTACAACATTTGCATTGAAAGTACTAAAATTTTATATGTAAACATATATTACGAAAAATAAATGTAGTTTTGTGCAACTACTTTGCAACTAGCTATCCACATCAATTTCCCACAAAAATGCATGTAGACAAATGGAATATTTTCATTCATCCATCAATGAATTAAGTTCATTTATGTCATTTGCAACTAACTTAAAATTACTTTGTAACTTTCAATCCATGTCAATTTCTCATGCAAATGCCAATGGACAAACTTCCTACTCGCATGGGTTTTTATTCATCCATTGACAAATGAAATCTATTGATGTTTGTTGTAGCTAATGCATTATCCAATTATTATTTTGCAACTAATGGATTTTGCTAATGAAACTATGTTACAACTTGAATTCAATTAGTGTAATTCTAGATTGAAACTTATCAATAATGCATTATCCAATTATTATTTTGCAACTAATGGATTTTGCTAATGAAACTATGTTACAACTTGAATTCAATTAGTGTAATTCTAGATTGAAACTTATCAATAATGCATTATCCAATTATTATTT
>Ga0209611_10006354_pt1 | contig 19415 bp, 16 predicted proteins | sample S1TSphgellanicum_3_FD_187693 | JGI IMG/M metagenome (GOLD analysis project Ga0209611, IMG submission 187693) | Host-associated microbial communities from peat moss isolated from Minnesota, USA - S1T2_Fc - Sphagnum magellanicum MG (SPAdes) (version 2) | ecosystem: Host-associated > Plants > Peat... | reverse complement strand
AAATAAGGTCAAGGGAGCATTTCGAAATGGAGGAGAGCTTGATTCTGGGTGGATTGCAGACAAGATCTCCAATTCAATGTCTCAAGCAAGATACCATGACAGGATGAAGATTCGTGCTCACCTAAGAGACCTGAATGTGTACAGGAACTTGGAGAGGCCGCTTTAGTTCTTAGAAGACATCTGGAATGCCTTCTACCAGTCTGAGGTGCAGCTAAAACCAACAAGGCAACTGAAGGAGATCACAGAGCAGCTAGCCAAGGCCAAGAAGGCAAGAGAGTTTGGGAGGTCTGACCGTGACCTAAAGGCATTGGAGCTGAAGCTTGCTAAATGCCAATCAGTGGTGGACGAGGTTGGGGATCCACCATTGAAGTTCTTCAAGGCAGCAGAGCGAGTGAAAATGGTTCCAAACACCACCCACAGGCTAAGGCAAGGTGGCATTCCTGGCCTCAAAGCAACATTTGTAAGTACCCTAAACCCTCTCCTCCATTTCTTTCCTGCAAAAACTCACATGCTTGTGAGTTTCTGTCCAGTCAAACTGGACTTTTTGCGATACCTTTGCGATGCGAATTGCATCGCAAAAACAGGTATATGGAGTTTTGGCCTTTTGGGTTGCGATAGTAGATGCGATGCGATTTGTTTCGCAATCTGTTTCGCAAGTGTCAGTATGCGAAGTTCTGCGCTTCGCAAAAGTGGTCGGAGACTTGAATAGATTCTTTATGCGTTTTTTATACCTGTTGTATTATGGGGACAATACAAGAGGTACAAAAGGAAGATCACAACTGCAGAAATGAATATGGGCCAGGAGCATGGCAAGGAACATCTTTTTCAACATGTTGATGCACTATTGGTGAGTGGGTTTGGTTGGGATTCAATTTCTGTTTGTGTTGAAATTGTTTTCATTTGAATCAAGATTTTCATTGACTAAGCTTTGCATGTTGAAATGCAGGCATCTGAAGGTGAGAGTGAGAGCTCCGAGGGCAGCAGTGATGAGGAGGAGAGAGCAGGTAGCACTTCTCCCAGTGTGTTACCTGCTCCGAGTGCTACCACTAGCAGTGGACCTAGTTCATTTGCTAGTCGAAATGAAGGTTCTGCAGGGGCCAAAAATAAAGAGAATAGGGAGGAGGAGGAGGAGGAGGAGGAGGAGGGGGACGATGAAGAGAGGGAGGAGGATGAGCAGCCTCCCCCTCCACCAGAGAACACTAGGAAGAAAGATTCAAGGAAGAAATCCAAGAGGGGAAGGAGGTCTAGATAGACAACTAGTGTGTTAGATACCCAAGGGTTGCAAACCCTTTTACATTGTAAATTTTGAAATTTTGATATAGATTTTTTTTTTGCGACCCATAGTGACCCAAATAAACCATGTTTCCAAAATAAGAATACAGTGCCATGCTCTTGCGATACGCAGTGCATCTCAAAAAAATTTGCGAGTCATAATTCTTTGTTATGGGTGCAAAAGCCAAAAGACCAATAATACCATGTCACAGACATCGCTACATTCTTGGGGGTAAAATCATTCCAGAACACATTTGTGAAATCATAGATTTCGCAAACTTTTAGCGGCATTCTGAGAATCCCAAAAAGTTTGCGTGGTTTCCGATATAAGATCTAATGCAAATTTGTTGGGATTCTCAAAATGCCGCTAAGGGTTTGCGATGGACCTTATTTCGGAAACCACTTGGATTAGACTTTTGAGTTGATTCGCCAAGTCGTTGCGGCGATGGGTTTGTTGCAAATAGTTTCCGATGTAATGTCAATCGCAAACGGTATATAGAAGCAGTTACAATCGTAAAAGGTTTGCGATTGTATCAAGTTCGAGAGTCGCGAAGGACTTGCGATTGTACGGGTGCGAATGTTATAATATCACAAAGGCTTAACAGTTTGCGATGAGTTATGGTTTGCAAATGCGGGTTTTCGAAAACTTCTTTCTTTGTTGTTTGCGATGATATGTGGATCGCAAAATAGCCCCCTGTTGTTGTATTGATTGTGTACTATCATACTTGTAATACATCGTTTTTTTTGGACAAAAGTCATTCACCCTTAATGTGCTTATTACCACCCGACAAGGCAATTTACCATTTGCAAGCATTTTATTTATTATGTATAACTTTGTCCAATAGTCATTAAAAATTGTATTGGTGTTACGTACAACCATTACAAACATTTATTACAACTTGCACTCTTTTATTCAACGTGTAAGAACTATTATTAAAATTCTTAACCCTCATACTTCCACCTTCAATGAATTTATGTCATGCAATTTACATTTCATCTTTCACCTTTAAAGGGGACTTTACTTCATATTTGTTCATAATTGTTGGAGATTCATGAGGTGTCATATGAGGGCCACCCATGAATGTTACTAACTCCATAAGGCTACGACAAACCTATCTTAGTTGATGATATTGAACATCTCAATGGTTTTTTTGTACTAGTAAACTTTAACTCAATATGCTTTAACATGAAAACAAATCATTTGCATAATGCACAATTTGACATCATATATACATTTAAATGAACAAGCTAAACTTGCAATTACCAAAAGAAAATTCAACACATTCATTGGTGCCATCAACACCCAAATTAACACATTTAGACTAAAACAATAAGGTTTGAGCAAAAGAATAATTTGGAGTTTCAAGGAAGTTAACTTTTGTTATTAAAAAACTATCAATTTCAAAGAAGAAAGGAGACAAATGATTATTAGCACATCTAATACTAAAGTAATCAATCCTTAGGAAAGAAATAATGGAAGTTCAACACATGTTAACATAGGTCAACACTAAATCAATCATATTAAAAAAAATGTTAAGGAATTAACACATCAAAGACCAAAGCAATCATTTTTAAACAACAAACCAAAGGAAATTTGCAACTATCAACACATTGTAATGCACTTAAAACAAATCAATTTAAAGTATAAGAAAATGAGATAAAGAACTTTCAATGTTAATCAAGGACTAAAGGATTTAGTTAAGGATAGAGCAAAGGAAATGAACATAAATTTAAGAATTGGTTTAAAAGAATAACAAAGACTGTAAATTAACTAGTAGTCAACACTTTAACAATCAAGCTAGTAACATTAAGGACAAATTTCAATTTTCAATTAGTCCAAGTAATTACACACCATGACAATGTATTTATTGAAAATGAAAGAATAAAGGATGGTCAACATTACTTGTAGAATAGTCCATTGTAAAGCTCATTTTTAATGACAACTTGATCTTTGGTTCCTATAAACCCAACTCACTAGTCAACCCCTAATTGATTTCATCATATTCAATATCTCAAAAATCTTGACTATGTGCCACCAATTAAGATGTAATAATTACAAACAAGGATTTTTTTTTGTTGTTTCAAAATATCACCTAAAAAAAAGGAGGTATAATGCTTATAAGATGTTATGACTACATGTCCAAATAATTCAATGGTACCATTTGTTACAAAACTTAGAAGGCATTACATTAGTACCATTGGAGGTTGAATTAAACATTGAGGGGCAAGAAGTTGGGAGCATAATTAGCTTGGGTTATACTAACAAACCATTGCCTCTTAGCATTTCAACCATTTGACTAGCATCCTTTTGAACAACTTAAATAATAACATAATCTAATTTTCAAGATTCAAGTTTTACATTTTGAAAAACATCTTCACCCATGATAGTTGTCCCTTTCTTATCTTCAAGAAGTGATATCAATATCTCCAAGTGTTGTTCTACATGAAGTAGCTTACATGTAAGACGTCCAAGTCCTTGCAAGACTCTGACTTGTAGCAAGCACACTAGAGACGTGCTTTTGCAATATTTCCAATTCTAGAATCTTCATACTTGCAACCAACTTGATGTCCCCAAGACAAAAACTGAGTAATATTTTATTCCAAAAAAAGATGGCATTCAATGATCCAACAAAACCTATGAAATGTTGACAAAAAAATATTGAATTGTGTTTGTTTATGGTGCCTTTGCAAATTGAACTCCAAGTACAACAATTAAAGATATAGGTTGAACCTAGTTTTTTCAACTTTGTTAAATGATTGGTGTAAATGTTGGTAGCTAGTTTCAACAACATCAAAGTTGCCTTGAGCTTGCAACATAATAAACTTGTGATCTTTCATGTTGAAGCACAACCTTATTAACTTTTCCAACAATTTGGATTTCTCACCTTCAAGACTTTTGACTTTATTATGCATGTGCATTTTTCAACTCAAAAAACAAACATGGCAAAGCTTCAACTTTTTTCATATTTGTTAATGACACATTGTATGGACATAAAACATTGTTACATGCATGTTGTTTTATAGATTTGGGCCCCTTCCCTTATAATCATATAATCATTGCAAATCAAAAATGCAATATGGATTTACCTTTGATGTCCTATGGAGATTTCACCTTCCATTGTGCCATCCATAAGTTGTAGACCTAAAAACTTATATAAGAAATCATCATTAAGAAGAAAATGAATAATAAAACCAACATGAACATGATGAATGATAAGATCACCATGAAGAAAAAGATAAACAAGACTACTATGATAAAGACAAACATCAAGATTAGGTCACAAAGACCACCATAAAAAAGATGAACAATAAGAAAACCATAATGAAGAGAATTTAGTAGAAGACCAATGTGAAAAACATCAATATGTAAACACAAGTGTTAACACTACGAACATTAACATGAACAACACTATCATTACAAAGATTTGCATGAAGAGCACTAGCACCACAAATAATACAGTCAATTCAAAAAGAAGAAACAACCCCACAAAAAAACAAATTGTAGGACCATAATGAATTTTGTTTAAAAACATACCAATGCCAAGATGAAAAACACCAATGCAAAGAACATTTGTGGGAAAAATAGAAGCACAACCACAAAGAACAACAATGCGAAGAACAATAACATGAAGAAAAACAAGAATACCAAAAACCTTAAACCATATTAAGGTTTGCCACAAAGTATTGGGGTAAACATTTTAATACAATACATTGTCAAATATTAAAAAAATTCAAGTGCATTCATTAGCTCTTCACACTTGAAGTTAAAGAGGCCTATGAGAGTAGCGCGGGATTAATATGAACTCCTAAAATTGAGCTCTCATATGTGAAAAACTACATAAACCAAAATAATACGGTGATTTGCTCATTTGAAACTAAATTGGGTCATGGGACTCTTCTTAAACTCTCATAGGCCAAACTTGAGAGTCACCACTTCCTTCCTTACAATACATTCTTTAATGGGTGATGACAACTACATCAAATTGGTTAAAATTCCTAAGATTGGAATTGAAATTGTTGGTTCCTAATCAATGAACCAGGTACCCACTCAACATTGGTCATAAATTGGAATAGGCAAGTAGGAAATGCCTCTATTGACTGATTCTACAACTTAAAAATTACTTGAAAACTTGCCAAATTGGCATATATGAACCTTTACATATTATAGAATGGTCAAGGCCTGGCCCATTGTGGTGGGAAAGGTTCCAAGTAAACCCCTTAGCAATGTTTTCTTTTCAATTTCCTGGTGGAGCTAGGGTGACAAGCATCCCTAGGTAGATTCAACTGAACTGATGACATTATTTCAGGGAATTCTTAAAACTATAGCTATTAGGCATAAATGTACTGACACTCTATCCAAAAACACAATTTCTTGTTGCTTGTAGGCAAGTTTAAAAAATAAAATAAAATTACCATGGCATGTTTTGCTTTCAAAAAACTGTGTCACCTTTTGACAATTTTTCACCCAAAAAAAATGATTGCCCCTTGAGATGAGCTAGGTGATGTACCCAACATAATGGGCAAGAGGGAGAGCATTCCATAACATTAAGGTCCAGGGTGACAGATTCAACAATTTATAAAAAAATTCATGTTCTACAAAGGTTTTGTTCACTATTACAAGTGTATGAACATAATTTTGTCAAAGAAATGACATAATCTGCCACCCCAGACCTTAATGTATACAAAGTAGGGTATTACCATGGTGCTTTTTAGGATGAGCTAGTTAGATCAGAGGCTTTCTTGGAGATGTTCTCATCCATTAGCAGAGTGTCTAATGCTAGCAGTGTGTCAAATGAAAAAGTATCAGGCGTATTATACCATATGGACACATCAGTGGATTTTTTTAAAAAAAAAATTTGGTAGTGGGGTTTTGCTATTTTGTGATTTTTTGAGAAAAAATGTAGAAATGTGTTTCTTAGTGTAAACTATGTTTTTTTCAGCAAAAAAAACATCAGCACTTTTGCAAACCACATTTCTTTTGAAAAAATCTGCTCACACACACACACACATTCTCTATTCACAGCCACTAAAACTATCTTATATTGCTTTCCAATGGAAAGAAACTTTCAAACTTGGAAGCAAGAGTTGCAATTACCTCACTCAATTTTGCATTGTTTATGGCCCACGAGTCTATCTTGATCTACAATTGCTATACATCAAGGCCCCATCACAAGTTGCCCAACAAGTGAGGAAAAAGGTTTCTAGGACTGCATGTCAGTTGCTTACATCTGGTAACTCTCCGACAAGTCCTATAGTAGGGTTATCATGTAAGTAAAGGGGTGTGTGACTTGTTCTTCGGGAAATCATGATGACAGCCATTGCTACCAATTCCAGTCAAAACTTATCCACATATTAGCTTCTCTTCCAGCACATTTTTGTCTGATCAAGTTTCTAAAGGGGCTATTATCCTCTAGAGCACACATTCAACCTGAAATGTACTAGATTTCTTACAAGAGTATTTGCTACATGTAAGCCTTCTTCAAATTGTTTTGTTAGTAACCCACTCATGGTGCATTCATTCTTGATGTTAAATCAATGTTAAATGAAAATCTAGGTGGCATCCTAGGTGACACTCAATGTTAAATGGGTGATCGCTTAATGTTAAGTGAATGTTAACTTAATATAAAATGTTCATGATAAGTAGGTGTAAGTTCTGAATGACTAGCATGGTGTTAGAGGACTCAACACTAGAGTCCTTTAAGTCCACGTGTGAATGCACCTTTAGTGTGATTTCCTCATTAATAACCATTTTTGATGTCTTATTCAGATACTTTTTTCAGGGTTTTTCTTAAGCGGAACAGGTGACCATCTTCCACTTTGGGTCCTGCTAGTTCCACTTGTGATGTGAATCAACTGGAAAGAAGACCTACTACATCTAGAACTGTGAACCTGGTAGAACCCAAAACCATCTGATGGATCGGCAGCGTGGGCTTGACGGGTTCCTACTACCTAGGTGGTATGGGCCTTCCAGAGGCTCATATTCATAGTATGTGAATTGGTGGGTGCAACCATGTTCCAAGTATTATTGCTCATGATGGACTTCTTTGATTGGACATTATCTCAAATGGTTAAATGGAACATGGACACTCATAAGATTGAAATGTTGTTGTCATATCACATTTTGCCCCCCTCATGTAATTTTAGAAGACTCTGGGCAACTAAATAATACCCTAGTACCTGGGCCAGTTTGACACTAATTATATTATTTTCAAAAAATTTAAATTTTTTATGAAAAAATTCTGAAAGAAAATAAAGGGTCTGATAGAATATTTGAGGATATATCATTTGTCGAAATGCAATCCTCCAAATTATTAATTAATTATTTGACAAATATGTGTTGAAGTGGCAAAGGTACTACAGCATGGGATAACCAATAGTGGTACTAGGAACAGGGATGTACTATGGATCGGATCGGCCAGGCTGACCTGCTGCGCTCCCTGAGTTCCTGACTCAAATGAACTTTGAACTGAAACACTGCACATCTGCATTGTTCATATGAAAACATCACTGTTCACAAAATGTGTTGAAAATTTCTAAAACTGGGCATGATCTGCAAGTAGTTTTTTCACAATCATATGAACTCTTTATTTGGGGGAAAAAAAGAAAAAGAAGAAAAAAGAGGCACAAACGAACTTCGAACTGAACTTCGAACTGTGTTGTAGTGAAAGGTTTTGGGCAGTGCCATTTTGACACTAGATCACTTCAGAATTCTGAACTTCAGGTTCTAGGGCTTGAAGTGTTACAGTGAAGTAGAGTTCACCTTTGTGAGGAGCAGAACAGCATCTGAAAGGAGGTTCAGTTTTATTCTCACACGCCCTTTCATCCCTGAGAAAAAAGGGTTATGGACTAGGTAACCAGTTGCTGCCATAACCACAAGCTTGGTTATAAATTGGCACCAATCAGTTGCATTCCCTGGGTTTGTTGGTCAGTGCGGGTTACAAGAAAACACCAATTGCTGGCATCAGAGGAGTGTGGAGACAAGGTTATAAGGTGGGCATTCATGGGTAATGGCTTGTAACTTGTGTCCTCTCAGCCAATGGGTGTGTGAGGTGCCCATCAGCAACCGGTTATGTGATTCAACACCCACCTGGTGCACCCATCCATTAGAAACCTGTAATGACTCAATTTATGTAGATGAACCACAACTGGGCTGCCAAGGTTTCCAGCCATCCCCTAAACCTTCCTACTTCTCCCTCACATGACCTTGTAATGTTGCTAAGCATCTTAGGTAAGTAGGTAGGGCACTTGGTGGCTGCTAGGTAGATGCATGTGGGTGGTTCTTACATAAGGTAACCAGTGTGGGACAGGAATACCATGAAAAAGTGTTCCCTGTTCACACACCATCAGCAATTGTGTTCTGCTAGGGGCAGGTTTACTCTGGCCAAGAAGAGCTAAGAGATTAAAGGGGGGTTTTTTTTTTCAAACCCACAGGAGATTTGATATTGCCCACCCAGAGGTGATAGAATTGCAGTCCACATTGATACTGGGTTGGAACTTGCAGTCTGTCACTGTTTTTTTCCCCGCAAAATTTGTCATTCTTTTGACAAAAAAAGGGGAATTTTTTGTTTTTCTTTGACTAATTTTGCTAAAATTTGGAATTTTTTGGGGTCAAATCTTCAATAACACAAAACCGGAAAATAAAACCCTGGAACTTGTAGTTCCCTCGACCAAAATACATACAAACAATAGAGACATAACTAATGTTTAAATGATTAACTCCTTTGCTCTGTTTTGCTATGGGTGTCCTGAGGTGAAATGAGGCATTTGTTTGGGTATAGCCAGCCTCTGTGAAATATAGACCCATTCTGTCTACAAAGTTTGTCCATTCTTGAAAATTTCAATGAGCATCATGCTGTAGAATAGCTCTTCCCTCAGCCATCATAAGGTTCTCAATTAGGGGAATGCCCTCCTTCTGGTACACCCCTTCCTATGTCCCTATTTTTCCTTGGTTGCCATTGCTCTCCATTGTTCAGCCCTTATGTTTTTGGTTGTTGATGTTTTCATGAGTTGTTATGTGGAAATGGATTAGTTGACTTTTCCTATGCTTCTTTTGTGAAGTTCTCCAGTCCAGGGATTTTTTTTTCCCCAATTTTGTGAGGTTGAAAATTTGGAAGAGTTATTTTCCAGAATAACAGCAAGTGTAGTCAAAATTTTCTTTTAAAAAATAATTACAAAAAAGTTTCTCAATGTTTTTTGCAGGTTGAGAAAATTCACCCAAAACAAACGTTGCTCCAGTCCCTGACTGTACTTTGTTCTGTTTAAATAAAGTTTTAAAAGTAGGAGGGATAAACTCAGAACAAGCAATGATTTTTTCCAATTTAAATTTTTTTTCACCCCAGTAGCAAATTTTCCATGAGAAAACCACATTTAACACAAAAAAGAATTTCACCAAATAGTGAAAACATGCCAGAAAAAAAAGTCACTTGAGTACAAGTTGAAAACCAGGACTTGCTTTGAAATAAACTAGTGGGTAAGATATTCAAACGGACCCACATATACTGACAATCAATGATCACACAAAAGAAATGTCTACAAAATTAGCAACCATAAAATATAATAGAATGAGAAAGACACTTGAGGCCAAGCAAGACATGGTATTAAAGTGCCAATATTAGCAATGGTGCAAAAAATGGGTTGATCCAAAATTGTTAGTTAACATCAAATCCTTAGGTGGCATTTGATGTGGCATGGGAGAGATGCAACTGGTCTTAAGTGGTCTTAAGTTTGCATTGCATCTTCCAAAAATGTGCATTTTACGAGTCCTTACATAAAAATGGCCAATTATTTTAGTGTCAAGGCACCATTAATATCCTCATCTAGCACACTCACTCACTCATTCTTGGCCCAAGGTCTTTGTCTCAGTCCTCGTTCATGCTCTATGTTGTTTGTATACAGCATTCATCGTTCACATCATCTAGCATATGCAAATATATTATCTACATTTTTTTCTTTGTATTCAACCTACTAGAGTCCATATGAGTTCCATAGGCAATAAATGTGATGGTGTGATTCAACATGATCCAATGGTGAGTGACTAATGTAACCAACAACTCCAGATGCTGTGCTCCCATGAGTTCATGAATTGCTAGCTATATGAATCCACAAATTGATTTGCCATTGAAATTGACTTGAATAAGAATGTTTACAGAAGTCTCAATTAAAAAAATCATAAGAATCATGAGAAAGGATTGTTGCTTTAATTGCAGGCATTGTGGACCTCAATGATGGCAAATGCAAGATCACCAATTCCATTGTGAAAGAACCAAAAAGGGCACAAAGTTGTCATATACACGTAGAAGGTGGAATAAGAAAGCCCGAATTATAATGATTCTAATCTTGGTTCATGATTAACTTTCAAGAATGATAAGGAAATATCCTTCAATGACTTGGCAAGCTGAAAGCTTATCGAGAATGGGGCCCAACATGATCAAGGTCGAGGAAAGTTGAACACTCACACAATCAAAAGGGAAGTGTTTGGGAATAAGAGGAAGCAATCCCAAGACTCCCCATATGGATTTCCATTTTGCTAATTGGGATTCTCAAGAGTAGTGAATATTCAAAGTGAGATTTGCTAAATGTTTAATGAATTAAGTGAATTTTGGCTCATTGAAAAAGCTCAAATAGAATTGTAAGAAAGTGCCCTTGCATTGGGAAAACAAGGTTGATTATCAGCATTTAAAAATCATTCTAAGAGTCAAGACAAATGTGTCCCATGCACTTAACAATGTAATTTATGTCATTTCTGACTAAGACCTTTGACATGACATAGGAAAGCTATTGATGTGTGCTATAATAAAATGTTGGATCCAACATTGTGAGATAACAAAATACTTAATTTCAAGATAAAGCATTGGGAGTCCTTAGAATTGCGTCATTTCAATATAGTTCTCATGGGAAATTGCAAAAGTAATTCAAATCGTAATCTTTTTTCCAATAATGTCTCTTTAAAGTGTGGTTATCAATTCCTGGTTAGTAGTTCTTTTGTGCTCAAAAGTTTAAAATGTCAACAAGTTTGTATTTATGCAATTAAAGGAGTCCTTTGCAAATTGGTCATCACTTGATACAACAATTAATCAAGTTCGAAAGTTCGTAGCTAAGAGCAAAACTTACAATGGGATGTAATGAATTTTAATGTGAATTCCTCAACATTCACATTAGTCACACAACTTGCCATAATGATCATGATTTTCAAATGATCATCACATAAACATATTTATTTATTTCTCAAATTTCACTCTACATGAGAAGATGCCCTCTTTTATTCTTTAATTTGGGAATGTGTCCTGAAAATCAAGATATTAGAAATGTTGACATTTTTGGGACGTTTCAGAACCTTTGTAGTAAGGGTTTGAGAAGCTCAGCTGTTTGGATTCTTTTTGGTAACACTAGTACTAGCACTTGAATATTCCCATTACTGTTGTAATTCTGGTGGACATCAACAAACCTAAAAAAATAAAACCTCTTAGAATTTTTGTAGTGTAACTAGAGGGCGTGTTATAGCGTGCAATTATTCCTTTGCCCTGTGAGCAGATGTTCTGTTTTCATGGTGAGCTTTATGGAAAATGTAAAGCACCCACTCTCTGAAGGTGGCATCAATTTTCACACTGCATAAAGCCCACAGGTAAGAGCATTACTGAAATTGGGCTTGTGCTTGGCTCTTGCCTTGCATGTCCTTAATTTGGTAATGCCCTTGCCCTTGGGATTTGCCTACCCATCAGTTCCAGCCCATGTTCTGAAAACATAATTACAGATCCATGGGTGGTTAACTATATGACACAGCTTGAATCAATCAACTTCTGTTAGGCCCTTCCTTTACATCAAATTGTTCTCTAACGGAAGCAGTTGGATAGCATCATTATTTAGTTTGAATTGATCATTGGATTCAGCACATAAGAATATCTTGTCGAGATCACCACCTCTCTAACACAAGAACAATTCAACAGACTTGTTGAATTTAAGTATTGTACAGAGAGACACACAGTCTCTCCAGTTGAATAAAGTTTTTAAGACTTTGCCAATCTGAAAAAGTCCTAGCTCTATATTGGTGCTGGTAGTAGTGCTGCTGCCTCCTCCCTTCATACCATTCTTTTTACAGCATAAGCTTGCGATTGCCTGGTATAAACTCAGGGACAACATATCCTGCACATGTACATATATACATCCAGACAGAAGCATCATAAGTATTTCCAGCCAGATATGAAATGTTTTACCCAACAGTGTTTGAAGCATCACATGATAAAAATTGAGCCTTTTTCAAGATCAAAAATTTGTTCAAATCCCTGCAGGTGCACAATTATCATACGAGCAGCAGTCTGTTCAACTTTGTTCTTTGAAACAGAATGGAAGTACTGACCACTCTGTAGTATTGAGAATGTGTCTGAACTTTGAAGATCATAAGGGCAGCAACTTGGACAGATTGATCAGCATACATGTGCGAGAATTGTTCACTAGTGCCTGGGATGTCGGACAATTTTCTGCTGATACAAACTGATGCATACCCAAGGAAGCTACAAGATTAGCATACTCAAAGAGGCATGAAGATTGCTTGTAGTAGTTATATGGAAATTTACCATCACAAGTATAGCCTGCAGGAATTGAGCCACTGCACTCCTTGGGGAGCGACAGAGCTGAATCCACATTCAACAACAGGGCATAACTTGAGTATTTTGTTATCACAGAGCACAAGCAGCTTGCATCTGTATTCCTGATCACCTCACAGCATGCCTCTGTGGGCTTAGGAGGATGCAATCCTTCCACTGCTGGAAGGCAAGGCTGCAAAGTTTGCAGGGTGCCTGAGCAATCTCCTGCTAACACTACTGCTGCTTCTTCCTCTGCTGCTGCAACGCCTGAAGTAGTCACCATAGCCAAAAACATTCCTGACAAAGCAAACCAAAAAAGCATTGAATTCTCCCCAGAAAACAAGTGCGCCATTGCTGTGGTTACTGTCAAACTAAAGCTTGACAATGGAGATCATACAACAAAGTCAGTCAGGGGACTTTAGAACTGAAAAATGTGTGTGTTTGAGAGAGAGACAGAGAGAGACAGAGAGCTCAAAAACAGTGGTGGTCTCTTTGGAATTGAATAGCAGATCTTCTTATATAGAGAAACAAAAGAGAGCAAGTGGATTATCAGATCTAATCCTACCAAAACCATTGAGCAGGATCCTGGATTTGGGTGCCATGGTTGAGGTCAAGGCAAATGCACCAACAGATTCTAGAACCATGTGATCAAGTTTGTAACAGCTGCAGCTGAATCTACAGGGATTACAAAACCAAAAATATTCTAGGGATTTTGTGACAACTTGCCAACACCTTGAGGATCCTGGCAAGTGGCTTAACAAACATCCAGTGCACACTCTTGTTGGGATTTAATCCTTGTTCATCAATTGTAAGGGAAAATCCATCAGCTCCAGGTTGATAGATAAACTGGCTATGGTAGGTCTAGCTGGTAAGGATATTGTTATGCACAGTGGAACTCCACTGGATTTTGGCAAGATCTTTGAGTGGTAGCTTGAAATCAATTCACCAATCTTCTTAGAGGTTTTGACCTACCCTTCTTCCAAAGTTTACAACTTTACAATTCCAACTGAAGCAAGAAATTTCATGAGGTTGAAAGAGCTGAAAATTAGGTTTTATTTGCTTTTATTTACTTTTCAGAATTTTTTGACAATCTTTCTCTAATAGAGTTATTTCATGAAGTGTCCCAGATGGAGATGAAACTACTTGTTAGGGGTCCAACAAGGGTTAAATTGTTAGGTGAGCATTAAATTTGTAAATCAATTAACAGTCAGGACCAAACTTGCAGTCAAGAGTTTGGTCCTGACTGTGGTGGCCAAGGCAAATCTTGAAGTAAGTAGCTCTCCTTTGCTTTATAGATATTGACAAAAAAGAGGATGACAAAATCAGTAGGGGAAAAAAAAAATGCTATGCTAAGTATGACTTTAAGGAAAATTCTAATATATGCTATCAATTTGAAATTCTTATCACTTGGGATTATTTTCATGGAACACTATAGATAGTTGGAGGAAGAAAGCATCAAGTTTGGAAGATCTTACCTAAAGATCAAATCTTTGCCAAATCTTGGTGGTGGTTGATGCAAGAAAGAATAACTACCATTGTGCTCATGAAGGAAGAGAAACATGTGGGACTTTGGATATTGTTTGAAATCCATCCTAACAAACACTTCTCACCTGCACAGATGCAACAGACAGTAGGCTTGTACGTGCAAATGATAAAAGGCATTGTGGCATGTATTTCCCATTCAGCCATGGATGTATTCTATCACCAAATCAACAGCATGCTCCAAATTCTCAGCCCTCTCTTTCCCCTTTTAGCTATCGATGGATTCTAACACCTAGGCATCAGCATGCTCCAGATTCTTTGGAACCCACAAACGAATTTTACCTGGTGGGTAATCATCCCAACTTTCAAAATCAGGGTCTAATCTCATCTCACATGTACTATTCATTCCAGTACTTGAACATTCAGCTCTTCAGTTAGATCTTTCTCCTTGTGTAAAGTTTGCCAGAGCAGCAAAAACAGAGAGGTGGAAAGAATAATAATTTAGCTTCCAAAGACTTCAGACAACTCCAAGGAAAATCAAGAGACTTCCTACAATGTCACAGTTTGTGCAAGTCTTGAACAGCCAAATTTGGTTCATCAAACTGAAAACTCTGCCTGTGATCTTCTCTGTTGGAAGTGATACATAGTTCCGGTACAGTAATTGCAAGGCACAATTAGGTGGTTGATTCATCCATATCCCCATACAAACTGTATATTCCCGGGCCATGAGTCGACCCATGTGATTTCTTCAAGCAATCAGCTGCTTGATGCCATCTACCAAGTGAGTTATAGATTCAAATCACACCAGGTGCACACTCAAGACATAAGAAAATGATAGACCAAATGTGGCTTCTGTGTATTTCTTTCCAGACAGCAACGTTACCAGAAAAGCTCTCATCAAAACATTGCCTTTGTCATGAATAGTAGTGACAAACTGCTAATCATCTGCATCCCCAGTTTCTATAGCATTTCTAGAAACAGCAGGCTGACTTAGTGATGATGTTGCCCAACACTAGAGAAATAGATAACAGAAGTCAAGTTATGTCCTTATTAAAGCTGCGACAAGCATGATATATAATAACTCCCAACCTTTAGTGTAGCACTTCTCATCCTAGTTAAAAATCAGTTCCCAAGTCTATGAGCGATTGTACTAATGTTTATCAACAATGCCATGAGTCAACTTCTGTAGTTCTTTGAGCAGTTGTGATTGACAAAATAGAGCAGTCCTATGATCTGCATAACCTCTAGCATCGATCAAAACTGTTTCTTTGTGGAAAAGTTGCATCTTGAAATTTCTTGTGTCTGGCTCTGCAAGACTCCCCACTGACTGGCCAGTGAAGACATGAACTCCTGTAGGTTTATCACACTTGTGAACACATTCTTAAGCTGAGCCTAGACCTGTGCTATATAAAAGCATACCTATGAGACTGCTGAGAACACTCCATGATGATACTTAAGTAACTGTTGCACTAGTTCCAGCCAAACCCACAAAAAACATGAGAGTCCTATAAAGCCTTGTCCACACGTCCAGTTTCACAGAACAACCACTGAGAGAATTATCTCCTGGACCTCAATCTGGAAAACCAGAACAAAACAACAACTATTATTGCTTCATCTTGATATGGTTACATACTGCAATTACACATTTCTCACTCACAGGGCTCACAGTCTCCTCCTCTCATTCAGGCAGATAACAGAACCAACACATTAAAGAACTGGTGTCACAACACGTAAAACCCTAACAACTTTGAATACCCTCAGCAAACTGATATGAACAGAGTCATGTTTTTTTCTTAAATGTGTTAAGAAGGCCAGAGACTGAGGCACAGTGAGTGGACTTATATTCACAACGCTCACAGCACTTCTGCAGCTTCCAGATGGCATCATGGCACCTACATGAACAGTGGAAGTTAAACAGGGAAACTCAGTATTCTAACATCATTAAGAATCCAAAAGGGAACCATTTACCATGCAAATAGGAGGAGCACAAATCAAACAAAAGACCATTGCAGGTTCTCCTCAACTACAAACATTCAGTAATGTATTACTACAGTGGCAAGTGTGCAAATCCTGTCCAACTTGCCCAAGCACAAAGCAACTAATATCTGATCTCTTCAGTTAGATCTGCGCTATATTCCATCAGATTATACATGCAGGACCATGCTTTCGCACTTTGCACTTCAAGATACGGAATAACTATGTCAGCAGATGTCAGCAGTTCCAGGAATTCTGTTCAATAGCCCTGGAAAACTATCAGAGTTTCAAGTTGAGAGAAAAACACAAGGAGCCATAAGAAGAGATTCCGAAGTTTCTTTATCAAAACAACTGAACCCTAAAAAGCAAGCCTCAAAAAAATAACACACCTTTCAGGTTGGAATGCATTCTTCGTCAGACATGTTTGTATGTTGCATGCCTCCAGCTTGCAAGGCTCCTTGATGGCAGGCATCCAGGGAAGTCCAAGCAAGAATTGACAAAAGAGGTTCTGGAAAACACCCGCAGGAATCCGGGCGGGCGACGAAACTCGCCGATGACAGTCCAAGTGCTTTATGCAGTTGCTCACAAAGGAAACGTTCCTAAGCCTCAAAAGAGAAACGTGCTGCACAAGCACGGACTAAGAACAAAAAAAAAACCCGCAAAGAAAAAGGGAACTTGTTGACGAAAGAGAAAGAAAGTCTACCTATTCAGTAACAAGACGGCAACCGTATTAGAAACTGGAACCAAGGAGACGCAAGACTAGGAAACGTCAGTATCGTCGAAATCGTCTTCAAAACAATTGAAGAAATCTGCATCCAAGGGTTTCTGATCAGCTTGATTCGAGTCTACTCCTTGGAAAAGCTCTAGGGCATCTCCGTCTAGGTCCAAGTCCATGGCCGCCCCGAAAACGCTGTCTCCCGCATCGGACACGTACACGCCCACTGGAAAAGGCTTCATGATCTCCCAACTACTGCTCGCTCCTTCAACCACCGCTTGAAGGCGCTTGAATTCGTCCGCTCAGCCGCGAAAAGGTCTGATAGCCGAGCTTCCGCTCCGCTCAAAGGCCGAAGTGAGAGCGGACTTGCATATCCGCTCCGTCCAGGCAGTTTGCTCCCCTCTCCACACGAACTGACCTGCACAAAACATTCCCAACCGGCCCGACAGCCCACCGTCTACGGAATATCAAAAAGGACCATACGGGTAGATGACTCCAACCTCAAGCCAAATTGTTAAAAAATGTTTCGACCATAGGCCAAAGTGCTAAAAAACAATTTTAATCCTAGTCCAAAGTGTTACAAAAAAATTCTAACCTTTGGCCATATTCTCGAAATATATTTCAACCTTACGCCAATATGCTCAGAAAAATTCCAACCCTAAGTCAATATACATATGCAAAATTTAGTTTTGTTTTGGGCTAAACTTTCTTGGCATGAGGTCTAACATTAAACCAATATACGCATATTGGTTTAAATGTGTATTTGCATCAAAAATTCTTGGTCCAATGGCTTGGGGCTATCAACATTTGTCTTAGAGGTGCAAGACATTTGTCTTAAAGGTGCAAGACATTTGTCCTAATGTTGTTCTACCCAACATAATGACTTTCATGTGAGAGAGCACCCGGAATGGTGGGCAGTGACCAAATTTTTTTGTCTTTGTAATCTGCCCGAAATTATTGGACCAAAAAAATCTCAAATTGCCCAAAACTTTTGGGCATAAATGAAAACTATCTTCAACATTTATAAGGTGCTTGCAATTATTGAGCAGAGTAAGAATTCCCAAAATGTCAAAAAATTTCAAGCATCAGGATTTTTCAGAGTTCCCAATTGTTTTGGCCAGAAATGAAAAAAATAAATCAACATTTATAACTTTCCCAAGCAGGCTAAAATTTTCAAAATTGTCCGAAATTTTTCCAAACATCTTAGAAAAAAATCTCATGAATATTTCCAAGCATAGGATTTGTTGAATTCCTAAATTTTTCAGCAAAAATGAAAATTTTTCAACCTATATAATCTGCCTGAAATATATCGGGCAAAATAAAGATTCTAAAACTAATGGATATTTTTCAAGCATTTTGAGAAATGTTCTCCGGGAATTCTCTAGAATGACCCAATTTTAAACCTTAGAAAATATTTTTAAAACTCTAATTGTAAGCCTGATTGCTAATTTTTAAAAAATCCTATGTCAAACAATAAAAAGATTTTAATTTGACGCCTAAGTGCTAGGCCCAAGTGCTAAAAAGATTCTAACCCCAAGCCAAAATGGTAATTTAAAATTAAAAAATCAAAATAATAAAAATATTCTAATCCTTAAGCCTAAATAGATTCTAACCCTTACGCCTAAATAGATTTATCTTTAGGCCTAAAAAGATTATAAACTTAACCCAAAATATTAAAAACATTCTAACCTTAAGCTTAAATGTTAAAAAATTTCTAACCTTAGGCTTAAGCATTAAAAATGTTTTAATTCTAAACCAAAGTATTAATAATTTTTTAAACTATAGATTAAAATATTTTAAAAATAATTAATCTTAGGTCAAATTTCAACCAAAGATCAAAGTTTTCAAAATATTTAAACCATAAGCCAAAATCTTTAAAAAGATTTTGAGTGTTAGGCCCACGTGCTAAAATGATTCTAACCCCAAGCAAAAATGGTAATTGTTTTTAACCTTAAGCCAAAATAATAAAACCTTTAGGCCTAAATAGATTCTAACCCTTAGGCCCAAATAGATTCTATCCTTAGACCTAAAAAGATTTTAACCTTAGGTCAAATTTCAACCAAAGATCAAAAATTTAAAAAGATTTTAATTGTAAACCAAAGCCTTAAAAAAGATTCCAAGTCTAAGTCAAATTCCTAAAAGATTTTAACCTTAGGCCCACCCCATTATGTCTTGAAATGTAAAATAGGCACTTTTCCATTATATTCGTATGATGAAATGAATACATTTAAAGATATGTCTTAAGGTTAAACCATAAACCAAACAAAAATATTACAAGGTGTAATTTGAAATTGCTTCGAGTACGGCCCTTTTGATATTTTGTAACCATCTCACCTTGTGCAAAAGTTCACCCATTAGTCCAATACGGTGTACCCAATGCTTCATAATCTCTT
>Ga0209611_10006353_pt1 | contig 19417 bp, 11 predicted proteins | sample S1TSphgellanicum_3_FD_187693 | JGI IMG/M metagenome (GOLD analysis project Ga0209611, IMG submission 187693) | Host-associated microbial communities from peat moss isolated from Minnesota, USA - S1T2_Fc - Sphagnum magellanicum MG (SPAdes) (version 2) | ecosystem: Host-associated > Plants > Peat... | reverse complement strand
ATAGGACTACTACAAATTTATCACAAAATGAGTTAATTTGGTGACTAGTTGCAAACATAAGGTCAAAATGGACAAGATTTCTTTTGGTGACAAAAATACGAAGGGTATTATTTTAGAGCAAAGGTGCAAGTAGCTTGATTTGGAAATCCACCTCCAAGTTGGCATGACTACTTAACAATCCATTAGATGTTATGGGTAATAAAACATTTACAACACAAATTAATTTGAAAGACGCTTTTGTTAAAACATGGCTACACCATGACATTTTTAGGAAGAAAGGAAAGCCCATTTTGTGAAGCTTCTTCCCTTTTGGTTATTTCATGAATTTTACTAAGTAAAAGGGTTTTGTTATCCTTCTCCTTGCATGGCATTCTCCCCCTCTCAAGGGATTGTGTGAGCTAGTAGTGCTAGTGCTAGTTTTTGACTAAAGGTCCCACTTGACATTTGGAGGGAGTCAAAGGTGTCAAATGGATGTAAAATAAAGAAAAAATATCAAATGGATGTAAAACAAAGAAAAAAAATCAAATGGATGAAAAATTAGGGATTAAGGATGGGACCAAGTTGCATAATGATGGATTTGTTTTGGAGGAATTGTACATAGGCTCCTTCAGGAAATTATGACACCAATTCTTAGGAATTGGGGCCAAATTGCATAAAGAAAATATCCAAACAACTATGTTCTTACTTGTATGATTTATATGCATCTTTTCATCCAAAGAAAAAAAATTCCTCATGGAAATTACATAAGCTCCCCAAGGAAAGCATGATTCCAATTCACTTGGATTAGTTCATTTAATAGTCCTTTGCATGGCCCCATGTCTTTACCAATTATGTTATTTTGTTCCCTTTTGAAATAATTCTCTCAAAAGGCCTTGCACTCCTAGTACTTTGTTTTCATGTAAAAGGCATATATATATATAATTGGAGGGCATATTGTTACCCCAAAATATTTTTCCTTTACTAAGCATCATGGGGAAAAAATTAGGATAGGTCTTTACATTTAGTAAAGCCCTTAGTTATGGGTTTTACCCTTCACATGATAAACTTGTGTTAGGTCTCAAAAACAAAGTTAGGTTGGTAATAGTTAGTCACAAATTTGTTCCAAGGTTAAGCCAAATTCATCTTCTTTATCCTACTTGGATGAAATTGTTTTTTCCTCCTGAAAAAATTCATAAAACATTGACTTGGACTTTATTCAATAACATCTAGGGAAACAACGTGTATAATTGATATTAAGGAAGAAAAATGATGGAATTAAAAATCACCCTTCCAAAATAATTGGAATACATGACATTTGAACCACTTGTGAACATTATTTCATTTGTGAACCAAAGTCACATATGTTGTAGCCAAAAAGCCCATTTTAATAATTCTAAGTTGTGAATTGTGGGAGCTTGGACTACCTTTTGCTTCTTATCCCTTTTTTATGAGCTTTGTACCCCATTTTCTATTTCTTTCTAAGCATTGGTGTTACAACTTTCACAAATTTAATGATTGTTCCAATCAAATGTTTATGTGCAAGTTACTAAAGCTAGACAATTTGATGTTTATTGTAAGACAAGTCCTTTTACATGGAGATTTTGTAATAGGAACAATGAATGGCACATAAAGTGGTCAATTATCATGGTCATTCCAACAACTATTGCAATTCATGAAACATGTTTGGGTGTAGTCATGCTAATAGGAGTCACTTTTGCCACTTAGGTGACTTTTTTGGGAGAATATTCTTGAAATATTTTTGGGAAAAATCTTCAAAAAAAATTGTAAATTTTAAAATAAAAATTTTATTATTTTTGTTAAGTTTTTTGTTCAAAACTTTCCAAAAATATGTCATTTTCAAAGTTTTCCAAGTCCATTTACTATTTAAAAGCAATGGTTACATGAATATTACACTACTTTTGAAGGTCCAAATGTTAATGAAATAATTTCATATTTTGGACATTTGTAAAGTAAAATATTATATTTGATAATATACAATTACTTTAACTTATTTTCAAGTTTAAATTATTTTTAAAAATTGGTGTAAAAATAAATAAATTAAGCAATAGTTATGATTACTTTTAACTCCTATTAGCATGACTACACCTATTTTTCCAAACAAAATGGCATATGTATTGATTTTGCCAATGGGCATTGCAATTTATTGAATGCCCTTACACAAGGTGGGCCAATACAATGAACATGAGTGGGAGGCCTCGTGATATTGCCAAAGTAGTTTGCTTCAATCATTACACCGGTTTTAATGCCTAGTAGTTAAGCATCACACTTTAAAACTTAAGCTTTAACCTTACTTCTCAAGATTTTCCTGATAAAACCACTTCAAATCTTGCTTGAAGTTGGATTTCTTAAATGTATGATGCAAGTCTTGTTATGCAAAGCAAGGATTGGATGATAATTGTTAATATTGGCATGGTATGAACAATTGTTGAATTATTTCATTGAATTGAATGTAAAAATTTTGCACTTTTTATTTATTTCTTCATGCAAAATAAAAATAAAAATAAAAATAATATTTTAAAAAATTCTTTTTGGTTCAATTTCAACTAGCCTTTTGATTGGTTATATTAAAAAAAATCATTGAATAAAAGGTAAAAGGTCATCACAATTTTCAACATCATTGATGTTGAATTTATATGAAGAATGAATATGTATATTAAAAATCAAATAAAATATTCTTACATATATGGTTAATGTCTTTCATTAATGTATTATACATCAATTATGTAATATTTTAACACTCCCATTAATACATTAGTGTATCCAAATGTTCATAAATGTTTATCTAAGAATAAACCCTAATCCAATTTGTATCCTCACCTGGGTTGGTTTTTTTTAATCTCCCACTACCTTTGTAGATCTCATTGCCATTGCCTTTGACTTTGAATGGCATTTCTTGTTTGTCGTGTCTCCTATTTCTTTAGTAGGTGGACTCATGTTTGCTATTATGAATGTGGTTTTTTTTCTTTGCAAATGGTTTATTGCTTTGAAACATTTTGTGGAACATGTGCAATGGAAGAATTTGGTGAACATGGCCTACCTTAAGACTATGGAACACATGCAATGGAAGAGCCCAGCAAACAAAGACCACTTCAAGAAATAATTGACCAAACTTGTTTAACAAGATAATATGCTACTTCTCTTCATGGAATTCTTTTCCTTTTTCTCATTTGTTGTTTTCTTTTCTTTGCTTGTGAAAATGGAAACTACTATAACATAGATGAGCTCCCCTTTTGGAGATTTTTGTCTTAAAAACTGAAGTGTGTGGTAATAATTCATAATTGCCTAGTAATATGTTTGATATTAACTAGGAACTTATCAAGGTCAAACCATGCCAATAGGAGCCACCTTGAATGTAACCATTCTTTAAAAACATGTTTACAAGCTAGGAACCATAAACTAAAATAATGTTGAAATTGTGTGTTGTATTTGTATGCTAATTTCTCTAATGTATCAATATAACATTAAAATAAGTTTGAAAGTAAATCTAATAAATATAAAATACCTTCAATCACATTTTAAATTTTGTATCCAATGTTTTTCATGCTTAGAAATCATAGTGAAATAATATTTAAAAAATCTTTAAACATTGTATAAACATTATCTAACCACATTGTTTTCACATTATTACAACATGACTTAGGAAATGTTGGTGGCTCCTATTAGCATGGTTCAACACATTATGTTGATGTTTAGGTGAAGAACAATGACAATAAAATCTTTATGGATTGTTACAAAGATTGAAATTTCTCTCACACAAGTGACAAAAGCTTGAAAAGTAAAATGAATAATCATGAGGTCTAATAAAGAGACAAATCAAATGGTGTCATGCAATTGTAATGCTTGTTTTTAATACATCAACTACCATCTTTGAAGTAGCTATGTACCCTAGTTTCATTTACTAAATGAATTTGTTCATGATTAAAATGATATAGAATGTCAATGTACTTCCTTTTTAATGTGATATTTTGAAATTTGAATGAATGTCATAACACTTTGGTTATCAACATAAATTTAAGTTGGATTTGATTAAGGAAAACCCAATTCATATAATAGTTTTTTAAGCCAAATATTTTTAATTTTTGCTTTAAATAGAGCCATGCATTTAGAATTAATGTTAGAAAGAACAATTAATGTTTTTTTTCAACTTGCTCATGATATAATGGCACTAGTTAGTAAAAAATGGAAGTTGAGTATCATGTCTCTTTATTCTTTGTCTAATTTACATTTTCTTATTTATTTCAAATGATTTGTATGTTAAGGCCATAGTCAATGCCTCTTTCATTAACACTTCAAACTCCTCCAACAATTGATTTAAATCAAATATATGGTGCAAATAATTGCTAACAACAATGCAATCATAAACATATACAACTAAAATAGTAAAGTGACCTTTTTCAAAAATCTTTGTGTAAATGTTCAGATCAACATTTGTGCTTGTAAAGTTATGATTTTTTCAATAGTTATATAATATTTGATACCATTCCCGTGACATTTGTCATAATCTATAAATTGATTTATTTAATTTACAAACAATACTTTGGTCTTTGGAGTTTTGAACCCCATTAAGTAGTTGCATAAATGTCTTCTTTCAAAACCCCACTTAAAAATGTGGTTTTGACATCAAATTAATGAACTTCAAAATCAAACTAGCAATAAAATCCATATTAAAATAATTTTTACAACATGGGAAAATGTTTCCCCATAAAAAATGCTAGGAACTTGGGCAGAGCTTCGTGCAACAAGATGGGCTTTATATTAATTCACTTTCCATTTACATTATATTCTATCTTGAAGGCCTACTTACAAGTGACAAGTTTTCTATCTTTTGGTAATCGAGTGAGTGTCCAATTATTTTTTTTCTTAAAGACTCAAGTTCAAAATCTATAACATTTTTCCAATTTTCAAATTCATTATTTTCCAAGGCTTTTTAAGCTTCTAAGATGGATGTAGGATTCTGGATTGTGTGCTTGTGCAACAAAGGTTTTAGGTTGTGCCTTTTTCTAGTAGATTTGGTCACTTTTCTACTTTCTATATTTTGTATGAGTCTAGTAGGTGCTTGCAGTTTTTTATATGATAGCACATGTGTTATTTCATATTGGGAACCCTCTTGTGTATTGATCCCGAGTCTTTATTACCATTGCTAAGTCTTGAAATTATTGAAATAGGATCCAAAAGTTGTTGCATGGTGAACTTGAATTTTGTTTTTCACTTTCTTGTTCCATGGCTTGAGTTTGTATATGATTTAAGCTTCATACACTCCTTTGCATGTTTATGTTGGGCATGCAAGGAATTGATTGTAAATTTAATCCTACAACTTGTTGTAAAGGTGATAGAATGAGTTGAGGAGTATATGTGAGATTAAACACTTGATTGTTTGGTGGTGAACTCTAGTTATTATGTTAAAAATAATGAAAAATCAATTTCTTCTACAATTTGGTTTGAACTAGATTGAAAAAAAAATGGACTTAATGTGTGACATATCATCAAAAACTAATGACCAATTTAAAGTTCATAAGGTGTTTAAAATTCTTCTATGGATTTTGTGTAGGTGACCAATTTTGTAAATAATTGGATGTCAAAATTATTTCAACCCAATAAAACTTTTTCCATTTTGAATGTATTAACATAGCTAAAATTGTTCCAATAGAAGTTATATTTTTTATGTTTGGACACTCCATTTTGTCGAGGGGGGTGTTGGCTATACTAAAGTATCTCATTATTTTATTTTCTTGGCAACATAAATTTAATTAATTAGTTTGTATTTTCCTCCATTATCACTTTGTAAGGTTTTGTTTTTCGTGTTGGTTTGGTTTTCTACCATTTTTTTATAAAGTTGAAAATTTTCAAACACACTATATTTATTCTTCAACAAATAGATAATTATTAACAAGACTTGTCATTTATAAAAATTAAAAAATGTTTACAACTCATGTGTGACGTTATTTCAAGTGGATCAAAAACATTATTATGGAACAACTCTTACAAATAATGTGTTTTGTTGATAACGTATTTTAAATATTTTATTTAATTTAATTTTTTCCTTTTCCAAAAGATTCATAAAATGTCAAATCTTGTTCACTAAAACTTTTTAATTCAATTACACTTGTTGGATTTGTTTTAATCTAATTTGATTTATATGGCCTACCTTAGGTGCCATAATATGCATTGTTTAATGTTATATCGATATAGGTGTAATGTATGGAGTTCATAATGAAATATGTGTGATCCCTAATTTGTAAATGTTGAGTTCCAAGTTACACATTACAACAATATTGCTTTTAGCAATTTGAAGAAATGCATTGGCCTATTTTAAATCTCATTTTCCCTCTAGCTTGGTTAAGTTACTTTGTTTTTTTTTTTCCCCCTTAAAGGCCTAGCACATGTAAAACATTATAAATATATTTTATTTGGCCAAATTTTAATTTTATAAAAACATTTTATGGACTATACATTTCATGAGTTTCATTATCACCTAAATATAATACTTGTCCATGCTCCCACTTGTCATATGTCACAAATGCATTACGATCATGTGACATATGTTAGGTAGCCCTAGTATACACATATCAAACTTGGTCAAAACCTTTGTTGACCCCTAATGCATCAAAATGCAATTTATTAGTTTGGTGTTTGCTATTTTTGATGAATTAAAGGTCTATTTCCCATTATTTGAAGAAAATTTTGTTGTTTCCTTCGATAAAAATATGTAGGCCTCCTGCCAACATAAAGTGCACTCAAGCTACACAAAAACCTTGACAATAATAAACCTTAGTAGCAAATGCCAATAGTAAATAACTTTCCTAATGTTCAATAATTAACACCACGTAAAAAGAGGAAGGAGAGTAAGTTAGGTAAAGAGAGACAAAGAAGGACAAAGTGGAAAAATTTATAATGGGGCACTTAAGAAAAAGGAAAGAGTGGTTCCAAGACCCATGTTTAATTTCAATTTTAGTAAAATTGGTTGTAAATCTAGTTTTTAAATTTTGGGGGCATGACAAGGTATATGAAAGCAACCACTTTTTGGAGCAAATGAAGAGGAGGAAGATGAAAACAACACCAACATCAACAAACAACAAATCAACGAAGGTGAAAAGGCCAAGGGATGGTGGGTTTTGTTTTGTGGTGGGTCCTTTTTTCCTTTATGTTTCTATCAAACCCAAAAAAAATTTATCAACAAAATTTTTGTTATTACCTACAAATTAAGCACAATAGATGGTTTCTGCCACAAAAAGAAAGATTTTGCCATGGTCTTAGTTTTTTTTAGTTTTTGTCTTAATCCTAAAGAAATAACAAAGGAAATTGAAGAAATATAAATCAAATAGTGCATTGCAAGTGTGAATGTGTGAATACATAATGGTTAGTTATTGACCAAACATATGTTTTCCAAGGTTTTCTTTTGAGCAAAGGATTGAGTTGAAGGTGTTTTTCTATTATTTTAGTTGGGTAGTCCAAAGATTAGAAGTTTTTGGGCCCTAACCTTTGCACAATAGTTTTCAAAAGTGTATAAGTTGTGTTAGACACATAAAATAGGGATGATGATGTCCAAAGTTATGGCAAAGTTAGGGTTTAGCTATCCTTTGAAATAGGATTGTGACTATTATTTATATTTTTCCTTTTGATCTGCTTAGTTTTATGTGGTTGGCTCTATAAGTTTAGAATTTCCAAGTTGAAATAGGCAATTTTTATAAAGTGGGGCCTATTCACAATTGCACTTTTAATAAACCTCTTTCCTCATGGGCACAAAACGTCCCATGTCCCCGAGTTCATCATGTCGCATTGAATTTTGTAGTTCACATCATCTATTTATCCTTTCACACACCACCACAACCCCATTTTCGACCCCCTTTCATATGCAAATCATGCACCACCCATTAGCTCCCCCTACCAACCCATAGCCCTTCATGTAAATGTGGAGCCCTAATTCAACATTTTCCCAGTCCCCTTAAATAATGCACATGTAGGACCTTTTCCCCCTTCCACTTTATCAGCCCTTATAGTTGCCCATGATTAGACCCCCCAACCTACCCCCATCTTCCCAACACACCTACAACTTCCATTTAAAACCTCTTGCCCCACTTGTGGGTGTTAATTTACCCTTTGAGGGTTAACTTATCACCAAAGTTTTTGCCAAGCATCCAATCCATCTAATTTAAACTTATATGACCATCCTCGCCCAATACCCTCCTTGACTCCCAACAAGCCTACATTAGCTTGGGCTTGGGTTTTGGCATTATATGTCCTTGGGTCATTCCTTCTTGGTTTTTGTTGTCTTCAATTGTACAACTACATCCCTATGTTTTATGACGTTATGTACAAATGACATTTCGTTTTTCATTTGATAAGTTCGCACAAGACCCCTAGGATGTGGCAACTTGGCATTTGTTCCTTCTATTACCTCAACGGTGTTTTGTTTTGCACCCTCAAAGGGGGGGCCACTAGACATAAGGAAACAAAGATCTAACTCAATCTAACATGCGATTAAGAAAACATGCAGGAGGAATTCTTTTTACGGACCCAAGCTTTAGCAATAAATTCAAGCTCAATGCCTCTACCCAACATGATTTTCCAATTCATAATTGTTTTTTTTGAAATGTAATCTTTGGACGTGCAGGAGAATACTTTTGAGCAACATGCGCTTTGGCACCATTTTCTCCTACACCAACGTCTTCCAACACCACCTCAACTTTCACCATTTTGCACCTTGAATCAAATGGTTTTTTTTGGGAGATTACAAATTAGAATAGAACTTTGAACTTTCATCTAATCCCTTCAAGCTATCAATCCAGTTGACACATGTTGAATTTATTTGCAAATGGTCTTTCTTGGATGGTTTTTGAACACCTTTGAAATTATTTTCACCTAGAAAATTCCGCAAGTGGATTCCCACAATTGTTTCAACTTTGTTCTCATATCACACAAGGTCACATTCCATGTTGAATTACGCATATCTTTGGGGCAACTTGCCTTTTAGCCATGATTAAGCCCTTAGGTGGAATTCGTCCCATTATCGTAGGGGAAATGTTGCTTTAACTCACAAGTTGCATTTTATGCCTTCAATTTTGTGACAATTTTAGAACACATTTTTTCTCACACTAATTTGGAGTAGCAACTAAGGGTGGATGTGAAATAGTAATCCATGGCATAAATGGACCTTGAACCTTCATCACAACTGGGTTGTTTTCCAATTAGACATTTTGAATGCCTTCAATTTGGTGTTAAGAAAGGTCATATTTCAAGAACTTCATGCAATAGGCAGGGACATCATACAATTTATCCCATTTGTTCATGCATTTTATGCATTTGAAAATCCTTTATTTTATAGTCATTATAATTGTGGTGGTGATGTCACAGTCATCCCATTTGCCATGGGAACTTGTCAAGGTGATCCTTTAGGAAGGGCATTATTTGCTTTAGTTCACTTACACTATGAAAAAAAAGGTGTTTCACAATTGGCCTTGCAACTCACCATATATACGATGCAACTCATTGCAACTCAATTGCAACTCAATTAAAACAATTCATTTTCAATTATTATGCAACTCCATTATAATTGCACCCATGATGTCCTGTTGACATCATTAATTGTTATCCATCTATTAAAATCTAACACGTGGCACTATGAAATTTTTTGGACATTTTATTTTTTTCAAAATGTTAATCTCCATCGTTCATTACGATTGTTAATGATGGTCTAATATTGTGACATGTGGCATAATAAAAAATTACCACATGGCATATATATATATAACTAGGTCATACATGGTAGGTAGGTCTTACATGCTTATGTATTTATTTAGGGTATATTTACCTACTTACTTATCTAAATAGATATGTAGGTAGGAAAACACAAGATTAAGTGAACAAAATAATAGCCATGAAATTATTATTTTTAATTTTATGTTTTACTTTCAAGTTAAACTTTTTTGAACTCATTTCAAAATGGCATTTGTGTTTTAATGTGAGAATGTAAAGAACAAACCTTTTTTATATATTTTGTAACATGGGGTTTAAAGACAAAACATACGAGGTTAAATCTTTTAGTTGTTTTTTAGTTGCAAATTAAGTTGCAATTGAATTACAACTATAACACTTAAACACTCAGGGTAGGCCAAATCCAAGGGGAGGGTTCCATTGTTTTTGGTGTCCAAAAAAAATTTGAACCCCTTTTATTGGCACATGTGGGGCACTAAAAATTCTCAAAGATGGAATAGAATTGAAAAAGTTATAGCCCCCCAAAATAGAAGGGGTCAAAAACTCAAAAAAACAAACCACTAAACATGACAAAGGTTAGTTACTAAACACATTAAAAAATACTTGAATGTTGCTCTATTGCTATTAAAATTCATTTCAGGTGGTGTTCCTATAACATTTTAAATTGTCTAAAATGAATAAAAAAAAGAAAAAGTTATGAGGTTTAAAAGTAGGAAGGGTCCAAAAAGGAAAAAAAAAGGAAAAAAACGTGTTTTGTAAGTTGGAAAATTTATTTTTCTTCTTTTTATTTTTTCATTATTCCTTTTCCTTTGCAATTCAAAGATGATTTCTAGAGCTTGAAGTAGCGCTCCCATGACATTTTAAATCATATAAAATGAAGCACATATGATGAAGATATAAATAATTAATAAATATGTTTTTTTATTAAATTATAAGTAGTTGTATTATAATCATAACATAGTTGAATACTAGTAGTACTTTAGTAGTGACACATTAATGACCATACTAATTGTATTAATGCGAATCATAATCGAAAATTAATTGCAAGTGTATCACATAATGGGTGGTGGAAATGTCGACATGTGGCATGATCGCATGTATGTACATTATACACTAGTTGAAATATAGTTGTTGTTTAGTGGTACATTTACAATAGTTTTAAAGTAGTTATCACATGTAACTACAATGCAATTCTTGAAAAAATCAAACATGGTTACTACATATATATGTATGATGTGTATAAATTATCATATAGAAAACCCATTTTAAAGTTAAACTTGTAAATTGATTTTTTGACATGATAATTTATTTATTAATACATTGTATTTCTAAGGGGATAGTTGCACATTAGTTGTAATACCCAAGGGATAGTTGCATAATAGTTGTATACAAGTTGTTTTATGAGTTTTAGTTGTAAGGTAATGTAATTTCAACAGACACAATTTTTCATAATGTTAGGGCATTACGTTCTACAGTTAACCATTTACCCTCTTGTGTATTTCCATCCATTATCGATGACATTCATATTGAGTGTGAATGAATTCAAACGAACCAAAAAAATTAATGTCAAAACATCAATTTTTTTACAATTCTTGTTACATTCATCTATGTGACGCCACTTTAATGGCATGTGAATCATGGAAAGTTGTGCTTATTGAATAATATAGATATTGAAAAATCTAAAATGAAAAAAAAAAATTCAATATCAAGGTTTGGTTTGAATAAATGATGTTTAACAACTTTACTCGATGACTCTACTTTCATAAAAGGCCCCTTAATTTTCATAATACAATTTATTTCATCTTGAATTTTTTATAGTAATAGAGTACTATTAGACACATCTAAAAAACATTCAAAGTTTCATATTTTTTGATTTTTTGTTTATAAAAATTAAGGTTTAAAAAAGTTCATGAATCCTTTTAGACATGTAAATGTGATACAATGTATATGTTATTTAAAGAAAACTTGTAGTTTATAACATAAAAAATTAAACTTGAAAGTGCTAACACGTTTTGGTACAATTGAAATTATGACAAATTTTCAAGACGAAACACAAAATTGGCAAAATCTATGCACTTTCAAAAATTTGTGTTTCTCCAAATTTGATTGTAAAAAAAATTGACATATTGGGGCAACTATAAATACAATATATAAAAAGTTTAAAAACATTTCATTTGAAAATTCCTCTTTAGGAAAACATGTTTTTTAAGAAAAAAAACCCCAAAAAGAATAGTAATCCTAAATGAAAAATAAACAGATTAGCTCATTATAAGTAATTGGGACCCTATGTTTGGTGTATATTTTGACCAATCTTCCCAACCTTTTAATTATCTTCCCCAATTTTCTTCACAATGCTTTAGACATGATTTTAATTACCACATCCTTTAATTGCAGGCCTTCCTCAATGTGCGTGCACACATCCCATTGACCTTATGGGTATCCACCATTTACATTGTGCCCATGGCAATGAACGCATAGGGACCTTTGCTACCATTGCATGAAATGTTGGTTTTCATGTGGGATGAGAACAACTACATGTGCTTCCCTTAACCACTCTCAATTTCTTTTGTCAACGAATCAACATTTTGTTCACCAAAGTTGGAATTTGCACCTTAGTTGACGTTGCCATAGTTGACCCATCATCTATATAGATTTAATTCCCCGATCTTACACCACTTAAGGATTTGTTGCCTTCAATGCAATTCGAGCCAAAAAAAGGAGTTATTACAACCAACACCCCATTGATCAATTCCTCCTTCTAGCAATTGAAATATTTAAATGTTTACACAAACATGCCAATGTGTTCTTACACGAATGTGCTAATGCTATTTGGAGCCTGAATAGGTTAGAAAGCCCTCCCCTTTCTATTTTGGTTACTTTTCTCTGTTAAAAAATTTCAATTACATTACAAAAAATGCAAAGCATTCTTCATCTTAAGTCAAGCAGTAGTGGTAGGCCTAGCTACTTCTTGACATCCATCCCTTTAGGACACACCTCCCATTACCATGGTTGACCTATTACAAGTTGTTGGTTGTTGAGATGGAGAGTTTTTGACATCTAGTTTGTACTAACTTGACACCCTTTAAATTATCCCTTGTTTTTAATACCTATGTACATTTTCCAAATATGCGATGTGTTTTATAAATAAAATTATACATGGTTTTGATGATCTAATGCACTTCCTAAACTTTTCATTAGAGTTTCTTCTTGGAATGCTTGTAATTAAAAACTACAATACAAGGTTATGTTGTTGTTTCAAGGAACTTATAAATGTTCAAAAAAATGAAGGCATATTTTTCATTAAAGAAAGAACAGCTTCATGATCTTGAACAAAAGCTCCAATCGTGGATAATTGTTCTGAAAGAGATCTAAACCCATGTATATGTTTTGTTACATTATTTTCTTTTTTCAATTTCAATGTTTATAATTTATTTTTTCAAAAATTTTTGGTTACAACATCCTTAGATTCATATATTTTGAGTTAATTCTAACCATGCTTCATGTGCTAATTTTTTTCATTGCACATGTGAAATCACATAATTATCCAAACAATTATTGATTATGGATAAAGCCAATGTGCCTTTTTCTTCTTAATCAAGAATACTACCAGCATTGGTGGCCAGTACTTGGGCAACATTTGTTGTAATTTGTGCAATAGTTGGTGCAATGGGCTCTGCTTTGATACCTTCGACAATAAGCAAATGTTTTTCTTGTTTGAATATTAAGGATAATCTATGTTTCCACACACGAAAATAAGAACTATCAAATTTATGGACATGACTGATGTCTATTTTGTTGGAAGCCATATTCCATAAGGTATCATAACACTGACTTTCAATTCATGATGCTTACAAATTTATGCTTTTTAGCAAACTTGACCAAGCTAGGTAAATATTTGAAAAGAGGTCTTAAATTTTTTTTGTTACGTCTTGCACGTTGATTATTAATTAAATGATCAATAGACATTCTTACAATTGATTGACATGTTGCATCCTCACTTCTCATTTATAATAATCTATAACTTCAAAGATTGTGACCAAATTGGTTTTAACACCATGTTAATTTTTCATGAAGAATGAACATGTATATTAAAAGTAGAAACAAAGATTTCTACATGTATATTCAATGTCTTTCTGTATCATAGATGTGACAAAGTCTAGCAATTCCATTACAACTAAAGTATTACATGAACCTATATATTAATGTATTAATGTATTATACATCAATTGATGTATAATGCTTTAATTACCAACTCCTCTTTTGGAATCCCTTTAAATATCTTGCACATTTCATTTGAAAAGAAAAACAAGATCTCGTGATTATTTCACTACTTTAAAAGTAAACTATTCAACTTCCCTTAACTTCATGAAAGTGCAATTAATGTCAATTTCTAACTAATCAATATTGAACCTCTATTAATTTGAGACACTAATTAATTAATACCTCAATCACTGTCAAATTAATTTAAAATAGTTGTCAAGTTGAATTTTTACATAATGATTAAATATTCAACAAGGGTACATCTCAAATATTATGCCATTCTTGAAAAACAAGTGGTCAAGGAATATTTATTGCATTGATCTTGCACAAGGATATCAAGTTCAGGATTATTTGATCATCTCTTTCAATGAGTTGCCATTTTTAACAAAACAAGCATTTGACATGTGATAGGCAAAGATGAATGCAAAAATAACCTTCCCCTAGCACCCACCAATGCACCATCCATTGAAAACCTAAAACCGCAATTAAACACACCCTCCTACTTCCCCTTTTGTCTACCAGGTATCTATGTTTACATGGTAACTAGGTATGAAATATAGGTGGTTGTGATATAGGTAGGTAAGTAGGCATGGCACTTTGTGACAACCAGGTAGGTAGATACCTAATGGGTGTTAGTACCTATGTCATGCCCGTACATGGCCTCATACATGATGGCCAGTTACGGGCATGCCCATGTGCGCTTTTAGGGTTAATGTATGCTCTTAGGCTACTGTACCTTACTAGGTACTTACGGTTTCAGTTTGTTGGCGGAAGTATAAAAGGCCAAGCCTTCCCTTTTTCTCTTTAGTTTTTCTAGAATTCCTTAGTCAAGAGAATTTCCTCCATAATAAGCTAGGATTTCTAGATGCTCATGGCAGCCATTGCACGGCCACCGTCTACATACATTTCATCTTTTTTTTTCTTCGCAATTTAGTTCTAGAAAAACTCCACTTTTTGTTGCTTCATGTTGAAAGCCGCAAATTTCTTTTGCATGTGAGTTCTTGAGTTCTTGTTGTTATTGCTAGTGTTACTACTGCCGAAGGGTGCTGGTGTTGTTGTTACCAAAGGGAGTTGGTGTTGTTATAGGAAGGAGCTTGTGTTTTGCTAGTTAACATAATTGAAATCCTTGACAAGTTTCAAAGCTCCCCCTATTTTTCTCTTTCTTTCTCTCTTTTTCAAGCGTAAAAACTTGCCCTCTTGCGGCGACTGTCGAGTAAAAAAAATAAATTTAAGCGGCGGCGCTTGCCATCGCTCCAGAACAATGTAGCACCGCCTGTTGTAAAGCAACGTCGCAACATTCCGAGTTGTAACATCAAGTGCCGTAACATTCCGAGCTGCAGTGTCCTAGCGCTGCGAGCTATAGTGCCACAGTGCCGCAGTGTCACCAACTTCAGCGCCATAACACTATAGCGTTGCGAGCTGTAGCATCGCGAACTACAATGCTGCATCGTCGCAAGTTGCAGCGTCGTGAGCTACAACACCGCAGTGTCACGAGTTGTAGTGCCACAACACTGTAGCATCGTAGCATTGCAAGTTGCAACGCTGGAGCAATAACAGCGCTACAGCCATGGAGCAGCAAAGCCGCAGGAGCAACAGCGTTGCAACCATCGTTGAGCACCAATGCTGCAATAACAGCGCTATAACGTTGCGAGCTGTAACACTGTCGTAACACCGCTACAACAACAACGCCCAACAGCAACAGTGTTGTAGTGCCATCGCTGAGCAACAGCGTTGCAATGTTGCGAGCGGTAACACCGTCGCAGCATTAGCATTGTAGCATTGCGAGTTGCAACGCCATTGCTGAGTAGGAGCGTCGCAACAACAGCGCCGCAACGTTGCGAACTGCAACACCATCGTTGAACAGTAGTGTCGCAACATCGTAGCGTTGCGAGCTGTAGCGCCATCGCTATTGTAGCAGTGCCACAACATTGCGAACTATAGTGCCATCGTTGCTACAATAACGCTGCAACGTTGTGAGCTTCAATGCCATCGCTGTTGCAGCAACGCCGCAGTGTTGTGAATTGCAACACCATCGCTGTTATAGCGTTGTGAACAAGAACGCTGCCATCGTTGCAACCTTGGTCCATTCGACGTCCGTTCGACTTTTGTTAAACTCTTGTCGGCCTTTTATTTGACTTTCATTGGACGATTCATTCAAGTTCCGTTCGTCGAACTTTTGTCCATCTAGAGACTTTCGTTCGACGTTCGTTGAACTTTCGTCCACTTTCGTCCATCTAGAGACTTTTGTCCGATGTTCGTCAAACTTTCATCCTACACCCTGCCATGCTCCATCCTTTGCCCGGTTGTCCTACATTTTGCTGTCTTGCATATTGTTTTGCCGTCCTAACTTTTCATTTGACATTTGTTTGACTTTCGTCCGACCTTCGTTGGATGTTCGTTTGACCTCCGTGCGACATCTATGTGTCATGGGTCATTCCCAATAACACATTGTATTATTCAAACTATACGTTGTGTTAGAATTTTGTAGTTAGTGATGTGTACTATCACAAAATTTTGGGCCATGGGACAACACCATGTCCTCGGATGATGAGAGCACTATTGTTCAGCCAGAGCCCAGGTATCAGCTACAAAGTAACACATAATCCTTCGAGCCAATTTCTTTAAGCTCACGATATTCACGACGGTACCATCAAGTGTATTTACAGCACCACCGTCATCTAGTACAACTCCTACCAGGAATTCAGGTTCAGGTTACACTACATGAATGGTACATCAGAGTCCATTTGGAGGGGTTCATTAGTGGGGTACGCCTGTTGCCGCACCTACTTTCACACCATCACCATATATTTCGTTGCAAATTGTGACCTCAACACCCATATACACCATGGAGGTCAATAGTTCCTTTAGGAAAATTGAGAAGTTCAGCGGAAGGCTAGGTATTATTTATTTGAGGGAGTTCAAGGCAACTTTTTCAACTGTGGTTTGTGAATTGGAGCTCAAGTATGGTGCTAATTACACCGAGGCATTTGCATTCAAACAATTAGCCCATTATGTGCACTATGGGGCATTGGATATCTACGAGCAACATTCTGCAAGGATTTTGGGTGTCACCCAGATTCCCGATCCAGCTTACGCCATAGTCATCGCCACCACCTCTCAAGCTACATTGTAAGTTGCAATTGCACATCACGGGACTATGCTGAATAATCCAAACCCGGTACCTACCTGAGTAAACCTTTCTCCTCAACAACTCATTGCTACTACCGCAAACATTCCTCCCACCACTGATGCGCTAGCTTTTGGTGATCCAGCGGGGGAATTCTTTCGAATTCTTGAGCTGGAATTTCTAGTCAAAAGTTGTAAAAAAAATTTGCAGCTCGTCACCTTCTTTCGGCAGAAGGATGAAACTCTCAAGATGCTTTATAGGAGGTTTTTTCAAACTCAAAGAGGATACCCAGAGCATCATAGACCTAGAAGTTGCCCACTGGTATCTTCGTTTGTTGGAAGGTAACACTCCATGCGTAGGTTTTGCAACAAGTTTTTGTAGAATTTAAAAACTTGTACACTTTGCTGGATGTGTATAACATTTCCAAAAAACTAGAACTAACTCATGCACATTATGAGGCCAGTACTATGAGGCCTCCATCATGTTCAAGGCCTTAGCCCACACTAGCTACGCCAACTAGATCATCACATTTTTCTTCAAGGACTAAAGCGGTGCATTCGGCTACACCCATCCTACCTTCTTGCAACTATTGTGGCAGTCCTGGCCACAAAGTTAATGAGTGCAACATTCCTTCCGAGGATCTCTTTTGTGATTATTGTGGGAAAGAGGGACATCAGAAATTTGTTTGTTTTGCTAAGTTCCCGGAACGGAAGCAACTCCGATTACAATGACAAAATTTGCCAGCATCTTCCGCTGTCCTTCAACCAAAAGCCAAGGCACCTCAGCTTTCCACTCAGGTTTTGCCCACCAAAGGTAATTCCAACAAGAATGCTAAGAAGAAGGAGCACAATGTTGACAAGAGGGAGGTGCTTCAAGCCCATGTAATTCAAGTTTAGACTCTAGAAAATGAACTCGAATCATTAAGGGCCCAACTTGCTAATCTAAAAGGCAAATCCTCCCAACCAGCTAGTCATGCCCAACCTGTACAAGGTTTAGGATCACGAGAGGGACCTCCTAGGTCGTTCTATGGCCTCCTACACAATGCCATGGTTAAGGAATATATTCTTTCCACTCCACACAATTTTAGTCTCACACTAGAATTTGCTATTTCTTTTTGCCCTTCCTATGTCGTGGCACAAGAAACTAGTGTGGCACTCAGAGTTTATGCCACTAGGCAAGTAATTCAGACTGATGGACTCGCATCTGGTTCAAGTCCTATTACCAAGACTGAAGGAGCCCGAGAAGTCATGCCATAATCTTTTCGTCCTCTCAACATGGAAGAAGAACGCACCTTGTTGGCGAGGGGGGAAGGAGACTACTACACCACAAGCTTTTAGGGCATCAAATTCCCATGTCCTAGGAGTACATGTACATCAGGAAAACACACAATTTTCCACTGATCAGCTTATGGAATGCTAATTTCAAATGCATGAAGTGGCGTAAAAGCTTATGAGTACACCATTGTTTAGTTTTCAAGATTTGAAGTTAAGCACCAGGGACATAATTGCAATATTAGAGGATACCCTGAACACTACATTAGGTCCTCTACCAATCCCTGATCCACATGCTACAGAGGTCCCATCCAACACTTTGGAGAGACATTCGATTGGCTCACGTGTTGTAGATGGTGTTCGTAATCTGGTCACTAGTTTTAGCATGGCTAAACTAGTGGGCTTTCATACCTTTGATTTTACATTCACATATGAGAAGGGAATTTAAAACACCTCACTTGTGGATTTGTTACTCAACAAAGGTGTTGTGGATAGTCATTCTTTCCACAAAGTCTTTCACTCATTTCCGAAGGTGGTGCCTAGTGAGAAAACTTCCATCGCCATCGGAGTTGCCATTGTCGACAATATTGGGTTAGCAATCCAAGTGGGAGGACATACACCCAAAGTGGTACTTCGACACAGGTGCCCAACCAGTGATTCTTGGAATTCAATTCACTAAAAAGATGGGCATGCTTGATTCCAAACTATGGAAATTTATGTGGCAGATTCACACCGTTAGTGGGAGCGTAGAGGAGGTACTTGGGGAAAGCTCGGATTTGATTACACTTAACTTCAATGAAGGTACAGATCAAGAGCTTTGCTTATAGGTCAGATGTTTAGTCACCAATGCCACCAGTTATGATGTGCTCATTGGGTAAGAGGCCCTGTTTCCACTAGGTTTCACAATTGACAACTGGTTCGAACATGCGTACTACCAAGTGGATTGGGAGATTGATGGCCACCACTTGGGATACATACCCCTTGATTTACATGGGAACCATAGTCCTATGGCTCACCATTGTATGCTCAAGGAAGCACACACCATTTC
>Ga0209611_10006350_pt1 | contig 19421 bp, 10 predicted proteins | sample S1TSphgellanicum_3_FD_187693 | JGI IMG/M metagenome (GOLD analysis project Ga0209611, IMG submission 187693) | Host-associated microbial communities from peat moss isolated from Minnesota, USA - S1T2_Fc - Sphagnum magellanicum MG (SPAdes) (version 2) | ecosystem: Host-associated > Plants > Peat... | reverse complement strand
ATTTAGATTACCTTATTACCTTGAGATCTAATTCAAAAATTTAAAAATTCCTATTCATCACGGTCATCATCTATATTTCATGTTTTTTATTTGGAACTATAGAATGCCTTTGGAAGATAAGTCATGTCAAAGATCCCAAGTTCTATAGGATTTGAAAGTTGAAAGATTCATTAGTTGATTATAGACATCATGCTATTGTATTAAGGTAGAATCAAAAAGGGAAATTTCAAACAACATTTTTTTAAACCATCATCTTTAACAGTTCAAAAGGGGCAAGCTAATAATGCCTTGTTGAAAGTGGTTCAACATGATAGCGTTGAGAAAAGTTAATTTGTTTTGCTATAATGTAAAATGACTAAATAGGGTATAGAAGGCATCAAATTTCATGCATTTTATACATTCTAAAGGCTATCCTGAACAAGTCCTAGGACCGTAGTTAATTTAATTAAGATTGATTTCGCCTAACACCAATGATTTAAAATTTTAATCTTAATATGAATGCCTTATCTAATGTCAAGTTAAAGCTTGACAACATAATGACTCTGGACACAGCCCTTTGTCAGGGACTGTGGGTTCAAAACATTCTACAATATGGTAGTTGTTATTCATAAATAGCTAACCCACCTAAAAAGTGATGACATAACAACGTTTGCATGTTAAGATGAAAATCCACAAACATGGTGATTTATTTGATACGTTCTTTATTGCAAGATTTTGATTCTGTAACTTGGGGTTCCGTTCTGAATACAAATGGCCTCCCAGGACCCATGCTTCCCAATAGGTAGTTGGAAAGGGTGAAGAATTCACTTTCTTCAATCTTGGTGCACAGTTTAAAAACTTATTTCATTACCACTAGACTGGTTATTATCAATAGCATTTCACACAAAAAATCTATTTCATGAATTAGGATTCTATTATGAATGATAAAATGATGAGGTTCCAGAGTATTTGTGATCCTTTTAGAAAATAACTCCCAAAAAATCTCACTGACCCTCAACTTGCCTCCCACCAGAGGAAGAAATGTAAGCTTTCTCCTCTTCTAAAAACTCCTTTCCAGGCCTGTAATTTATGTTAATAAAAGGCCCTGGGAGAAATTTCCTAGTATATTTGGAAGGCCACTATGTCTGCCCGTATTCCTCCTCGAAGAGCAGGGATCTTTGTGCCTCCTCTTTAACTCTGGGAGGTATCTTGCCCGGTGCCAGATACCTCCCCTGGTTAAGAAGAAGGCATAAGAATGCTTCCCCCCTTGTACTTCACCATCCAGGTATGTTCGGTTCATGACCCCCTGTAAACCCTATGGGCGGTGGAGGCCTTTACACTCTACCCATACAGCCCATAGGTACCAGGGCGCATACCGCTGTGGGCCAACTCGGACCCATGGGTACCAGGGAGAAGCTTCACAGTAGTTTTCTGAGGGGGCTTGATGCCATGTAAAGCCCTTGGGCTCGGACGTTTCAGGAAACCGCCCTCCCCCTTGGCTCCTGTGTCGGGGGCCCCTTATTTTTGTCATGCCCTCGCCCTTGGGGCTTTCCCCAAAACTTTCTCCCCTGAGAAAAATCATCCCATTTATAATTAGTCGACATGGCAGGGAGCCACCCTCACCCAAGTCCCTTTCCTGGTTAAGGGTTGGAAATTTGTTATCCTTCCCATTGAAGGGCTCTGAATTTGGGGCCGTTCCTTTCTGCCTGTGCATGTTCTATGAATGTGTGTGTCATAGGAAGCCCATTTCTTTAACAAAATACACATTAAAAAAAGTATAACATCTATGAATTTAAAAACCTACAAAATTATAATTTAATTTTTAAATCAATTTTAATCTATATCATTTTCATGTTGCTTCAAATACCTCAGATGTAAGGCCTCCAACTTTTTCACACCATAATACTTGCATCAATGCATTCAAAGTTTTAAATTGTTTTTTTAATCACTTTTCACTGAATAGTGCTTTGAAAATCCATACCCACAAATATTTGTGTTGGTTCAAATGAAAAGCACCTTCTACTACCGGTTTCTGCTAGGGCCAATTAGCCTAACCCAATTTTGATTATGAAATGTCAAACAACTAAAGAAGTTTTGAGGCCTTAAGTTTAAGGAAGTAAGTTAAAGGTGTATCCTTATCTTAGTTGGACTTGAGGAGTGGGTGATTTGGTTAAAATAAAAGGGTGGTACGCTAATTGGATTAGAATACAATAGGGTTATCCTATCCTTGTCCTAGACTATATAAAACCATTGAATAAGGAGGTATGAACAGGGTGAAAGGTGCTTCTTAAAAATTTCTAGCAATTAAGGGAAATAGTTATTAACCCTTTTTTGCTTTTCTTGAGTGACGAGTGAGGCATGAAGGGGTGGTGAGGAAGGAAGAATGATGATGATGTGATCTGTAAGGATCAGGAAGGATATTGGCACATCATGAGAGGGCGAAATAGGTGAAGAGGAGGGTTAAAACATCATGGGTGAACACGCTTTTCAAGACATAGTCAAGTCAACATTCATTTTAGAAGATGGAGGTAGGATCATCAAATGATGGTGTTGGCAACTGTTCGAGTGGGGAACTTCATGAGCATGGTGATTAGAGGTGAATGGTGGAGAGTCAAGAATAATACTTGGGCCTATTGTTGGAAAAAAAAAAGATAGGAATAGAAAAAATGAAAGAGCTTAAAAGGGTAGTTGATGGGCCTAGGAACGAAAAAATAATGGTTTGCCCTTTTGTCAAAACAAGAGAAAGAAGGAATTTACAGAAGTAGAGTTGAAGGGTTGTTTTAGGGTGTGGTAAAGAGCTTTAAAGGTGTAGGTAGTTAGGAGATAGGATTGTAGTGAAAGAAAACAATATAGAGACCATGTTAGGAATTAGCTAGAAATAGAAGTGGGAGACTTGGATGGGAAAAAATACATCGTAACCTCTTCTTGAATATGCAAGACTTGTTTGTGTGTAAAAACCTGCTAGAATTCTTGAATGATGATGCTTGCATGATTATGCCCTAATTCGAGGTTGCAGTTGGATAAGTGCAAAGGAAAGGAGTGGTAGAGGGAGGTAAAATTATTGTCTACAACAGATAGCAAAAAAAAATATAACCAAGAAAATAAGGAAGAAAGTTGTTAGGAGAAGATGATTCTATTTGGTTTTGATTACATTAAGACCATTGCATTATAGAAGGATTGTTAGAAGGAGTTGATTTGGAAATAATTGGGGACTTATTAAGGTAAAAAAAGAAAAGCAAGGGGTGAGATTTAGGAAACAAGTTATGATTCCCCTCTTTGATGAACTCCAAGGGGGTAAAGGGGAGTGTCCCAGGTCAATGTGTTAAGGATGCATTAATTTTGTGCCTAACAGTTTCCAGCAACAAAAAAAAAATCATTTGGCAACGAACAAATGTCAAAGCATTTGACATGGAATTTTGGTCATGTTCTTCAACAAAGCCTCCACAAAGTCAAGAAGTTCATCTTGTCTCCTATCATTTTTTAAATTCTAAATGAACTTGATGAGCAATATTAAGCCAATCCTTTGTAAATTTCTCTCTTTTTGTATTAGCAACTAGATAATATTTAGGATTCAATAAATGACCAATGATAAAATTAAAAATATTAATTGTTTTAAAGTTTAAGTTGTCAATAAATAATCAAATATACATATGTTTTAATTTGTTAACAATCTTTCACATTTGTGCAATATATCGCTAGTAAAAAAGGTTGCCAAAAACATCACCAACATGCACAACATGATGAGATGAAAAATCGTCCTCATCAATAAATGTCATCACCCATGTTGGTACAACCTTTCAAATAAAATTGACTAAGATGTTTGGTGCTTTTTCCAAAACCTTCCTCTTGAATAATGCCTTCTAAAAATGGTGATGGTGGCATCCAAAGTGCATCTAATCACAATAATATCCACTTGGTCATATTAAAATCATTTGTTGAAGCTTTGCTTAAGGCAATCATTCCAAACAACTCCTTACCTTCTTTCAATCATGAAGTTATGTTTTTTTTTGTGAAGATGTTCACAATTGCAATGAAATTACAAATGCAAAATAATTGTTGTGTGATATTCACTTCATGAGTTATGATAACTTGTCTTTATTGTGTGATAGGTCTTATTCCTCTTCCCCACTTTTTTTTCATCCCACATTCTCACATAGATGACATTTCATAATAACAAATTCATGATCATCATGTGGGCACAAGTAATATAACCACGACCATCTTGACTTTCCATGGTTTTTTTGAATTTTTTTCTAAGGTCTCTACCATTTCATTTAATTTCAACTTGAACTAGCTTTTATTTACCCTCATAGCATTATCTTCCTTTATATAAATTTTCATCAGAGTCATTGAAAGGAAGTGTTTTCATAGATGCTTTACAATTTTCCACTGGGATGTGCCATTTGATGGTGTCAAACACAAAAATAATGAGTTTACATTCATTTGCCTAGAGTTTCTTCAAGGCATACTTAGTGTTAGCCCCACCTTTTGAAATAGGGAGTGTGACATTTTTTTAAAAATAAAAAATTCCATGGGTAATAAAAAAAATAGGGAATTTAAACTCTATGTACAACAATATAAAAAACATTGATTATGCAATCTTGACTTTTTACTTGTATTCTACAAAACATTACAATACTAGTGTAAAATTTTGATATTGCCTTTCACTAATTAAATTGATGAGATACTACATTTTAAATATATTCAGAAAGTTGTAATAGTAGACAATGAAGTAACCTCAAAATTCATCCTACATTTCATAGAAACTTTGACATACACAAAAGGAAAATATTAATCTAAGCATATTAGATCAATTTGTCACTCATGGGGCACTTTCTTGGTGATTTGTTTGTTTACTTATTCTAACATCTAGTTCAAACTTTGAGTTACACTTTTTGTTTTTAACAATTCAAAACATTTCCTAACACAATTTTCTTGCATGAACAAACCTCTAATCCTTCTTTTGTTTTATGAATAATCACCTCTAACATTTTTCATACATATATGCACTAAGAAACTCCATCCCTTCTCCTAGCTTCATACACCATGATATTTTGCAATAGTATTCTGCACCATGCGCATCACTTATTACACATCACCACACTTGTGATCATCATTCACATTGTTTACAATCTTCACTTTTGACACATTAGAGACTTGTTGCATTGTTGGTTGACACTTGTCCATACAATGGTAACTCTTTGAATAGGAAGGAGGTTTTTTTTTCGTGGGTCCCATTGGCACTTCTCAAATAACATATAGTGTATTGAGCACACAATATTTCACTTCAACTTCAGTAGAAATACATAGGATAAGGAAGGTTGTATGAACCAGTACAAATTGATGATCAATAACAACCATGCAATTCCCCAAGATCTATTATGCAACACATAAACTTTTAATGGCTAAGCTCTTGCACTTTGAACCCATGCTATATGTGGCAACCCAACCTCCCAACACACCAACTTTTATTCTTCATGCAAGTTTTTACATTGAAAAAAAACCTTGTAGGAACAAACATTTCAATTGGGAAAAGGAGAATCAACTTTTTCATTATTTTCATAATGTGACTCAAGATTTTATGATTAAAAATTTGGCCATAAATCTCAAGCTTTTAAAAACTATTTGCGTTGCATCTCTCACTACCTAAATAACTTCAAATCATACACAATGTTTCCAAAACCTTTAACTACATGCAAACGTGAAAAAACCCAAACAACTCTATAAAATCATTTTCTTTAATTGGAATTTTTAATAAAACAAACCCAAATGACATGCATAAAAAAGACCACTATGTCATTATGGACAAGTTGATTTGGATTCACCATTGTGAATGTGGTCTTTTTGACTGGCAAAATAGGAAATCATTTTATTAGCAAACAATGAACCATTTGATTAGTCAAATTTTCACTTAAATTTATATAATTTATTTTATGGATTATTATCAGTAATTTTTTTTAAAAAATAGGTAGCTCATAAAAAGGTAGGTGGTAACCCTAGCCTGGCCTAGCCTACTTAATTACTTTAGTTTAGCTTATCTACCCTTGTCCCTTATGCATGCACATAATTCACAAGTAAAAGGAGTTGCAACCTTCACCTTCATAATAATGAATTTAGTATTTACCAATTGGCTACACCTCCAAAAGATGACAATTTTGGTCAAATTTTTTTATTTCACATCATTAGTTACGTAATTAAATAAGAAAGTTAAGTATGTAGTAAGTGAATTGAAGGTGGTTGGTAGGTAGGTTGCAAGTTGATAAATAAGTAGAAGAAGTAGGAAATAGGTACATAAAAAGTACATAGGTAGGTAGGTAGACCTAAATTACCTACTTAACCTAGGTAATAGTTAAGTAGGTACACATAAAAAAGTATGTATTTAACCATGTAGGTAAGGTAAGAAAACCCAAACTACTTATTAAACCTCGGTAGTAACTAGGTAAGTATATAAGTACACCTAGGTGGAAAGGCAAGTGCATTTAGGCTATTTACTTAGTCTATGTAATAGGTAGATATGTAAGTAAGCCTGGGTATGTAGGTAAGTAGACTTAGGCTACTCACCTAACCTATGTAATAGTTAGCTAACTTGGCTTATTATCTAACATAAGATGTCCAATTTGATAAAAAAACTATTGGTCATTGGACCAAACATGTAATTTTTTAAATCCAAATTAATTAAATGTCCTACTTTATTCAAAACCATTGACCATCTTGACCAAGGTGGTCAATTATTTGTTCAGCTTGATTGAATGTTTAATTTGATAGATAGTCAAATACATCATCTTAATCAAGTTCACTAATTTTAAAATACACATCATTTAGGTCACATATCTTTATCAAAATTAACATGTTCATTAACTAGAATGAACAAAGTAATCAACTTGGACAACTTAAAAACCCATGAATTGTAATAGTGAAATTCAAACAAAAGATGAAAAAAAAATGAAAACAAAGGAAAAAAGCTATTAGATGCAATAAAACATTCAATAATTAAGAATAGGCTATTAAAAATGACAAGGAATTGTGTGACAATTTGATTGTGTACACACAAGAAGAGAAAAGACGAGGGATCCATTACAAAATTGCAAGAATAGAAGAGGAAAACTCTGAATAATAGTGAAAACACAAAAAACAAATGACAAATAACACATGGGCTACACCCACCCCTCCAGTGTTCAACTAAAACTTTGAACCATATACAAACGTAGGACTTAGACCTTACTTAAACCTGAGACTTGAACCTTGTGTAAAGTGCATTAGGAACTATTGACTAGTTCTAAGACCGGATCTAGTGACCTTGGCTTTTCCTAAATCAGATCTAGGTCCAAGTATTAGGGACACCTACATGACTTGGGGTGGTTTTCTGGTGGATGTTCTCCTATAAAAAAACCCTTGAACCCAGACATAGCTAGGGACTCTACACCAGCCAACACTGATGTATAGCAATGTTGCGCATGCATTTGATACAACACAAACCATTGTGGTTATTTCATTGGGTGTGTATGTGAATATATATACCTTAGTACCTTGGCCAGTTTGACACTAAATATATTATTTTCAGAAATGTTGAAATTTTCAAATTATTTCTTCCAAATTAGAAAATATTGTGAAGGAAAATAGTGAATATTTAGGAACATTCTATTTGTTGAAATGAATGTTTCAAAATTAATTAATTATTCGACAGACGTGTGTTGAAATGGCCAAGGTACTACAGTATTAATAAAAAAAATTATCTTTTTCACACGTTCATGAAAGCCCCGCCCTCAACTCAAACAGTTATATTTCAAGTTTTCAAACACTGGGAATTGGAGGTTCTTTACTATTCAACACCCCTGGAAAGTCTTTCAGGCACTCCTAACTAGGTCTGGCTGTTCTTTGTATAATCATAAGGTACTCCAAGGGTTTTTCTCCTCTGCATTTGAAAGCACGTCCCCCCCTTCCTCTGAAGATTCTTGCTTTCACCCATTAAATGGACCTTCAGCCATCTGCATGCAAACCTTCTCCCGCCTTTCAAATACAAAAACCTTTTGTACTTTACACTGGGGAAGGCCTGCTGCACTGGGCCTCCCTTAAGTTTTTGGTCTACGGCCCGGGCTCTGGGCTCTAGAAATTGAAAAAAACCTTTTGTGCTTTACACTGGGGAAAGCCTGCTCCACTGGGCCTCCATTAGTTTTTGGGCTTATGGCCGGGGCGCCCACTCTAGAGGCAACAACTGTGAAACTCAGGAAGGCACTCCGGAGCTTGCATTCCCATATACAAATAACTGCCCAACACTCACATAATTTACACACTCCATTGGATATCCTTTCTGATGATATCCAAAAAATTAGCCTTGGTTCCAGTGTTTTTTTTCCCTTACATTTCTGATTGCCAAATACAAAAACTTTTAGAAAATCTTCCAGGTTTTACATTGGGTTCCTATAGGTAACCAAAAATTTAGAAGTATGCTTAATTTTTCTAATTCAATATTTTATTTTAAAAGAAATTTGGCTAAGTTGTCATATGGATAATCTCAACTCATGGTACGTTACAAAAATTGGGGGGGGAAAAAAACACTGCTTGGTTCCCTCGCTGATTCAGACTGAGGAAACCTTGGGTGTCCTGATTTGGGGAAAACAAATGTGTTGCTGCCACTGTATATATGGGGACTGCACAACTACCCAACTTCACTAGGTATTTAGTGCAGACGTGGTGGGTTGCGCAATGCAGATGTTTCAGCCTCTGACTCGTTCTATGTATTTTTTTGACCGAGAAAATCATGTTTTGCTGCCGCCAGCTTTGATACAAAGTCTTACAAAGTGTTCAGTTTGTCGGGAACATATAGGGGGGACGACCTGTTGTCAGGGAAGAGCGTGAAATTTAATTACCTGGGAGTACTGGCCCAGGGTAGTGTTTTTTTTTGGGGTCAATTTTGTGATGGATCCAAAGTGACCAAGACTTAGCCATATTTGGCTACAAACAAGATATAAAAGTTTAAAAATCTAATTACCCTTTTACTTTGTGTCTAAATATTTAAAATTTAAATTTCTAGAATCTGGCGATTGAAAATTCCAAAAATCGCTTCATTTTTTGCATTTTCACTTTTGGTCAACTTTTGGTCATTAATAAAAAGCTGCATGAGGATGCTGCAGCAACACCTACAGTGATGCCTTCATCTTCTTGAGTTAGGCCTCTTGCAGCCATTATTAAATTTGAGAAATGCAAAATTTTGGAAGCAGAGATCCAGATTTAATCTTAGGATGGGAAGTTAATGATGTTTAAAAGCAGCGCAAAAACATTTGGGGTTTTTTAACCATGGTACCAGCGCTGGCTGGTTAACCCAAGGCGGTATTGTGGCTGAAGAATGGTTATAAATTATAACCTGGCACACTGGATGAACATCCATGTTGACAGCTATTCAAATTAATTCTCTTGACTATCAAATCCACTTGGCTTGGTTTCTGGGCCATAGACTGAACCAGGGTCCAGGGACCAGTACCCAGCATTGCAACGTGCAGGATGGATTTATGTGGACAGAAAGCACTTTTTGGTTGTATTCCTGTCCCATAATTAACCAGGGTGATTGGCTATGTACTAACTATCCACCTGACTTTACCAGTGGTTGGCGGGTATCTGCTTTGGTGGGTGAAAACTAGCATTGGGTAGGTGTATGGGTCATATTCGGGTATCAACCAGTGTTGGCCAGTTTCGGCTTTTGACCATAACCTTCGGTTCCGGTTAGGGGATATTCTTTGTGTAAGGAGCACATTCAGTTCCAGTTGTAAAGTTTTTTTTTCATAAAATGAAACCATCGGTTTCGGTTTTCAACTTTTTAAAATTCATGCCGGTTATGGTTCACGGTTTTGCAACAGATAGAAACCTACAGTTCCAGGTCTAGAGCAGCGCTGGATCTTATAACTCTTGAATCAACCCTTTGTGCAGTCTATTTCATGATTATTTTCCCATTTGGCTTTAGAAAACACAAAACAAGAAGTTCCAAATTTTCTTAATTTTCTGAACCACCTCATATTGCATAGCTAAAAAGATGGGAAGAAAATACATATTGTTTCTCTGTGGATTTGAATTTCTCTTTCAACAAACTTGTTGCAGCGCATGCTTAAAACTAATTTTCCAAAGCCACCCAAATGAAAAAGATGAAAAAAAAAAATTGAAATCTATTTTTAAAATAGTTTGCTGGAGCTTAAAGTATATTTTCCAAGTAGTTGCCATATATCACTCTTGTAAGCGTGATATGTGCACTCTAAGGAAGAATGGAATAAACCTTGCTTCAATTCACCTTTTAACACAAAGCAACTAGTGACCTGAACATACCAAATTTCATTACACACAAAAGTGAATAACTCCATTCCACAAAGTAGTGGGCAATTTAAAGAAGTGGTGGAAAGGAAGCGCACATTCAAGTATGTGTTGATAATAAAAAAAAATCCTAAAACCAGCCAATAGTCAAAGACCATTAAAATAATCCTAGAGCAAGCCAACAAACAAAAGATGCATGCATCAAGGCAAGCCAGCAAAAAACCCATCACCAATTTTTTATTCTTAACACATCTTCACAACTATGACCTTCACAATAACAAAGATTGAACATACATGGTAGCTTGTAAAATTGATTGAGATTGACCTTAAACATCATCATCAAATAATCCTTCTTCTTTAATCATGACCTCATTCTCGTCAATTGAGTCTTTTTCACGAGTCAAGAAATCAGTCATAGAAGAATCTATGTCTCCCACACCCTTCACAAGCATCATTAGGCCAATTTTTGGTAATCATCACCAAGCGTTGTAAGTTTTCGCTTCCAAGTCTAGATTGGCGAAGAGTAGTGATTATGCTTGCAATGTTAAAAACTTGTTTTGTTTCAATTTGAGACTCAACTATACCCAACACTTGATGTGCCAAAAATGCCACATTAGGAAATTGATATCCATGTCTGGCCCACCATTTGAGAGGATGTTCGCATTTACTAGGACTACCATGCCAATGACAGAAGAGCTACAATTCAAACCTCAAATTGGAAAAAATTGCATGTTCATTAGAAATTTGTAGACCAAAAAAATCCTTTTCAAAACCGGTTGCTTCATCAATTGGTGCAGCCATAGGATTCAAGTGGAAGTAAACTTATATTGGCAAAGGCAAGACCATTTTCTCATCATACTCCACAATAACCTATGTTAATGCATCATTCCCCACAAACACTCTCACAACCTTCATGCCTTTGAATCTCAAATCTAGCATCATGGTTAACATATTATGAACCTTAGTAGGAAAGAAAGATGTAGCAAATGCAAGGAATGGTGATAGGATAGAAACAACTTGGCTCAAATCCCAGGCTTGAACCATATCAATTTTGATTGAAAATCGCTTTGAATGAAAGACTAATTTTCTGCTTGGATCACACATGTTTCAACTTTCATGGCAATGTTCAAAGAAAAGGAAAAATTCAATGCATTTGATAAAAGCAAATAATTTCAACTTTGATTAAGCACACATTGCTTAACCATGGGCATCAAAGTCTTGTTGATTATTTTTGCAATTGCCCAAGTGTGGTTAGTGCCCATTCATGAAAACAAATGTGATGCCACTTGGCGTCCATAGCAAATGGAAATGTCATCTTGGTATTGAAAAGTCTCTTGGGATAGTATCAAGTATTGCAAATCGTGTTTTCACTAGTGTTTTGAGAATCCTAGCCAAAAAACCTACAAGATGGCAAACATCTTTCCATTCATGCTAGCCTTTTACATATTTTTTCACCCAAGTGATGGTTTTTTGCAAGGTAGCTTGGGCTTGCTTCAAGCTCACCTCCATCATGCTTGCACAAACCTTAGTATCATCTATGGCATATTGTGTTGCCTTGGACATGACATGGTGAAAACAAGATCCAATGAAAGGAGAAACCAACTTCAAAGTTGAACAACTAGCAATTAAATAATAAGGGATGCAAGGTTGTTGCCTTCATCCTTGACATAAGCCATAACCTTATCCAACAAACCAAATGAGCCCAACAATGACTTCATTTGTTCAACTATATTAACACCTGAAGTGTTTTGAATTTCAAACAAACCCATTATTATATGAACACATTGCCATGCAAAATCAATAAAACTAATCACCATTAAAATATTGTAACCTACATGAGACATCCAGAGGTCAAAAGATGCAATGCAAATGAAACAATGAATCAAAGCTAGAAAAACATGATTATCCATTATTTTTGACACCATACGAAGAAGGATTTCTTTTACTAGGTGGTGACAAGATGGGAAAACCACCTTGGGGATTTCATGCATCACTAATTGCTTAAGCCAAGGATTTTCAATTGATGACAAAAGGTGATAACCTTTAGCAATGTATAATCATAGATCCTCTAGGAAGGCATGTTGAGGTAGGTCACTTTTGTGGTATGGTATTGTACTTCCAAAAAAACTTGTAATGTGGGATGGAGGTGCAACTTTCCTTTTTATGTTGTTGTTGGTCTTTAATAGTTTCAAGATCTTTTTTTGTTGCTTCAAGTATAACACCCACTTGTTATATTCATCAATATGATCACGTTGCACATGTTTACTCAAGGTAATTGTATTGTTGTCTTTATTACTTCTAAAAAACCTTTTGGAATTTCTAACCGCATCGACTGGATCTGCATTGGCGTGTTAGTGGCACAAATACATCACAATTGTTGTGGCTTGTAGGTGACAGCCTTATCACCATTGTGCATAACATAAAGACCCCAAGACACTAATGTGCAGTGATGCAAACGCCATGTAACAAAACATAGGACAAAGTAGTAACCATGTTGCATCTTGCTGATGGAAAAATGTTTAGTGTGATCCTCCTTCAACAGTAGAAGCAAAATCAGGTTCCTCAATGGAAATGTTGTCCAAAAAAGATATGGGATGGCCCACATTTGTTGAAGCCATAAGAATTAGAAGCACCAACAATAAGAATGTAAATTAGATAAATACATTTTGTAAAAATGAAGAAGAAAAAATTAAAGACTTGTTGGACAATAGATTGAAAGCCATATTGTTTGATAATCTCCTTTCAATTTAGGTGATCAAGAGGTAGCAAAATCTTTTGTCTAAGAAATTGGATTATGGAAAGTCATTCTTTGCAAAACATTCAAATGAAAAAATTACACAACCCACTAGTCTAGTTGTGATTGATATTGCATTCCCCACATCTGATTTTTTGGTCCCAATTTAAACAAAATCACAAGTAAGAATGGGCAATGACACCCACCAAAATACTCACTTATTCAAGTTTGTGCAATCCTAGGATTTTTTGATAGGTATAAAATAAAAGGCTATCACATACATACAAAAAGGGTAGAGCAAAAGACTTACCATAACAATTTTCCATAACAATTGTTGCATCTAGCCTTCACAACAACCCTTTTGAACCCAAAATCAAAAAAATTGTTTCATTTCACAAATATAGGTAATATTTTCTTGAAAAGTCTTCCATAAACTTTTATTCACTTACATGTTTTTAGCCAACAAGTCTTCCTACATAGTAAAACACACACAATTTTGTAACAATGCAATAAGACAAAAGAATAAATTTAAGGTCAAGAGAAGGACAAAGAAGGGGGGAAAAAAAAACAATGGATTTTCATCAAGTTTTTTTACAACCATGTGAATAAAAAAAGAGGAATAAAAAGAATAAGACAAAGGCTATTAAGGAGGAGATTTAAGATATTTAAGAAAAAACATAAAACAAATGGGAACTATCCATTTTTTTAGCAATTGTGGCAACAAGATAAATAAGATTCCAGGAAGAAGGAAATTAACCAAGGTGAAGGAGGAAAAGAAGGATAAAGTTATGTAAAATAATAATAATAAAGGACTTTTTTTGTTTTGCACTCATGAAAGTAAGTTTAAGAGGAATAAGACAAATATGAAAAAGACCAAGAAGAAGAAGGGGAAAAAAAAAGGAAAGAAAGAAAAAAGGTGATAAGGAAACCAAAGGAAAAGAGACCTATAAAACACAAAAGGCAAAGCAAACTTGATGAAGAAAAAGCTTGAATATGACAAAAGCAAAACATTTATCAAGCAGAAGAAATGTGGACCATCATGTGGGTAATTGCAAGGCTATGAATTTTGTGCGATGAAACTCCAAAGCTCCTAAGATGCCGCTATCAAAACATAATAGAACTCACAAAATATGATAGTGTAACAACAAAACCATGTTCATGAAATTTTATTTTACCTAAAACCAAATCAGGAAATGTTGAAACAAACTTGTCAAAGTGGTTTTTCTTTTTTCTTCCAAATCCTAAAACCATAAATTATTTGGTTCAATGTCGATTCCTCTTTTCATTATGAACCATTTGTTTGGTTCATTGTAAGTTCCTCTTTTCATTATGAACCATCGATGTGGTTTTTATTTTATTTTTTAATTTTGTGGAAGCTCCAATCATGTTAACCTTGTAATCAAACCGGAATTAAAACCAAAACCAACAAAAAACTAGAATTGGCCAACTCTAGTATGAACTTGGGCATGTAGTTGGGTATGTCAAGCCCTAATTGACAAACATCAATTTTTGAAAAAAATGATGAAGCCCCACTTAGATGGGCTTTTGGTTTGTCATACGTAGCCAAAGCCCATACCTTAATAGGCTTTTGTTGCTTGAAGTTCACAAGTTGCCCGCTTACATTACACAAACAAAGTATTAGGAGTAGGGTGTAAGGTACTAGACATTTAGGGTTTAGCAAAGAGTGCAATCAATTGTTCCATTGCTATTGCATTGTTATTTTTGAATTGTGCTAAAAGTGTTTTTGTGTTTTCATGATGGATGACATGTTAATGCAAAAGGACAATTGAATGGTAAGGAAGCATTAGCATAATCATCCACCATGCATTGTTGGAAGCTACCAACCAATAAATACACATGTAAAAGAGTTTGACAATTGCATTTCAATCCTCACTTTTTGCTTTCGGTGTATTGTGAGTCAACCTCATTGTCATGTATTGCTCAAAGATTTTTATATTGAAACATTTTGAGGTGGTTTTTGTGGATTCAAATTGTGTAAAAAGAATTGTGTTATAAAGGTTTTGAGTTTCAAAGTTTTGTGGCTTTTGTGGTTTTATTTGGTTTTGAGTAGAATGGTGGACAATGGGCATCATGACAATTTGAGGATAACATAATCACTATAAGGATGACTATGTCTCACTATGCCTACTTTTAATTGTGAAAATTCTAGAAAATTTGGGGTTGAAAGTGGTGATGGTGCAAGTGGAAGGAGCTTGACTAATAAGTTTGCAACTAAAGGAAAGGTGGTCAATTTTGAGATTTTGAAATTTGAAGCTACCTTACAACACCAATAACTCCAACTATTGTAGTTCAACCAAAAGTTTTGGCATCCATTCAACAAAACTACAACAACATGGGTTTAAAAAAAATTGAATGACTATTTTTTTTGTAGATTCATCTAAATTTCAAAAGATGCAGTGCATTGTGTGCCATGACGTCCAACAAGAAGAGGTTGGACATAATTCCACATGCCATTGAAAATGTTTGCTTGTGTATAACAAGGACCATGGCAAAATTGCAATGAATCAACATTTATCTTCATATCATTTTACCATATCAAATCTTTACAAAACACAAAAAGTTGTTGTGAATTTGCATGTTCATACCCAATAGTAAACCAAGAAGTAAAAAAAGCCCACAATAGGTTGAATTGTTGATTATTTTACCTTTGGAATCCTTTACAAAAATTTGAACCCCATTCAATATTGTTTTCTAAAAGATTTGACCTTGTATATCATCAAAGGTTTTCGACCATTGAGTTCCATTTGGCTACAAAGGTTAATTATTTGCTAATGTGATCAAGTTGTTTTCCAAATAAGCAATAACTAACAAATGATGTTATTTGTAACAAGGTTGAGAAGACCATGGAATGCCATGTTCTTCTTACCCTTGTTGAAGTCGTTCCAATGATAAACACATTTGATTTGTGGATGTCATGTGAAGGATTTGATACATTTTAATTAGTGGTGAATTGCATCAACAACAAATGGGAATCATGTCATATCATGATAAACATCTTTGAGGTTCATGAAACATCAAAAACTACCATGATTTTACAATAGAAATATTTTCTTGTTCATTCTAATTTATGTGACAAGGTAATCACATACATGAAAGATGAAGGTGCCAATCTAAACTCCTTCACAAATGCCTTAACAAGCATCATTTCATGTGTTCCAATATGTTGTTAGTTGTTATGAGGATGTAATGTCCAAATGATGCCAATATGCCCTTAATGATTTGAAAGTGCATGGTGGAATGAAGAGGTTCCAATTAAGGATACATAGTTTTTTTGGCAAAAGATTATAATTTGGACCCAAAAAAATGAAAATGGTTGACATGAATGAACTAAAGCTTGTAAAGATGTGTCCTTACACCTTTGGAAGTTGAAGACATGTGGATGACGACCTATTTGCATCCAAAGTCATCTTGTTAAAAAAATACTAATTATCTGGAGTTCAATAAACCAAATGTCACACCCACTATTGTATCAATGTGTACATGTAAAGAATATGCAACCTTAGGACAAAGGATGAAATGTTTCATGTTTTTTTGTTTACCTATTAGTTTTAAACTATTCATGTTCACCATATAATTTTGACAATCCATTGGATCTTGCCAAAGTTAAATATAAATAAAAGAGACTTTGAAATAAGTAAGAAGTAGGTTATTATTTCAAATTCAAAAATTTGACAAATGTATGGAGGCTTGTCCTTTAGGGCTCTTTGGGGTTGGGTTGCTTGTGTTCAAAATTAATAGGGAAAGGTGAGAAAATGGCAATGATAAAAGCAAGGTTCACTAAAAGCTTTCCATCAAAGCTTGGGATACACAATTTGCTATAGACTTATGATCTTATTTGGAGCTTTGGCCTACACTTAATAACTTGCACTAAGTAATGCCCATTGTTACAATGGATGTTACCTTTAAAGATATTGGGGTGAACATCCTATGCCAAAATTATCATATGTTGATAAACGTATATAGAATATTTCACAATTCAAATCTTTAAAATATGCACAAATCAACTTGGATGGAAAAGTAACTTGATAGGATGGTGGTATCCAATACCCCATTCAACAACTACCATGATATTCGAACAATTTTTTTTTGCCAAATTTTGAAATTTTATTTATTACTTGTGTCAAAATTTTAATAAAATTAAGAATCAACAAGATTTCAATTGTCAGGTTTGAACTGCAAACAGTACAAGACTTAAGATTGAGACAATTTAAACACATTAGATTGTCCGATAACCTTGAATAGATTGTGTTTATTAAATTTTATAACCATTACTTGTCAAAAATTTCAGAATTAAAAAACCAAGTGCCAAAGTTAAGATATAAAATTTAATTAATTATTTGATGGTTTGTTGTTGAATCCAATAAGGGCATACGATATTGAATTACACACTTATTTACACCCATAAATCAACCATATGGAAGCTTCCTTAAATTAGATCCTTTAACAAATTTTTAAATATATAATTTCTTTGCATTATTTTGAGTTTGTTCAACATCAGTTTGAAATATCACCTTATGTTATAATCTTGTACCTTTTATTTCATTTTTTTTGTTTATTTGTGTTATGAAATAAAATTTTATTTAAGCTCTTTCTCGCATACTAAACATGGTCTTGTTTTAAATCAACCTTTGCGTGTGGTTGAATTGAAGTTTGAGGTCTATTTTGTTATACTTTGTCATAGACCTTGTGCACCTTGGAAAAAGTTGGTCATAATAGTTTTCATATCTATGACATTCACACTTAACCCATATTGCTCTTATTAGGATTGTGGTTTTGGTATTCACACATGGCTTGTAATGTCCCCATTGATTCCCACACTTACAAGTAATGTTCAACATTCTGTAATTCTCAAAAATGTGAGTTAGAAAATAAATAAAAATAGAACTCAATTTGTTAGATTTTTTCAAGAATTGAACCTTGCATCTATGGAATTATGAAGAATTCCACTCCATTAGGTTCCCACACTAAATTCAAAATATACGAGAGACATTGCTTATTTACACTCAATAGTTGAAATTCTGAAATATTCAAATTAAGAGTGTTGGATTCAATTTTGAAATAATTAAATATTCAATATGCCCATTATCAATTGTAGGTATGGTATTCACACTTGACCCATACCAATGTTCTTTGTAGAAGAAGAAAAAGTTTTTCTCCTTTCTAACATGCAAACACCGTGCTCTCTACACATTTTACACATGAACAAAAATAGGTACATATCATCCAGAAGTTCTTTAATAGAGATATGAAACATGAAATTATCGTCATAACTTGGCTATCTATCACTAGGTGTGAACAGTTGTGAAGGTTGCTGGTAAGAGCACAAATAAGTAGCAAAAAATGCAAGGACCCAGGGTAATTGTGGATATATGCTATAACAGGGAAATAGTTACTTCTGGGATGGCCATGGGCCATCACGAACTAGAGCAAATACTTTGTTCAACTTCTGAAGATGCAAGGATTGCGGGGGCACAGGATACTTCTCTCTCTTCCAGTTGGAAAAAAACATTCAAGGACTAAAAGTTTAGGCCCATATTGCATGTGTATAGATGGTAGACAACATGACCTTTTGGACTTGTTTGTGTTCCTGACATCTTGTGTATTATATATCAGTTTGGGCCCAGTGTCCCTCCACCATGTATGTGCACTCCCCGTGCCACACTAGTTTTTTTAATTAATTAGGGCCAATGAATTAGTGTAACTTGCAGACTTTATAGTTCCACATGCTACCCGTTTCAGCGAGAGCCACTTCAGTGTTATGCAAGGGGTTATTTTTCTGGGTCGAATTGATTGTCACAAACATGCATGAATCTCTACAGCAATTTTGGTATGCCCAAGGCATGGCAGTGAAATGTTGATTCACTTGTTTTGGGTACAAGCTTTGCTCTCTATTACAGTTATCAATAAAGTGCTCCAAAATGTTTTTCCTCACCTAGAATTATTCCTCACAGGAATTTGCTCCCCACATGGTGGATTTGCCTGGTATGCAACTTTGTAGCTGCTTATATTCTTCATTAAATATTGTCAAAATAAAATCCATCATATCTTGTCAATTGATACCTGGTTTCCTTAAATTATACTCAATTTCAATCTCTTCTGCTCAAATTTCAGATGAAACAGGGATTAGAGGGTCAAACTAGGGCCTGAAGACAAAGTGACTTCACAGATAACTTTAGGGTTCACAATTGTTGGTGCTGTTTGGTGCCAAACATGCAACAAACTCTCACTCCCCCTTGTAATTAACCAAACAGAGCTCATTGATTGCCACATTCTTGGAAATGCCACAAGCAATTCTATAGGCATAGAGAAGCCTAAGAAGTTGCATTGCAGTTTCTGTTGTGGTAGTATATGAAATTTGAATCCATCACATCCGCCAGCAGAATATCTCATG
>Ga0209611_10006347_pt1 | contig 19426 bp, 18 predicted proteins | sample S1TSphgellanicum_3_FD_187693 | JGI IMG/M metagenome (GOLD analysis project Ga0209611, IMG submission 187693) | Host-associated microbial communities from peat moss isolated from Minnesota, USA - S1T2_Fc - Sphagnum magellanicum MG (SPAdes) (version 2) | ecosystem: Host-associated > Plants > Peat... | reverse complement strand
TCCTAGTCTAATCCCTGGGCTCCCAACTCGACCCTCTACCCCTTTTTAGAGTTGGAAGCCGGGAGCGTGCCTCCAAGTCTCAACTTTCCGCAACTTGACTTTGTGAAACCCTCAAGTGGGTTTCACCCCGTGACTTGGGAGCGCGTCATTAATAAACATCAAATATTTTTCCTCATCTTTCTTTTTCATATGTGCATTCCTCCTATCCATGTGATGCCATTTTGATAGTCAAAACTAAGTAATACTTTTGGTCTCTTCACATCAAATGTTTTTTCATTGTTATGGTTTTGACATTACCATTTCCCTATATTTTAATCATGTTATTTCCCCAATCATGTGTTATTTTATCATCCCTGAGCCATAGTCTACCCAACAACATGGAATAATTAATATCTATAATAGTGTTGTGTAAGACCATGAATGTAACTATGTATGGTATTCCATGCACATACATCTTTGGATCTATGATTAATCCTATTGGTTCTATTGTAGTTTGATATGCCATCCCACACATTATAGGGTGTAGGTCTAAATTTAGGTAGATTAATTTTCAATTAATCAATAATGATGTTCGTCCATGACCCACCATCTAAGAATGCATCCTCAATAGTGTTCTTCCCAATTTGCACATGTATAACATCCATATGATTATTTATAACAACTATTAAAGTGCCAATATTGGGTACTACAAGGCTAACTATTTTGTCTATAATGGTCTTAGTAAAGATTTATGGTCTATCTATAAGTTTAATTTCTACCACAAGTATTTCTCACTATGAGAAATCGCATCTACCAAAACCACATTACCTTACAACTAAAACTAAAAAACCAATTCATATACAACTATTATGCAATTGTCCCTTAAGTATTACAATTACTATGCAATTATCCCCTTAGAAATACAATGCATTAATAAATAAATTGCCACGTCAAAAAATCAATTAGTTGTATTATAGTTGTAAGTGAATTGAAAATAGGTATTTTATATGGTAATTTATACACATCATATATACATATGTAGTCAACCATGTTTGATTTTTTTATGAGTTGCATTGTAGTTATATGTGGCAACTACTTTATAATTATTATAAATGTGTCATTAAAACAACAACTATGTTGCAATTAGTGTACAATGCACATACATGTTGATTATGCCACATGTCCACATTTCCACCAACCATTATGGGATACATTTGCATCTAGTTTTTAATTATGATTCCCATTGATATGATTAGTATGGCCATTAATGCACCACTACTAAAGTACTATTGTTCAACTATGTTATGACTATAAAACAACTACTTATAACTTAATAAGGATACATATTCATTAATTATTTATATCTTCATCATATGTGTTTCATTTTGAGTGATTTAAAATGTTGTGAGAGCGCTACTTCAAATTCTAATCATCTTTGAAGTGTAAAGGAAAATGAGTAATGAAAGAATAATAATAAGATAAATAAGTTTTCCAACTTACAAAAGACATTCTATTTCCTTTTTTTTTCTTTGGACCCTTCCTACTTTCAAACTTCATAATTTTCTTATTTCTTTTTAATTCTAAGCAATTTAAAATGTTATAGGAACACCACCTAAAATTCTACAAATTATCTTTAAACTTTAATAACAAACAAACAACATACAAGGAATCTATGGGCGTTTGGGAACCAGCTTTTGTAACATTTGGTGGTTTGTTTTTTGAATTATAAACCCTTCTATTTTGAGAGGCCATAACTTTCTTAATTTTATTCCATTTTTGACGATTTTTAGTGCACTAGATGTGCTAACAAAAAAGGTTCAAGTTTTGTTTAAACATAGAAAAAATATGGAGCCCTCCCCTTGGATTTGGCTTGCCTTGAATGCTTAAGTGTTATAGTTGCAACTCAATTGCAACTAATGAACAACTAAAAGATTTAACCTATATGTTTTATCTTCGAACCCCATGTTACAAACTATATAAAGAAGGTTTGTTCTCTTATGTTTTCAAATTAAAATACATGTGCCATTTTGGGATGAGTTGAAAAATGTTTAACCTAAAAGCAAAACATAAAATAAAATTTCATGGTTATTCTTGAATGCATTTAGTCTTGTGTTTTCCTACCTACTTACCTACTTAGGTAAGTAAGTACAGTTTATTTTTCTACCTAGGTAGGTAGGTAGGTCCTAGGTATGGTTACATTTGACCTACCATATATATATATATATATATATATCCAAAATACAATTAATATGCCACGTGGCAAATTTTTATTATGCCATGTGTCGCAATTTTGGACCGTTATTAACAATCATAATGGACAATGTAGATCAATATTTCAAAATTTTTATGTCAAAAAATCTTCATAATGCCACATGTCAAATTTTAATAGATGGATGATAATTAATGACATCAACATGACATCATGGGTGTAGTTATAATGGAGTTGAATAGTAGTGGAAAATGAATCATTTTAACTAAATTGCAATTGAGTTACAATGAGTTGCACCGTATATATGATGAGTTGCAACTTTGCAACTCATGCAACTTGTCCGTTAGAACTCATGAAGTATAAATATAGTGAGTTGCAAGTGTCCGTTGTGAAATTGAGTTGCAAGGCCAGTTACAAAACACATTTTTTATCATAATGTCTTGAGTTCATGTGCAATTTTGAATAGCTATCCATAATTCAATGTGTAACTGGTTTTTAACATATGTTTATTGACATCATGAAAGATCTGTTCTGCAAATATGAACTTGTTTGGGGAGGTAGAAAGTACTTCCTATGACTTGGTTGGTTTTCTGAAATCAACTAAACTTGGCATCATTGCCCAACTGGTAGTCCATTCTCCAACTATAGTAAAAGGTATTAATTCCAATGGTGGAGTGACTATTTGCATCTATTGTATGGTTTCCACGATGGACTTTTTCAACTTTTCTTCCACTTCCTAGTCTATTGTATTTTTGTTTTTCCTTGGTTCTCAATCTTTGAACACATGTTCTTCAATGGCCTTATTTTGAATAGTTGCAAAATGGACATCAACCATGTTAACCAAGGTAGTAATCACTTTTACCTCGGCTATAGGTTTGCTTTCCACAAATTTTCCACCTTTGTCCTTGAACACAATTTGCATTTTTTCCAAACTTGGGATAGTTGGGTTAATTTGTTGCCTACTATCCAACAAATGTGGCAAGGATAATTTAATGGTCTTGGGGGTTTAATAGCTTGTGCATTCACTTTAGTAATAACTACAATGGGTTCTTCCTTCTTTTATTCCTACACATCTCATGTTATGGTTTGTATGATGGCAATTTGTATAGTACATGTTAGGCTTCACAACTACTTGGTTCCCCACGACCACCACTCATGTTATTGATGTATGTGGTATTAATAACGAACTATGTGCTTCAAGTAAAACTAGACCTTCTTCACACAAAAGTGTAGATTCCTTATGTTGTTGCAAAGTGTCCTTTTACATCCATGTTGTAACAATACGTAGATAAGATTGGAGTCCAAATCTAAACATTATTGTCAAGAAACTATCAATTGTGTTATAAACTATTTGTTAGCTTTAATAATCTTTCATAGTACACCTCCACCCTTTTTGTTGTCTCATGCTTTAAATTCTTGAGTTGCAAGTACATTTGTTCATCATTATGTACTATCATGTAATGTTTACAAAAGGCATGTTCTAGATCTACAAATTTATAGTGTGGATGATTTCTCATGTAATTGTTACACCAATCTGATGCATTATCCTTCAATTTGAAATTAAATATATTTGTTATTTCCTCATTTATCATTTCACTATTAATTTCAATGGTAACTTTAAATACTTTAACATGAACATCCATATCAGAATCTTTCTTATATTCATGATATTTTAGAGGTCTCTTGTAAGGCCTAAAATATGATATTACAAGTTGCACAAATGTTATTGTAGCACCTCGTAGGGGTTTAAGAAGGTCTCTTCTAGGATATGGTGGTACCAGTGTGGTATAACTATTGCATGTGACAATATTCCTATGGTTAATTGTATAGGTACATCTTCATGAGGTTTTACCACTACAAATTTTGTTGGTACAAAACTAGTTGCATTAGTAGAAAAACCTTTTATTTGCAACTACATTTCCAACTACATTTTAATTATAAAACATAGTTAAAAGGAACAAGTGTAGTTGCGAAGTTTCTTTTGCAACTGGGAAATGTTTTTTCCAACTGTAAACCAAAAAAGTTGACAAGTACAAGTCAAAAATGACATTCTAGTTCAAATGGTCAATAGTGTATCAACACCACAAGAATAATCACTATTTACCATTTTAGTTCCAAACTACATACCATTATAGTCGAGAATTGTTTTCAATTATTCTCAACTATTGGATGAACTTCATCTATTAATTGGGCATGATGTCAACAAAAAATCCAATTGCAATTTTAACTAAGTTGTAATTATGTAAGTTGAACATCTAGCTAATGGTTTGTTGATACATGGCATAGTCACAATGTTGACACATGGCACATTCACATCCATAGGTTAGGCCATGTGGTGATTAAACATTGGCCACCTAGCCTAAACATAGGTTTGGTCTAAACCTAGGAACCTAAGCTAACCCTAAACATATGCCATTTAATTTAGGCTTATATTAAGGCTAGACCTAGGTTGCATGACACTTAACAAATGAAATCCTATTTGATTTAATTTAACATTAATTAGGATTGAATGTTTTTTGAAATTTAAATTAGTTTTGAAATTTTAAATTTTGAGCGATTAACTATTATTATCTATTAAATAGTTAATTACTAATAATTATTCAATATTTAAAATTTATTAATATGTTATAACTTCTTATTAAGATTTCATAAAACAAATAATTAACTAAAATATAGTAATTCGATTTTTTTAATGGTACTTGTATTACAATAATCATTATAATGTAGCGATATAATAATTGGCTAGAATAAAAACAACACCATTATTAATAATATTATAGGTAGTAGCTAGGTTAGACTAGTTATGTAACCATTATTGTTTGTATTTACCTAACTTGTTATAACTATTATGAATTAATGTAATAAACATTAAATAATAAAAATACATGAAAAATAAAATTGTAAGTATAGTAATGTTTAAATAATAATAATGGCTGCAATTATATAATCATTTATTAAATATCCTTACTAATTATTCCAATTATATTATAATATAATAATAAATATATAAATCTTGCTAGTAAAATTAAAGTTATAAAAATTATTAGAACTAATATCCAACATTAGGATAAACATTAGAATTCCAAAAATAATAATTATGTATCCTTACTTGATATGTGTAAAAAAAAATTAAATCTACATAAAAATTATAAATTATTCTTGTATTAAACATACAGGTAATTAATTTGACTTACATTTCAAATTTTCATTAAATTCTATTTTCAAATTCGATTTTAATATTTATATGCACAAAAAAATTCATCATACATGACCATTCATTTATATATATAAAATTTACATGTAGCTTAATAATTAATGACTTTTTATTGTAGTTTTAAAAATAAATTAAAACATCATATGTAAAAGAATGAATAAACATTAGACTTATGCAAATTCATCAAGTATGTATCATTACTTGATATGTTGTAAACTAAAATTTGATCTACATAAAAATAATAAATTATATGTATTGAACATACACGTAGTTGCAAATGACATTTTTAGTTGCATTGGACAAGTTGCAAAATGGGTTTTTTCTACTATTGTATTTTGTTTAAAATATAATATTTGCATATTGTGGTATCGCTTGTTCAACCTCCTTGTTGTCCAATTTTTCTTCCCATTCATCAAGTGGTTAATTGTATTAAAGTGAAACAAATTACCAACCAAACCTTTATATGTTGACCTTATCTCCAACCCTTCATGTACTTCCTCATGAACACATAGTACCTCTTCAAATCTATACAAATTACCATGTCCTCAAGAAGACAGATTCATATTTGTTTTTTGATGTACCCAATGTTGCATGTTTATAAGGGTAACCATTACAATAAAATGTGTCCTTGTATGCCAAGTGATTTCATTGAATTTCAAGTGGATTCATTAGTCCTAGTGAATAAGACCTAATGTGTATATTGTGAATTCATTGGTCTAATGAATAAGGATTAATGAATTGCACCCACGTTTTGTATCAAGCCATCATTTTGGTTCAACTTTGGAACGTATTACCCTCAATGATAATCTCTTTTGGATATTGGGTCATTTCATTGCTCTACCAATAAATGTTTCCCTAGGTTCCATGAATGTTATAGATGACATATGTACCTTGCAAGGTGTTCTTGACATTATATTTTGTACTTTTTCTAAAATTTGAAACTATGTTACATCATCCAACAATTGTGGTTCAGCTTCTACATCTTCTTTTTCATTCAATTGAATTAGAATTTGATTTAATTGTCTTTGTAGACTTCAAGTCACCATGTGATTCACATTCATCCCCATTCCATTACTCTTCTCTGGTCAATAGATTGTTGTAGATTCAAATTTTTACAACAATTGTTTTGTTCAGATTTTCAATCCTAACAACCGTTCAACCAATTCTAAATACGTATAATTAAGAAAGAAAATTCACACAACAAATTTTTTATATTTACAACAAAAAAAGAAAAAAATTAAATAACATTGTAAAATCTGAATTTCTTACCCCCAAATTCATTTCCAACAATGGTTGTCAAATGGTAAATATTAATTTTCTTATGATGTTTTAATTCATGTTTTGTATTGTAACATATTGTCATTGACACTATCACATCTATAACAACAAAAAATTTACAAAAATAAAGAACAAACATATCAAAATGATAAAAATCCATATTTGTAATGAATTGAAAAAAGAGCTCAAAGTATCAAATTGAAAACATAAATAAAAAACAAGTAGGAAAGTCATAAAAAATGGTCTTTTTCCATCAAGTATCTTCTCCTAATTCTAGCATGAACTTCTTTAAAGAAATTACAACTTTTAATGATCCAAAATCAAAACTCCTCCAAAGTTCAGTCCTAGTTTTCACACCTTAAATTAATTTTAATTGCCCTTTTTTTTAATCATAACCAATCGAGCCTCATTCTATCTTACAATGACAACACCCTTCTTGCCCTTTATGTTACAATAATAACACAAGTCTACCATAAATAAAAATACAATATTGTTTATAATTCCTTAAACTATGCAAGCCATTGATCCATTAAGCCCTAGCCTACCATTCCGGTGGTTTAATAAGGAAAAGGATAATGTGATCACATAAAATGTAAAGACCATGGGACTACTATGAAAAAAATGTGATGGTTGAGCATGTAGATGTTTGGGCAAGGTGGAAAATACCCAATGTTTAAATGTTATAACAAAAGAAGGGTGGCAAGAAAAGTTTAAACATTAGACCAATCCTAGGTATACATCACAAACTTCATGGGTCACAATTTGGCAATAATAATCATGTGAAAATTTCTTTTCATAAGTTTGTATGAAATAGACACATATGTCATTCATCTACTTATATTGTTTGAACATTGATGTTATGCACATTGTTTAAACACAAATGTCATATACCTACTCATATTGTTTAGACATAGATGTTGTATGTTTATTTGTGTTTTTTACACATGAAAGTTGTGCACATGACTTATGTGTTTAAATAATGCATGACGTCTGTGTTTAAATAATAAAACTTGCACAAATTTGGAATGAACCCATGAAGCTTATTAATTTGTGATGTAGGGCCATCATCAATCACTTTATAAGGGGTAATATTCCTTACAAGGAGGATGTGGGGCAAAAGATTTCATGGAGGACAAATAACAAATAGTTGTTATTTGTTTCCAAATGTTATATGGTGATTTCCATTGTGGAGTGTCATTGGTTGAGGTGCCTAATCATGTGTTAGAATGTCAAGTCATGCTTCCAAATTGAAAGTAACTAGTTCAACATGCCATCCTTTCATTAGTGGCCACAACCATGGAACAATCTATGTTTCCTACTTCGGATGCTTAAGAACTACATCTTTTGATATATGGATGTCTAGATCTGGGCATGACTCATTTGTTCAATAAATAAATCATCAATTCATGATGGGCAACTTGCCATGTGATTACATGACACTTTTTGAAACTATTGATATGGCAAAAGTGATGATCATAACACAAGTCAAGGATTTATTGGTATCTTACAATTTGTTAAACAAGTTGATTACCTATGTGAAAGATAAAGATGGCAATATGTCCACCCTTGCATTGATTTATTTATTTATAGATAGATGTGTTCTTTTCACAATTGCAAGTCCTTGGCTTGAAGGACATGTTTTGGTGATGTAGTTAGCAAGGCATGCCAATATGTCTACAATGATATAAATGTATGTGTTGGCTTTTGGGAGGTTAGTTTAAAAACCATGCAATTTGTTTTGTAAAATAAATAATTTTACATGGATGAAAAAATCAAGCAAGGACATAATGAAGAAGGCATGCTAAGTGATTCAAGCTTTGTCATTGGAAATTGAAATCCCTAGTCAAAAATCAAAGTTGCTAATAATGGAATTATGTTTCAAACACTACAACAAACTATGTCCATGTAGACCAAGTGATTTCACTAGATTTTGAGTGAATTCCATTCGTCCCAATGGATGGGACCTAATGGGGATGTAGAAAATTCACCGGTCCATTGAACATGGACTAATGAATTGCACCAACATTTTATAGTAGTGAAAGAACCCTAGAATATTGACATGGCCTTAATCTATGGGAAGGCAAGAAACCTTAGGATTGTACAATGTAATGAATTGAATGCACATTTGCATGGGTAGTTTGCAGAACAATCACCAAAATTATGTTTCCCATAATGAAACAATGTATTTTGAATCAAATCCAAGCTTATTAGCTACTCTTTGATGCCTTAAACATTGCATTTTCAATAAGTGTGTGGATGGATAACATGAAATTTAGTAATAGAAAATTAACACCATCATATTTGTGAAGTGTGGGATTTTGAGTCAAAATGACAAGCATTGTGCATGCACATGAAGGCAAAAGATTTGGCAATCTTGATTCCATTTCTATTATATACAATTGTTTATAATGCCAAAAAAATAATAACATGCTTACATTAATATTAAACCAATGTTTTAATAGCTTCAAAGTGATATTCATAGGAAAGGTACATGAAGGTGAACCATGGTACAAATAATGGCATTAAAATACAACAATACGACTTTGATGCCACTTTTAATGATTGTTTTCAATTCCTTGATGTTGCTATTATTAATCTTATTGAACCACCAACACTTGCCATTGGGTGAAACCACACTACAAGGGGCCATTTTAAGCATGAAAATGTACTTTATTTTTAGTATATTTAGTATTATTTTGGGGGTAGGATTTCTTTGATTTCATTTAGTGTTTTGATAAACAAGTAAAATGGATTTTGATACAAATGCCTCTAACATAATTCTTGTTATCTTTCAAATGAAAGTAATTTTTCAACAATTTTTTTCCCAACATAATTATGTTTGTTTGAATCGAAAACCTTGTCGATTTTTTTTTGTGAAATCACATTAGTGGAACTTTTCATATGGAATTGAAATGGTATAATCAACTCATATTCAATATATGATTAAGTACTCCATCAAGTGTTAAAATTATTTGAATTATTCTAAGAATATATTTTCATTTTGTAGTATATTGATTACATGTATTAATTTTTCACAATATACTATTTAATCATTTATTATCAATGAAAAAATGTAGTTTCTTTTGACAATTGCATTATTTGGTAGTTGAATTATTTTATTTTGAATATAAAATATGAAAAAAAAATTTATATTGGGCTGGTGGAAGTTGAAAGTCACATAATTTTTAAAAAAATATTCATGACAACATTTTTTGACCACTTTAATGTGCTTTCACCCCAACAAAAATTATATTTTTGGAGCAATGGTTTCAAATGAAAATACTTTGCAAACATTGTTAAGAAATGAACTATCTTTATTGTGCCACCTACATGTGAAGCCCAACGATTGTCATTGCCCCTAACTTGGTGGAAAACACCACCAAATGAAGGGTTCCAAACATTTTTTTTGTTGCATGACAAATTGGTGGCATTCCTTTGACTATTGACATTCCCATGTTTCATATTGAGAATGAATGCATATTTGATATAACTAAAACATTGACAGGCCTATAATTCAAATAGGCTAAGAGTTGAAAATTTAAACAAGCTTGTCATGATTATTTAAAATATTTGGTCAAGTAATGTAAGGGTAGATTGCTGAGAAGAAAAGCAATCCATTGATGATTTCTTAATTGAAGAAGTTTTATTGATGATAATGATATTATGTTAGCCACATTTGGTTATTTCAATGTTGACAAATTGGAATAATTTGGATATGAATTTGAAAAACATGTTAATTTTGAAGGTCCTAAAACAACTTCATCATGAATAAGAATGCAAAGTTATCAATGACAACGAATGGATATAATTAAATTGTTTGCTTCTAATTATTATGCATGGGACCATTATATATATATTTCAAATTACATGAAGTTGGTTATGAGTCTTGATGCTTATAAGGTGCAATCACAAGAAGAGGAACCATTAATAACAAGGTTAGAATCTTTACCAATGACTACAATGTACATGTGGCCTTTGTGTATTTGGTTTATTAATTACCAAAATTACCTTTTAAATACTTTTTTTTACCTTTTAAAAATATGTTTTGGATTATATATTGACATTAATACCAAATCTAACTCATATTTTGCATCAAACCCCTACATTATAACTAAATGTACAACTTTTCTTTTATCCATGATCAAAAATTTGAAAACTATTATAGTCATTAAAAACATTTAAAATCAGAATTTGCAACATTGATGTACATGCATTTAAAAAGATCCAATACATTGGCCATTACCTAGTGTCAAATTGAAATTTTTTTGTGTTATATGCCCTAATAAACACCACATATTATACATTGTAAAATTGACAAAACCACACTTGTGTTTACTTCAAACACATGTGATGAGTTGTGATTTTTTTGTGTGATAAGAGTCATTTTTTTATTGCAATTAAATTGGAATATTTATGAGTTTTTTTGTCATTTTTGAACATACAATAAGGCACATACCATGATGTGTTGGTTGTTTGTTGAGATTTCAAGTTTTTGATGTGACCAAAAAAAAATTTAACAACTTCAAAATAATTTGCATCTTGTGTGCAATTTTTGCTATATTCAATTTTATTTGTTTATATTTCTTCTATATACATATAATGCATTGCTTGGTGCATTTGGGTTATGTGGTTGTAGATTCTTCCAATTAGCTCTAATTATAGGAATGTGATTGTGCAATATTATTGCATATTGCATTTTCAATTTTTGTTGATGTAACAATGGGAAAATGTTTTTTTTACTTCCCTAACATTTTTTTATTGTAAAAAAGGTGCAATAGTGCTAACATGTACTTGCTACCTAGTTAACAAATTTATAAACAATTGCATTCAACAAAATTAAGTTATTTTGAGTGAAATAAAAGTTAAATGTGTAATAGGATTTGGTAGGTTTGCGAGAACTCTAAAAGACCAATGGAAATGTTAAAGGAGAATTGCTTTTTAAAATGGTCAACATAACATAGTTGTGTGTAGGCTCGAAATTAAAATTTTCAGCTAATGGGGTTGTTGCATTTGGTGGTTTGAATATATTTTCTTTGTTATCTTGGATGAAACAATAATTAAATATGTAATAGTGTTTGGTAGGTTTGTGAGAACTCTAGAATGGGAATGATGGAAAAATATCATTTGGGTAATTTTCCATCATTTCCATTTTTTAAATGGCAATATTTAATAAGGTTGTATGTAAGGCTGAATTTTTAAAAAAAAGGGCTAATGGGGCTATTGCATTTAAATTTTCATAGTTTGAATGTTTTTTTTAACTATCTTGAATGAAAAAATAATTAAATGTGTAATAAGGTTTAGTAGGTTTGTGAAAATTTTAAAAGACCAATGGAAAAACTAAAGAATTGAACATGACCATTTTAAAAAATCTTTAGTAGAGTGAGGTTGTACACAAAAGTTTGAATTGTTTTTTTCATGCCAATGGATAAATTATATCATGTGCATGATTACATTGAAATTCAAAAATCAAAAGTTAAATAAAAAATCAATTATCATTGATCATAAAATTTTATTTATATGTAAATTAATTACAAAGTGAACATTGAAGATTTTGGGGGGGGATTGTAGTTAGGTGATTAATAATGGGGTTCACATTTGCACTTGCCTTATGAATTTTTTCACTTTAAACCAAAATTTTCATTGTTGGTTAAAATAAAATAAAATTTGTTATATGGTTTACAGACTTTAGCCCCAAATAAAGGGGCGGTTTGGAAGTGATGTATCATTTAAGGTGATTTTATGTTATTTAATTTATACGTGTGCATATAACAATAATTATAGGTGTTGATATGGTAGTGCATGACAATTGTCAATAGGGTTAATTTAACTACCCAATTAAAAATATGTCAATGTTAAATTGAGTTAATGTAATTAATTGTGTTTATGTTGGAACTTGTTCAAGTGTGAATGGGGTTTGAGTTATTTTGAGTTTGGAATATAATCTCAAGTTGTGTGTTCTCAAATCACTTTTTGGGGATTTGAATTTTTGAAACACCATACAAGTTTGTTGTTAAAGGTTTGTTTGTGTTTTATCAAATTCAATTGTGCCACATTGTGGTGTGAATTCTATTGTATGTTTTGGGCTTGAAATCACGTGGGTTTTGTAAGTGAGTCATGTTTTGATTTGGAGGCGATGTGCCATTTAGAGTGATTTTATGTTATTTAGTTTATGAATGTGTGGACAATGATAGTGTAGGTGTTGATATGGTAGCAAACAACAAAGACCCATGGCTTTGGGTTTACAATGCCTGAGATTATGATGTTTTAAAACTAGTTTGTGTGTTATGTGTTGAAATGGAAACAAGCACTAATCTTGATATTGAATGGCTAACCCCATGGCCATATCATCAACAACATCATTGTCAAAAAGTTGCATAAACCTTTCATCTACAAAATGTGTTGCAAATTTTACCATTTGAACATAAAGCTTGAGAAAAAAGAATTTCACTAGTTACCCTACATGAACTCAAGCACACAAATGCAGTCAACAGGAGAAATTTGGGTTTTGGTTATTGAGAACTTGTTATTTAAAGCACAATCAAAGTGGAGAACAATGGCTCCAACTAAGATGTCAAACACGTAAACATTCTATACTATTCTAGGTGTTGAAAACTATCATGCCAAGTAATTCAAGCATACAAACAAGTGTATCTTTAGATGGTGGCCATTGAAGAAAGAATCTCTTTGAATAAAAAGCCAAGAGTGGAAGCATACTTTTGTGAAGTCTATTCACAAGCTTTGGGATTTTAGGTGAAAAACGAAAACCTAAATGGATTTTTAAAAAAAAGGATGAAGAAATGGATTAAAAAGGAAAAAGTTTTTGGATGCAGATAAGTATGATTAATTGACATAGGTGATTTCATCAAAGGGACATAAATAGGGTATTACTTTTCCTGAATATACTACCCTGCCCCGTGCCAAAAGGATATTGCGCATTATCTAAAATTTTAACAAAGGACCAGGTAAGGTTTTGATTGGGTATCCCAATTTCGAAATCTTGAAGTAGGTTTATCTCGTACCAAAACCCTGGTTAATAACCGTTTCATTTCTCACTAACTGCTGGCCAACAGTCATTATGACATTTGTCCACAACCCTAAGCCTCACTCTCCCTGCCCCCGTACCCGCCAAGTCTACGTTGTCTTCAACTAAATTGAATCGATTGGAATGAAAATCCTCATTGGTGCAAAGTGGATGATATGCCAATCTTTTTTTAAAAACCCAAAAAAAAAAAAAAAAAAAAAAAAAAAAAAAAAAAAAAACTGATTTGAAACCCAATTTCTTCATTTGAAACAAAAAGATGACTTCCCAACCATACCTTTTTGGTTGTGCTTGGATTCACCATCACAGTTCCCAATTCAAGTTTCATGACAGAGGGATTTTGTCCCAAAACCACATGCAAAAAAACAGAAGAAAAGATTCGTCCCACACTTTTTGAGCATGTGAAACATGACGCATTGGAATATAGTGACACTTGCGGGAAAGAGAGAAAGGTGCAAACAAAAAAAGGAAAATTCGTTTTTATTAAAGAAATCCCACAAAAAAATTGGGTGGTTCATAACCTTAATTGGGTAGGCCATGATTAATCCATAGTCAATACCCACCACAAGAACATTCCCATATGAACCATCCTTGGCCCCCCTGCACTAATTTCTGACTAAAAAAAATATTAAAAAAAATCAGAACATGTGACAGGAGTTGAGTTCACCTCACAAACTTGCTCATAAAAGGGGGAAAGCAAAAATAAAATAAAATTAGACACAAAGATTGGCATATCATCCACTTTGCACCAATAAGAAAAACCCTGAACCTCAAAAACCGAAATCTAGTGGCTTTCAGAGGAAACAGTAGCCAGTTGTACAATGTAGTGTGTATCTAGGGAAGCCGCTGTTGCTGGTGAGGCTGTGCCAGGCAGGGTGGTATCTTTATTTTTATTTTTATAAATTTTCTGATGTAGCTGAAGGGGCGATCATCCGTAAGACGATTTTGCCAGATTTGGCTATAGTATAAATATCAAAGTCGAAAAAAAATATTATTGGCTACCTATTGGAGCTTAGCATAAGAATCTGGCGAATTTGGGCCATTTTTTTTTCATGGAAAATCCGTTGTATAGGTCGAAATCATATTCCTCAGGTCGAAATTTGCCGAAATTTCACCCCCCAAAAAAAAACACTCTGTCACTGCCAGGTTTTTCACTTGAGGAGGACAAGCGTAATGAAGGAGAGAGCACCTGGCATAATTGGGCATGTACCATGATACCACCAGCTCTCCATGTAAAAGGGTCTAGAAGCAGAATCAATAATACTTATAACTTAATGCGACTCAGCACAAGTGGCCATTCTGCCTCTCAATGAAGTAGCATAGGCACCAGCAGCAGTCTGTGTAGGTAGTAAGTAGCCTAGTGGAAGAAGAAGACCCTCTCAGTTAAGCTAACTCTGAACCAGTGTGAAAATTGGGTACAAAGTAAGATATGAGCTGTCAACAGCCACATAAAACAAATTTGAACGTATCAAATGAATGGAGAAAGTCACCCCCCCCCTCCCTCCCCCCCCTTATGTGGCAGACAAAATATGCTTTGTAAAACTACACGAGATCCATGCCATGACTTAAATTAATTTGACTTAGTTTTATAACAAACAAAAAATTGCACTTCAGATTATCTCATCTTACTTTATCCATAACAATTTATATCCCTTAACATAAGATTGAAAACTCATATGAGCCAAAATTGCATGTGAACAAAATAAAACAAGGCAGAATGAGATGGATAAAATTAGACATGGTCTTTGAAATAAGTGGAATATCCAATTTGCCTCCCCTTACTTACTTCTAGTGTTTTAAGTCTAAAGTACTTCAATCTTTTAATTATTTCTAAGTTATTAGGTATGTTATATAGGTTTGTTTGCATATCTCCTAGTTGTGTACATGAGGTTCAATCTTCTTCTAGTGTTAAGTTGTTGTAGATCTAAAGTGAATGTATTAGTTATACACAGTTCAAGTTGGTAGCCAAAAAAAAGGAACCAAAATGAATTTTATTGGCTACTTACTTATATTTTTTTGACTACCAACTTGAACTGTGTATAAAATCTGGGAATTTTAAAATAATCTTTTTGAATTTTTCGAATTACTTAAAAAAATATTGAATGTGCAAGATAAAATTTCCTAAATTTCAAAACATTGCAAAATTTCTTGCAAAAACAAGAGGCTGGTTTGGAGTTCAAATGTAGAGTGCATCTGAAAACATTTTGGGTAGTTTGTAGTTTCCTTTTCTGCAGGGTAGTTTCTATTGAGTGCCAATTACCCTAGAGTCTAAATGTATTCGGCAATATGATTTTAGGATGGGTCTTGTCCTTCGACAAAGGCTAAAATGTCCCCATTATGTAGTGATTATGTGACCCAGCATCCATCAGTGCACCATCCATTAGAAACCCAATATGATTCAGTTGTGGTTCCACCTTGGTAACCAATCCCTAACATCGTGCACCTTGGTAACCACTCCCTCCACCACCCCACACACACACACACACACACTACCTAAGTGACGACCTATATAAGTGGGTAAGTGTGATGGAGGGAATGTAAGTGGTTGGTTACTAATAGGTAGGTGCATGTGGGTTCGCAGTTAGTACATAGCTAACCCAGTGCCAACCACTGTGTTAGCTATGGGACAGGAACACAACATAAAAAGTGTATCCTGTCTGCACACCATTCACATCCATGGTGAGCGAGTGGGTGCTGGTTCACACTGGCTTGAACATACACCATAAAGAACCAGGTGAATGATTCTTGTTGTGAGCATCATCTTCTGCTTCTGCGGAGGCTATGTTTTAGGGGATGTAGTATTGATTCTACTTACCTCCCCTCGTCTTCCTCCGCCAGTTAATATCTTCATTTGCACCATATGATGTGTTTTTGATGCCATTCTAACAATAAGATGTATTCTATAAGTAGTTCCAGACTCCAGACTCCAACCTATTGATTCTATTATTTCATCCATCTGGCATTCATTATTGTTCCTTGGAAAGGCAAATGCGTTTTGATGAGCCAGTTACCTGCAAGGTTGGCGAGCTTTCATGTCAGCAGCCTGTCACATGACAGTAGTCAAATTTAATTACTTTTTTCTGGACTCTTAACAATTTATCATTTCCTGTGATATATATAATAGGGAAGAAGAGGCTCTGGATTCCACAGGGTCCCACAAACTCTGGCTAAACTTTTAAAATTGCCCTTAGGATGATGCTATGTAAGGACCCCATATATGAGGTAGGCAAGTCGTAGGTACCCTTCCTTTCTTTGCTAAATAAAGAAAGTGATAATCATGCAGCGTAGGTGCAGAGGGAACAGATGGTGGGGGTACAAATATTAGTTGGGTTCATAGCCCTCCTCAGGGTCCCGCAAAGTCGGGCTGGCTAAACTTTCTATTTTCTTTTTTAATTGCCCTTAGGATGCCTACCGTCATCCTATGGGCCCAGATACTTAGGTACCTAGGCAGGTGTCAGGTACCCTCCAATTCTTTCCTAAATAAAGGAAACTCATGCCGCGTAGGCCTGGAACCTCTGCCCGCGCAGCTAGTGGTAGCCTAATAGCCTGCATAATTAACACAGGGAAGCTGGGATTGATTCGCCGACCAATACCTAGATGACGGTGTGAAGCTTATTATGGGCGTTTGTTTTCACCGCGCAGAAAATTAGCAGCCAAGCGAAGCGAATTCGTTGTTGATGTAGGCTATTGCCGCAAATTATGAGGCTGTTTTATTGCGGAACTGGGTGGGTGTCAGAGAGAGAGAGAAGAAGAAGTGGAGCTTTTCCTTGTTTTCCTGGCAATAATTGGGGTTTTTAAAAATTCCTTTTGCCCCCTGGAACTCGCCTCCCTGAGAGGCGGAAAGAAGGAAGAGAGAGAGAGAGAAAAAAGGAAAAAAAGGATTTGGAGCGCCAAATGGGGGTGGCGAGCGAGAAAAGATGGGCTGTGATATTTGCAGCAGGTTCTCTGTTTTTTGTACTGTAGGTTTTGCTGCTCAGACTCCGTCGATTTTATTTATTTTTGGGTCTGTGCTTCGGGGCCAAAAGGAAAAAGGGGGAGATGAGAGAGAGAGAGAGAGAGAGGGAGGGACGGAGGGAGGAGAGAGGGTGGTGGACTGTGGTAAAGAAAAGGGAAAACAAATCTGTAGGTAGGTCGGAGCTGAAGTTCATCGTGTCAGAAGGTAAGTTGTAGGCTGTGTAAAAGAATTGTTGTACACGGTTTTGGTGATGGCCAGCGAAGGATTGAGAAGGTGTTGTGTGTGTCAGGAGTGAACAGTCTGTGTCAGTCACTGGGGCCCACATGGGAAGAAAAAAGTGGCATCTATCAGGGAAAACAAGAGCGTGAATATTTGTCTGGAATAGTGGCCCGGGTTGGGGGGAGGAGACCTTTTTTCTGGGTGTTTTATTCAGCGGGTCCTTCGAGGGAGGGGCGAAGGGGGAGGAGGGAAGACGAGGAGGACCAAATTGTTGTCTGCGAGCCGTAATGCAAATTTGAGATGATTAGGTTCTGTAAGTACTCGTGTCGGTTTAGTGAAAGGAGAGCCCGTTGTCAGCTTGTTTGCAAGGTGTTTTTTTTTTGTGGGGGCAGGGGTGGAAAGGCTTCAATTGAATAAGCGGAAGAGATGGGTCATCTTGCTTCAATATGTGTGTTAGTTATTAGAGAAAAAAGGAGGGAGGAAGGAAGGAAAAAAAAGAAGGCAAAGAATTTGCAAGTGGAGGAGTTTGGAAATCATGAGAAGATATATTTATAGCAATGCAGACTGTGTGTGTTTGGGAATGTTTTAGCGGAGGAAGTTAAGGTTTGTCGTTTTATGTGCAGGAGGCGATGGATGTCTTGGGAGTAAGGCCTCCGTAAGGCAGGCAGGCAGTAAGAAAATCTGAAGCCGGATTTTTTGACCGCGCCGGTGGTTTTACTTTCGAAAGTGGGTCTTTTAGGAGGAGGGAGAAAGAAGGAACAGGGAAGATTTTTTTTTTTGGAAAGACAAAAAAACAAAAACAAAAACTGACGGGGAGAGAGGAGGGCGCGGGAGGGAGGGAGGGAAGGAGGGAGAGAAGGAATGAATGAATGAACGATGGTGAGGAGAGAAATAAGCTCTTCTGGCACATCTGCTGGTTTTGATGCGCTCTGTAAGATCTATTGTAATTGTGCTGCTGCAGCTGCTGGTCTGTCCTGCTGCCACTTCTTTCTGTAGCCCCATCAACAACAGCTGGGCAGGGCCCAGAAGAAGCGCCAGTCGGCAACAGAAGGAGAGTGATGTCCGTGGCTCTCTCGCCACCGATGCGAGGGGCCTCCTCCTCCACCATTCCCTTTCTTCTTCTACTTCTGTCACACTGAACCCCCTGCCTTGGACTACTGCTCTTGCGACTTTGACTGTCCCCTCTACTACCTTCTCGTACACCCCCGACTCAACTCGGCAAGCCCTTGTCCTATAGCTTTTGTACATTGTCTCATAAGAGGGGAGGGTCTTGCGAAAGCAGCGTATTGGAACTATGGATGCGGGAAGAGGAGGAGGATTGAAGGCTTGAAGAGAGGCTATTCGCGATCACTGTTTTGGTACATTTTGTTGCTCCAGTGGATCAGACCTTGGAGGGGTCTGACATCCATCTTAGAAATCTCTTCTGCAGATTGTAGGAAAGCAGGAGCCAAACTGGACGAGCAGTGGAAGTATGTAGAAAACCCCGTTTTGGAGTTTGTGAGAAAGATTGGAGTTTTTCCGCTGGCTTCTTGG
>Ga0209611_10006346_pt1 | contig 19434 bp, 15 predicted proteins | sample S1TSphgellanicum_3_FD_187693 | JGI IMG/M metagenome (GOLD analysis project Ga0209611, IMG submission 187693) | Host-associated microbial communities from peat moss isolated from Minnesota, USA - S1T2_Fc - Sphagnum magellanicum MG (SPAdes) (version 2) | ecosystem: Host-associated > Plants > Peat... | reverse complement strand
GGGTATAGGTCAGTATAAACACTAACATGAATACTGAGTTTTTGTTGCAAGTCTAGAAGCGACGGGAAGACTCAGCCATGATATTGGCTAGCAACAAACAACACAAGAAAGAACTTGGGGGGGGGGAACAAAATAGACACATAAAAGGAAGACAAAACATAGAGAACCTGCCCACAGAGGAAAAATAGAACAAACAAATCAACAACAATGGTGGTGAGTTTAGTGTATTTAGCACATAATAGCCATACCAAGCATGAATGCGAGAAGAATGTCAAACATAATACCTTAACTCCTCACCATTGCTAGCTCTACAAGTGTGCCCATTTGGCAAAACACACCTCAACTAATGAACAAGACGAAGTGGGTGCTTGTAGAAATTGCACAAAAACGTAATTTTCTGCCTTACACAATCAGATACAAAGCATAATGCAAAACCATTGAGCACAATCTAAAAGAAACCGGACAATCTACAGAAGTTGTAACGGCCCATCCAGTCAAAATTTGCATAAAAGATTGACTGAGACAATTCATGCAATTGTAATAGATGGACTAAGTTTCACATGAATCATGAAAAAAATCTGACATTCTCTTCATGTCAAGAAGCACCCACCTTGCTACTTACAAGCACTCTATTTGTTGTTTTGCAACAAAATTTTCACTCAGGTCATGTTACCAATAAATTTCACTTGGGTCATGCTACTGAGGTTTGGGAAATTTGCTTACCAGATTGCAAATGCTGCTGAGTGAGTTGTGGTGAGAACATTGCAAGAAAAAACATTCCTTCCAATTATTACAGCAGCTGCAGCTCATTGCTGTATCCCCATTTTGTCTGCAAAACAAAGAAAAGAAGAGCACACAGTTCTAAGATTACCAACGAATAAAATTGCACAGAATATTGTGCCTCAAATGCATCATCATCAATGGTTCCTTTCTCTTTTGGACAGCCTTGCTCTTCACCTGCATCTTTCAAATGACCTCTGCAACATACATACCAACTGCTGCAAAGCATACACAGATGCTCGCCTTCACACCATGTGGTGGCACACAACTGAAATCAAGCATTAGCTGCTGGAAGGTGACAGAAATTGGAGGCATTCTTCTTCTACTCCTGGATTGGATCAAATGATATCTGTGTACTTATTTTGAACTTTGTGCAGAAGAAACAGTGCTTGCTTGCTTGCTCACCTACAGTAATCTCAAGAAAACAGAGCAAGAGGAGATTTTGACACGAATGTCAGCCTCATCAATGTCATGGCCTCCTTCCACATAACCCCAATCCTCCACCTACAAGACATGTCAACAACAATGATGTCAGTTAGCAGCACTACTTGTTGGCATTGAGAGATTTGAGGTTCAATACAAAAGGAAAAATAACTGTGTCAGGAAAAAAACATTTGCATGCCACACATAGATACATGCCTGGTGATCTTCCTCAAGTCGAATGATCTCAATTGCTTCCTCAATGCCCAGTCGACCTCGAGCTATCGCCAATGCCACAATCAGTGAGCGTGCGGTTCCTGCCAACCAATCAACTGCTGCTAATTGCCAATCACTACATTCACGGATTGCTTTCTCCACAGCATCCAACACCTCGGGAGGTTGCGTTGTGCCAAAGATGCTTGAAGTAACCAAAGGTCGAACACCAATCTCACTCTTGAACCAATCAAGCAATGGGTCCCACATCTTCACCTGTTTCTCTGCACACACACAAACACACACATGTAGATATTCTCCAACAACAACAAACAACATTCCCAATTTGATGGAGGAGGAGGAGGGTGGACATATCAATGCAAAAGAGTCACAAGGATGATGATGGTCAAAGAAAACAAACCCACCACCCAGGATGAAGAAGACAGAGGAACTATTCAAAGCAGCAAAACCCTAAACAGAAGCAAACACAGAAAAGAGGACAAAGAGAAAGAGAGAAGAACCATCATAGAGAAGTTTCAAGAAGAAGATGAATCCATGAGAACACCATGTATGTGCACCTTTCAGAAATTCCCCACTCAAGTAACCCATGAAACAAAGATCTGAATACACAGAGAGAGAGACAGAGAGAACATGCAAGAGGATCCATATCCTGAGAGAGAGAGAGAGAAATAAGAGAGGGTTTAGGGTTTAGAGAGAGAAGGGAACCTGCAAGAGATTCATGTCCTCTGAGAGGGAGAGAGAGAAGGGGAGACCTGCAAGAGGGTCCATGTCGTGAGCTCGAAGACATAGAGAATCGGTATGGAAGTACTTCAAGAGTGATTCCACGACACGATCACGGTCGCTTGGCATCTGATCGATGGAGGTGGCAGCCAGTTTCATGAGCGGCATTGTGAAAGGTCGGATGCCACTACTGTCCTGCCAACAACACAACCCAGCAACCATCCAAGCCCTCAAGACACAGAGAGAGAGAGAGAGAGAGAGAGGGTGGGTGGGTTTGCGAGCTTCAAGGGGTTTGGTACATGCATGCATGCATGCACACCTACCTGCCATTCCCATTCGGCGGCGACGGCATGTGCGAGAGCTGCATTGGGTACTTTCAAGGGCTTCTTGGCTGGTGTCTTGAGCACGCGATTGTCCAGCAGCACCACATACCACCCTGACGATCCGTCTTCCGCAGGTTTCACGTGCGCTTTCTTGTAAAAGCGACGACCCAAGATCCCATTGCTGCTCAGCCTCGGCATGCTTGGTCGCGGCACCACATCCGCTGCTGCCGCTGCATTGTTCTTCTTCACCTCAGCAGCAGCAGCAATTCCTCGAAAACCCAAGCAAGAAGAGAATCCACCTAAAACAGGAGCGTGCAAGCTCGTTTCCGGCAACAACAACAACCCAACAGACTCTTCAACAGGGAGGAGGACATTGTAAGAAACTACTACTGTTGAGGAGCACGTTGGGTGCCGGAAAAGCGCACGGAAAAGAAGTGCTCCTGCTCCTGCTCCTGCTCCTCTAAGTGCCATCATCCTTCGCTTGTTTCTACGAACCCACAGACTCTCAGCAGAGCGAGAGTCTCACGGAGCCAAGAGCAGCGCAAGAAAAAACCAGAATCGCAACATGGGTAGTAGGTATGCGAGAGAACTGCGGAAGGTTGTCGCAGGATTCAGCGACTTTGGGTCGTGAGTTCCTCGTCGCCGGCAGATCTCGATGCGAAAAGACTTGCCGATGCCTGGATGAACAATCCTGATTCCTGTACGAGGAAGTTGCAACACCACCGTCGTCGTGGTCGTAATTGTGTCTAGGGCTCAGAAATCTAGCAACAAAAGGCAACACATAAAAAGCGCAGCAGGAGTTCAGCAGGAGCAGGACCGCGAAGAAGAAGACGATGATGATGGGTAGATGCGAGTAGGAGGAGGAGAGAACGGCAATGGCGAGTGTGGAGCTGCTGGGTCACGCAGCAATGCGCAACTGTCGATGTCCAGGAGGAGCGTTGCACTCCACGACTCTGCGTATGTCCTCATCCTTGCGCCTATGGAGAAGAAGAGCACTGTCTCTCTCCCTTCTTGCGTCTTCCTCGCTCCCTTCTGCTGGGTGTGTGCTTCCTTCACCGTTGCGGTCTGTGAGACGGGCGGTTCGAGGAGTGTCCAGAAACAACGGAAGATGCAACAACTCTTCTGGTTTTCTCGTGGCACAAGATTTCCATCTTCCGCCTCCTCCTCCACACAGACGAAGCAGAAGCGGTTCCACCTCTTTCCGTCTTTCTGCTGGAGCAGGTACGCCACTACGACTTCTATGGTGCTAGTCCCCATTCTGGTACATCCGCAAATTGGGCTTTGTTGCAGTTGCAATTGTGTGATTCATGAATGAATTCGACTGGATTTCCTCACAAGAATTCTCCAGAATTCTCGACAAGAAAGAATTCTCGAGAAATCCAACCAATGCACCACCGAAATCCTTAAACCCATGGTTGGTAGACACCTCTGAGTCTGTCTGTCTGTCTGTCTGGATCTCTCTCTTTGTAAGGGCCTTGGTGCCATTGTCTGTGAAGATGCTTTGATATGATGATTCTTTGGCTGCTTTGAAGCTTTTGATTGTGTGCTGAAACTACTGTTGTTATTGCTGCCATTGTCACCAACGTGATGATACTTTGGGCTTGTTAAGGAGCTTTCATCTGATGAGTCTTGAAGTTTTCTTTGAAGCTTTGACATGATTCTTTAAAGCTTTTGATTTTGCTCTGAAACTGTTGTTGTTGTGGCCATTTGTCGTTGACATGGTGATTCTTTTGGGCTTGTGAAGAAGTTTTGACATGATGATTGATTCTTGGGCTCATTCAATGCTTTGATTGTGTTCTGAACTGTTGTGATTTGGTCCCATAATGGGTTTTGCTGATTTGAGAGTAGAAAAAAAATTCTACTGCAACAAAGTGTGTGTGAGAGACAGAGACACAAAGCTTCTGGACTTTTGAATGCTGGAGCAACAACCCCTCTGAATGGAGCTTTGTATGTTTGTGTTTTTCAGCTTCCATTGAACAACAACAACAGCAACAGCCACAAACCAAGGCTGCTGCTGCTCCGATTGAGCTTTCCAAAAACTTTGACTTCTCTTCCGAAGAGCATCTTTACAACTGGTATGTATGACTTTCCAACCAGAATGAATACCTAAAGACTTTTCAAAACCTTTCCCTTCTCTTTTGCAATCACTTGTGGCAGGCAGGGGAGATAGATGTGGGTTTTTTCTAGTAGTAAAGCAGTTCACAACTTTAAGGCTTTTTTTGGAGGGGTGGGGTGTGGATTTGCATCTGTGCAGGTGGGAGGCACAAGGCTATTTTAAGCCCAACACTTCTTCTGCTGCTGTAGGAGGAGGAGAGCCTTTTGTCATATCAATGCCACCACCAAATGTGACTGGAGCTCTTCATATGGGCCATGCTATGTTTGTCACACTTGAGGTGATTCTTTTTTTTCATTTGCTTTGCTTTGCTTTGCTTACTTTGTGCTTCTTGGAGAACAGGGAATTGTTTGCTCTCTCTCAGAGAGAGTTTTTGATAGTGGGTGGGTCATGACCATTCTTCCATATTGCAAAAATCCATGGAAAATGGAAATTGCAAGATGGATGATCTTTGCTTGATGATTATGCCTGGGATAGTTTTTTTCTTCTTGTGTTGGGGTTTTGCTCTTGCTTCTTCCATTCCTGCTCCCAAGATGAGAAGAAGAGAGAGTTCAAGATGGGTGTCATTGCTCTTCAAAACACTGAATTGAGTTTTGGGTTTGCCAGGATACAATGACACGGTTTTGGCGCATGAGAGGTAGGCCTACCTTATGGCTTCCTGGCACTGACCATGCTGGAATTGCTACTCAGGTATGCCTGCCCTCTCTCCTGTGCACCAGCTGGCCAGCAAGCAAAATGTAGACAATGTTGGGTGGGTGGGTGCGTCTTTCAGTGTTTGTGAGTCCTAGTTTTGATTTTGCAAGTTCTTCATATGAGGAAGAGACAATGTTGTGGATGAAATATTAGAAGCAAGCTCATCCTCTGACAGTGTTTTTTTTCTTTTGGTGGAATTGAAAAATTTAGTTGGTTGTGGAGAAAATGTTGGCTTCCCAAGGTATCAAGCGAACAGATCTCACTCGTGAGGAATTTGTGAGCAAAGTCTGGGAATGGAAAGAAAAGTATAATACACTCCTGCTTTCAAACCTCTCTCACTATCTTTTGTTTCTCATACTTGGGTGCCAGCATTTCATCATCTCTTCAATCTGTTTTTTTTTCTTTTAAATTTTAGATTATTCCCACAAACTTTTTCTCATGTTGTGAAGTTGGTACATCTTTCAACCTTTTGAGGGTGAAAACCTTTCTTTTGTTTCCAATGCTTGGTTGCAAAAAGGCACATTGTTCAGCAAGAGTCTAGAGATGAGAGATAGCAGTTGACAGAAGATGACAAAGACATAAATACTAGAGACTGCAGCTAGCTTTTCTGAGAGTTAAAAACATTGATTGCTTCTAGGTATGGGGGTGCCATCACAAATCAGCTGCGGCGGTTAGGTGCATCATGTGACTGGACGAGAGAACGCTTCACCCTTGATGATCAGTTGAGTCGTAAGTAGTGTTTTCTTCTCAACTTTGCACTTCGTGGGAGGTTTCCTCTTCTTTCTGCTACAAACTTGACAATGCCAATCCACCCATTTCATGTCCATGAACATTTTCCCTCATTGATTGTGGATGAGACCCATCAAGCATTGGATGAGACCCATCTGCCACTTCTCCTTAGCATCATGTTTGAAAGCATAATCAAGCTACCAGAAACATGTGCATTATACTTACTGAAAATTTGTATATTCTTTGCTCAGTTTTTATGCTTGGCTATATACTCTTTTGGACATTGATTGTGAATGGTGCATGTGGGGGTGGGGGCATGCAGGAGCTGTGATGGAGGCTTTTGTCCATCTCCATGAAAAGGGTCTTGTTTATCGTGGTAGGTATATCTAATTTTTGCCTTCTCTATGGATTGGTTGTGCAATAGGTACTCTTTCCTGTTACAGTTAATGTTAACAATCTCCATCTCCTTCACAAGATTCCGCTTGTGCTATCTACTCTTCCAAACAATCTTTTATAGAACCTCAAAAAGTATATAGTAGAGTCAACTGACATGTGGAGCCGTGATGCACATCTTTGATACAGGTAGTTACATGGTGAATTGGTCACCCAATCTCCAAACAGCAGTGTCAGATCTGGTACCAAACACCTGCCCCTCTATCTCCCTCATTTGCCACAATGGCAATAGTTCCTTACACCCGGGGGGGGTGGGCTGTGTCTATGGCAACCCCACACAGACTTACTGAAACCACAGGTTACGGTGGGGTGCAGGAAGTGGAATATAGTGAGGAGCCAGGCAAACTCTATTATTTCAAGTATCATGTTGCGGGTGGTACAAGGTACATCAGAACTCTTTTGGAATGAATGAATGTATATACCTGATTTGCTCATTTGTTTGGTCAGAAAAGTTGAGACCCTCTTTCTTCTGCAAAGGAGAGGAGATGATGGAACTGCTGCATTCTATAATAAAACTAGTGATTTTTTTATATAAGAGATAATGCTAATCCAAAGATTTGGTGGGTTGCTGCTGAAACCAGTGATGACTATTTACCTGTTGCCACTACCAGACCGGAAACAGTGTTGGGAGATACAGCTGTTGCAGTGCATCCCGAGGTGGGTACTCTCATTGCACAGATCAGTTTTTCTCTCTTGTATGCTCTGGCCCTTTTGTACAGTGATCTGGACTCTTGGGGGTTTTCTTTTTATTTGTATCCTACAGAACTGGAAAGAAAAGCTGTGTATGTTTCTCTTTGGGATAATAGCCCTGGAGGCTGACTGGGAGCATCATCTGTCTTATATGGAAAAAAAAACATTGCAGGATGAGCGGTATGCAAAGTATGTAGGGAAAATGGCAGTTGTCCCACTGAGTGAGGGTCGCCAGATCCCCATCATTGCTGATGAGGTACATAGAACTGGAAAAAGTCATCACAACACCCATCTTTGACATTAATCATTGAAGTAAACATGGTGAAAATGTAATCCAGACTATTACCATAAGATGATACTGAAAAAGCTAAAGAAAATGTTGAAGTTTTTGGGTGTCATCTAAGCAGTATGTTGAGAGAGAATTTGGAACGGGAGCTTTGAAGATCACACCAGGACATGACCCAAATGATTACGCAATTGGCAAGAAGTTGGATCTTCCAATTATCAACATTATGAACAATGATGGTACCCTCAATGACAGAGCTGGAGTTTATTGGTACACCCTTATCCCCTGATCTTTCCAACCTGTGAATTCCAATCTGTGAATGACAATGAGCCAACTTCTCTTAAGTCAAGTACTGATGCATAGATCTCCATGTTTTTTTCCCCCATGGTTGCAGTGGACTAGACCGATTTGAGGCACGAAAACAGCTATGGGCTGATCTGGAAAAGGCAGGTCTGGCAATCAAGGCAGACCCCTACACAATGCGGGTACCCAGGTCCCAACGAGGCAGCGAGGTACCTGTTGTTTCAAAATCTTTGTTGATGTTAATGTGCTGCTGCTGCTGCTTCTTCTGACACAGTTGCAATAGTGACAACATTGAGTGACTTTTGAGCTTATTCTGTCTGTCTGTTTGCAATGGGCATTAGATCAGAGTTTTTTCTGAAATAGTGAATGTGCAACTCTAGCTGAGAAACTGTAGAAACTGGGTTCACAAAGCTTGCACTTTGTGGGAGTTTAATTAGAGATCAGATCCAGGTGATTGGTAGGCACAAACTGGCGACTATGGTTATGGGCTGTGGGTGTTTTAGGTGGTGGAACCATTGGTAAGCAAGCAGTGGTTTGTGACAATGAAGCCATTAGCAGAGAAAGCGCTGCAAGCTGTTCAGGATGGTGAAATTTGCATTATTCCAAACAGATTTGAAAAGGTAATCGAACTTTTCCCCAACAGTGGTGATTTTTTTTCTTTGAGTGGGAAGATCACATTATATTCATATGAACATCAACAGTACAATTGGAGCTTTACAATCTTCCTGTTTTTATTTGATGGTTGGTGGGCAGTAGATATATGATCATTGGCTGTCCAACATAAAGGACTGGTGTGTCAGTCGGCAGCTATGGTGGGGTCATCGGATTCCAGTATGGTATGTGGAAGGCACTGATGAAGAGGAGTATGTGGTTGCACGCTGTGAAGCTGATGCTTATAGTCTTGCCTGTGCAAAGTATGGCAGTGATGTGAAACTTACCCAAGAGTCAGATGTGTTAGACACTTGGTTTTCCAGGTAACAATTTTTTCCTCTTCAGCTGATGATCAGAAGATCTTGTCTTTGTCTTGAGGATAAAAAGCTAGTCCAGATGTAGTACCAACCTACTGTGTGCACTTTGGTATGACAAAATCCGGTGAGTCTGAATACTGCTTCATCACCAGCGCATTGACGGAATGTGGCATATGTGGTGAGCTGCAGCGGGCTGTGGCCTTTCAGTACCCTTGGATGGCCTGACACCACTGCAGATGATTTCCAGCTATTCTACCCAACTTCTGTGCTAGAAACTGGGTATTGTTCTGTGGCTCTCCAGTCTTTATGGAAATGGACCTCAAGAAACATAACCCAATAATGTTAAATGAAGGTGCACTTTGAAGCAGAAGTGGAAATGTTTCTTGTGTTTTTCTTCTGTTGGGTTTCTGACTGATTCATGTGATAATTTTTAATTTTCTAATGTACATGGAATTGCCTATTGCGATGGGTGGAATCAGACACGACATTCTCTTCTTCTGGGTAGCAAGAATGATAATGATGGGCATTGAATTCACTGGAAAGTCACCTTTCTCAACTGTATATCTTCATGGGCTTGTTCGAGATCCTCAGGTAAAACATGTTCAAAAAAGACTCGTTCCTCATCCTCCCTTCCTCATTCTTTGCAGGCAGCAAGTGCTCTTTCTAATAAATCTCAAAATCATGAGCTCCTCTGTACCCTGCCACCTTTTTTCCCCTTGGCAAAACCTGTTGTTCTTGGGTCTGGGAATCATGAAGCTATCAATTTGATTGTGATGTGGTATGAGCAGGGTCGCAAGATGTCAAAGTCACTTGGAAATGTGGTGGATCCTTTGGACACAATCCAAGAGTATGGAACGGATGCACTGCGGTTTACACTTGTCACTGGTAGTGGTCCTGGTCAGGTAAAGTCCTATTTTTCTCTCTACAAAATTGAGCACCCACAAATTCTGCTGTAGACCTTTGTGATTCAATAGCTTTCCTTTTGTTTGGGTGGACAAACCTTGAGTCTGTCAGTCTGTTGAGTTATGATAGAAGAAATACATGAAACCTGCAATAGCAGTCTTGGATCATAGTGACAACATTGTGGAAAAAATGTTCCATTGTTTGTCTGATGCTGTTCTACATGCTGTCTGTCCTGGATGTAGGATGTGAATTTGTCAATGGAGAGATTGAATGCCAACAAAGGTTTCACCAACAAGCTCTGGAATGCTGGGAAATTCATTCTCCAAAATTTGCCACCTTCCACAGATGAGGCTGCTTGGAAGCGTCTACAAGATTATGAGGTATGTCCTCAATGCTCACATCCAATTTTTTTGGGAAGAAACTTGACTTTCTTCCTCTAGATGTATTGTCTTTCAAGATGCTTACTTAGCTGGTGAAGCACTTTCTTCATCTAGATGTGTCAGTTTTCAGATTCTTTTTCTTCCTTTCTTCTTCTGAGAAGTTTTGATTGAAGACAATTGGAAGTTGAATTTTTCTGGGTATCTCAGTTCAAAACAGAGGCAGCATTGGGTGGTCTTCCCTTAACAGATCGCTGGGTGGTATGTATTTTCCCTCCTCTTAATCTCACTTTTGCTCACCTTGCTATGTTCTGGAACTTATCCTTCTACTTGAAATCAGTTTTTGGTTGTGATGAAGAATCATTGTTCCAACCATGTTCACCAAAATGGTTCCTTTCTGGCATCCAGAGAAATGGTTTCTGGTCTTGTGGGATATAATCCATTCTTCACATTCTCTGCTGGATTTTGTATGCACCTCTGATCTTGTTGATGGGTTGCTCTTTGTTACAAGATTTGAGTTTGAAAACAGCCATTATTGTGCAACATTTAGTCAGGGTAGTAGTCTCTGTATCATCTGGTGTTCAACTATTTTGTGTTCTTGTTGTCTGGCATGTCCTTGTCATATGTTGTTTAGTTTCAGCCTTTTTTTCCCACCGATTCATGATGACAGGTGTCAAAGCTACATGCACTCGTGGATGCAGTAACAACAGATTACGAGAGGTTATTTTTCAATGAGGCAGCACGTGCTATCTATGCATTCTTCTGGGATGATTTTGCCGACTGGTACACTAGCTCCTCCTTGCAACTTTGTTATTGCAGGATTACATTCTCATTTGGAATTACTGTGGCTTTCACTCTTTTGAATGTCTTTGTTGACTCATTGAGCTCTAAAACAGCATCAATGCTTGCTGATATACCCTAGTGCAAAAGATTGAATTGCAACAATGGTTTTGTGAGGCAACAGGTACATTGAGGCAAGCAAAACACAACTTTACAACAAAGAAGATTCCACCTCTCTGGCACAAACACAAGCAGTGCTAGTATATGTGTTTGATGCTGTGCTGAGGTTATTGCACCCTTTGATGCCTTTTGTCACCGAAGAGCTTTGGCAGGTTGGGCTCTGGATCCTTATTTTTCTGATCATATTTTTTGGGTTTATCCCTACATGAGGCATGGAGATGCATTTTGTGGTCTTGATTGCATTGGTGTATGGGTGGTGGGTGTATGTGGTGGTCTAGATCTTGAAACCAATCAAATGTCTAGAACACTCATGATTCCCAAGAGACAGTGAACTTTTTAGAGTGTTTTTATAGAGTCCAGAATTTCAGTGCTGTTTGGAGGAGCTGCCTTTTTCTCTTTTATTCGCTTTTTTGTCTGATGCAGAGTTAACATTGATTTCTTCTGTGTGCAGTGAAGCCCAAATGAAGGTCCTGGTTTTCTGCTTTGTGTTTGATCCATGTGTATAAACATTAAGTGCACTTGTTGCAGGGAATTCCACATGAAGGTCCTGCACTGATAGTCTCGACATGGCCACAGTCAGGTCTCTCCAAGGACTCAACTTCTGTTCGGCACTTTGAGGACTTGCAAGCATTGGTATGTTTCTCTTGGGTAGAAGAAGAGAATGTATGTAGTCTTTATGCATGGGGACCTTAATCACATCCCTAACAACTAGACAATTGTTTCTCAAAAATGTGATGGGTTGTGACAGATTCGTAGTATAAGGAATGCACGCGCAGAGTATTCAGTGGAGCCTGCAAAGCGGATCTCGGCCATCATTGTGGCAAATCCAACTTTCCAAAGTGTGATTGATGTACTTTACAGCCCCTTAATCTTTCAACCTCCCCCTTTTCCCCCCCATTTTGAGACCTTCCCCAATGCTGCATTTGTTTTGTTTATAATTACAATTGCAGGATGTTGGGGAGAGGGTACAATGGAGGATTTATACACAGGTTCAATGTTTTTTGGGTTTTGGGCAGGAGGAAAAAGCAGTATTGGTGGCACTTTCCAGGCTTGATCCTGACAATCTTCGGATACTGTCCAGCTCTCCAGGTACAAGCATATTTCCTCAACAGAGTTGCCTTGCAGGTGGTACAGTTTTCTCTCTTAGATTTGAAAGTCTTAGCCCTACCAGAGGTGTGAATTTGTTCCTTCTAGGCTTATTCAATAAAGGTGTCTTTTTTCCTGACAGATTCCTGATTGAACAAAGGCATCTTTACATGTTGAGTGTATTTCCTGGGTTTGGACAGGAGAGGCAATGCAATCAGTGCACTTAGTTGTGGCAGATGGGTTGGAAGCTTATCTACCATTAACAGATATGGTGGACATAGGAAAAGAAGTTGAAAGGCTGAATAAGCAGGCCTCCAAACTGCAATTGGACTTGGATTCCAGTATGAAGCGCCTTTCATCAACCAAGGTACGAAGGCCTTTTGTATTGCACTGCAAAATCACAAACTTAATGGATTGCCCTTCTTCAGGTTTTGATGTTGGAAGGTGTTCAATGAATCTCATCTCTTGTTCTTTGCAAGCAGATGCCCACAACTTGAACATTGAAGCAGCACATTTGTCCCAACTTTGATAACAGCTCTAATCAGCAAAACCATGTCCAAAGTGCTTACTTTTTTATGTCATGTTTGAAGAGGGGAGTAAGTTTGCTTTTTGACAATCAAAAAGATTGGTGGAATGATTGCAGTTTGTGGAGAAGGCGCCAGCAGCTGTAGTGCAAGGGGTGAGAGATCAAGCAAAAGAAGCTGAAGACAAGCTTCAGATTGTCAAGAACCGGCTCTCTCTCTTAGAGTCCATGGCTGTCAGCTCTGCACAATGATTGTACAGAACTCAAACGCATTCCTTCACATGGACATTGTTGATAGAGTTGCTGCTGCTGCTGCTTCTGCCATTTGCAGATCAGAAACTTGAAATCCACAAACATCAGGTTGTGTCTAACGTAGGTCTCATCAACAACACTTCAATTGGCTCTAGTTAGTGTATTTTCCACATGTAAGCTCTGTATCATGGATACAATCGTTACCAACAAGGAGATTCTGAAATCAATTTGTAGTGTATGATGGTGCTTATGAACTTTCTTTGTGTTTCCACTTTCCTTCTCGGTTTCCTTTGTTACCTCCCATCTCTCTCATTTATTCATTTGCAAGCTAGTCAGTCACCCATGCATGATGGCTTAGTCTTCCAGTTCCTGTTACTGCTGGTCTTCTGACAAAAACTCAGTATGCCAGTTAATGTCTGACATTGGCCTCCAACACCCATTTGCCAGGAGTTGATGCAGTCATTTCCAGTCCTGGAAGAGCTTGTCCTTGTTAGAGCATAATTCTTGTCAAATACGAGCTTTTTTGTTCAGATTTTGTGGTTTATTACTTGTGAATACTAGAATCCCTAGGATGTTGTTATCTGTCTCTATGGAATCTCTTGCTTTAAGACATTTGGGTAATTCAGATTTGCTCGTTCTTCTATGATAGGAATCCAGGGGGGAAGTGGACTGCATTCTGTGCAGCTGAGACAAATTTTGAGGTGTCTTGTCTCTGCTTCAAAGGTTAATGATCTTGGTGGAGATCACAACCAGAAAAAAGCTTACTTGCTAAATACCTCTCCTCCTCTCTGCAATGGGGCATCATATATTTCCCGGACTCTTGAGACATGGGAACTGCTGTTGGTTTACAAAGGATCAAGGAGAGATGCTCTTACATATCCAGCAAAAAAAGTCTTTGAGCAACTCAAATCAAAGCTACCCATTCATGATTTCATTGATGCAAACCATGTGACAGAGTAGAGGGTTTAGGTGAGAACCGTGGAATCCAGTTGGAGTGGTTGAAACCCACTCTGTTTCATGGACGAAATTCTGTCCTGATTGACTTCTGGATGGTACACACTCCTACCCATCATCAGCAGCAATACTACTTTGGCATGACATTGCCATTTTGTGCTGTAATGATTTTGATACAATGATTGTGATCATGAGAATCATGATGGAGCGGGTTTTGCTTTTCATGTGTTCTTTAGTAAACATTACACCAATGGTTTTATTATCCTCATCAACCAGCCTACAGTGATGAAGATGAAACCAAAATTGGGTTTCTAGTAGTATTATGGTACCGATGAAATCATACTTCTTCAAACTGGACATGCAATTCAAAGCCCATGGACATTCTTCATTCCTGAAGATACTCATGACTTTGGACAAAATATATATATGCACACACTCCAAGTAGTTTGGCATTGCATGACAATTTACATTTTAGTCCACACTACAAGCTTTGTCGCCAAGAGGCTTTATTGAAGCTTTTGTGTCATGGGAACCCTAAGCTAGTAAGGGTATCGACTTTGTAGGTCTAGATTGACATAGCCCAACTTTATCCATAGGCTTACTAGCTTAGAGTTTGCAACTTTATCTAGATTGCAATCTAGATCTCTCTATTTTGCTTTAGAGCATGAAATGAGCTTTGTTTGTTCTACTTTGTCATGTACCTTATTATTGCATGTTGTTGTTGCTAGGCACCATTTTTTTTTACACCCCTAACATAATTTTTGTTTTAAAATAAATCATGTACATTGTCATATGGATTATATTTGTGGTATTATGGTATTCTCTAGCTTTATGATTTGTCAAAAGTTTATAGCTTCAAACCATTCATGAATGTTGTGTGCCCTAATTGCTTCGTTCCTTTCCCCTATATATCCACCTTCATGGATATGAGGAAAACGCAAATTAACATGTGCCTTTTCATGTCCATGTTATCTATATTATATTCAAATTTCAAATTGACATAAACAATGATGAACTATTGGGAACCATAGGGAAACATAATGCGATTTTTTAAAATTTAACTATTAGAGTGCATTCCGTAATTTTATTATTACTATTTATAAAATAATTATTAAATTGATAAACCTCTACCTTCTATATCATTATTCTTTTTTTTCTCACATATGCTTAGAAAACTTCCCTTTCAAAGTGAAGCTAAACATAACCTTTCACATTTATAAAAATGATCATAAATAAAAATTAAAATGATCATAATTTTTTTATAATTCAAAATGATCATAAAAGTAAAATCTAAAGATTAATTTAACTTTATCTTTACATGTAAATGATTTTGGATGTTTTATGGGAAATGGTCCAAGATTAATTCATATATCTCATTTATTTGTACATTAAGAATGATAATGTCTTCAACTTTATAAAACTATTTCTCATGTAAAATGGTTTTTAATATCACCTTGCATTCTCTACCATTGCAAATGTTTAAAATTAATAATTTGTTTAATTTACTCTTTTTTTTCTTTACAATGTAAAAATTGTAGGTATAAATAATGAAAGTAAAATCATAATATTTGGATAATTTAAAAGACAATATGAATTATATTTAATTTTCAAATTGACAATACATAACCTTGGATTAATCTAAAGTTTTTTTTCCTCTAGTCGCACGGTTATAGTCCAAGCAACCAGAGAAGCTTTTTATTTAGGAGAAGTTAGTGGGGGTAGTTGTAACTAACGAATTTTCTAAAATTGTAGGTGGCCCCATTTTCTTGGGTAATTACTTATAATTTGTTAATTACATGAGGTGGCATATAAACCGTATTACACCCTTTAATAATGAAATCAAATATTGTATTCAGCGGTGCGTGTGTCCATAGCCCTCTAGCATGCACATGTGAGTACAATTTTGGAGTGTGTTGTCGTGCTTAGTTAAGAGGCATTCTTCATCTCTTCCACACATCGCAACCAATGCACCTTCATCACTAGCCAATTTGTGGTAGAGGATACCCTTTCTACTTTATGATCTTACCAGTTCAACTAAGCATCTAGGGAAACAAGAACTTAACCAACTTCTACTAGGTCAATGGGGGGAACCAAAGGCTTAGGGTTTAGGGTTTAGTGTGCCTTAGGTGAGATGGTAACAACAAAAGGCGTAGCTTGGCATGTTGTGAATCTTCTTGCCTCTCCTTAACCTTTCTCATTCTAAAGGGATGTGGCAAAGTGGTTGTGCATTGACTTGAGGGCTGGCCAGGTGAGTTAGCTAAAAGGAACAAGTATAGAGAAATGAAACTCCAAACACAATCTTTTTGGCACAAAATATGACCCACCAATTCTGCCATTCATGATTATAAAGCTCATATACACTATTTTCCATCAAGTTGTAGGTTTCATCAGGGTCACCTCCTCCCACCAATGAGAGGGCCCTTGAGTGGCTCATTCCATTTTTTCTTTTTCTTTTTTTTTAAAAATTTTTTATTTTTTTTATTCCAGTAAGGTATGTTGTACATTTTGTTTCTATTCAGCAACTAAATACTTTTGTTTCTATCCAATGGTTAACTAGTCTAGACTCTCTACATCCTAAGTTTCCACTGGTCGGAGTGGACTAGCTTTCACAATTGGCTTTCTTGTATTCCCCCAAGCCCCTTGTCAGTGAGCCAATGATGGGTTGCTTCTGTAAAGTGCTCATGAGTGTTTTTTTAGTGGCGAAATTTTGCAACTTGGTGGAAAAAAAATTCAAAATTCAAAATTCAAAAAATAAAATTAAATTAAAAATAAAAATAACAAACAAACAAACATGAACAATCTTTATTTTTAGGGATTTTTTTGGTGATTTTTTGAAATAAAAATAATGAAATTAATCATAGTTTGAAAAACATTTTGTCATGAGCAAAGTAATAAAGTAAAGAATAAGAAAACAAGGCAAATTGCAATGGTTGCAAGAGAGGCAACAATAGGTCAATTTGCAGAAGAAAACCTCATCCATAGAGGTTGTTAGGATAGCTAACCATGGGATAAGCATGCTTACTACAATGAAGTGTAGTTGGTTATATTCTAGGTACATAGATAATTCAAATAAACCAAATACATTCAAATTGCGAGAAAAAAAACTTTCAAATTGGAAAAAGTTGAAGTTCAATTCACGAATTAAGTGCTTATCAATGAAGCTCTAGACTTAGGCATTTCCTAGGTCACCACTTGTAGCAACACTTTTAGAAAAATGTTACAACCCACTTAGGATAGCTTTCATTCAATGTTAATTAATGCTGAGAATCCTCAGTTATGGACCTATTTGAAGAAGTTGAAACAAGAACCTTGGTGTTCATTAGTGGTTTTTAAGGCATTTTTGTTTGTAGCCAAAGTGGCTATCATCCACACAAAGATGTAGAAAAAGTGGTCATCATCCTTATGAAGATTTAGCCAAATTTGGCTATAAACCAAATAGGAAATACAAATCATTAATTGCCCTTTTATATTGTAGCTACACACTAAAAACCAAATATAAAAATGTAGTGATTTTTACTTTATTTTCCCCTCACTTTTGGTGGTTAAAAACTTCAAAAATCACTTCATTTTCAATTCTTCAGTTTTTAATTTTTCTTTCTACAAATTTTCGCGAATAAAAATAAAATTGGTGCTCATATTTGAATTCCGCGCATGATGAAGAAACGAGGTTCACATTTGACCAACAAAGTATAATATGCATGCCATTAACTTGTTAGTGTGGTGATTGTGAAGAAGTTTTTCTCATGATAGTTTTGTGTTCACCACTCTCTAAGCCCAAGAATAACCCATGCCAAAACACATGAAATTGTTTCCTTGCATTAAAAACCACAATTTTACCCTTGTGAAAATTTGCACAAGAATGCATGGAAGACATCACTTTACACTTCTTGCAACATTCATTTGCACTACATATAACATCTAGGAGCAAATATAATATTAAAAACCTAGAAAGAATGTTAATTTAGTTGTTCAGTTAAATCATAATTAGGTTAATCCTAAGTTGGATTAATGTAGCTAAATATGTTTTAGTTTGAAACCAATTAAAGTGTGAACTAGGTTTAAGATATTTTATTTTGGGGATATAATCTCAAGTTGTGTGTGATTCCAAAATAAATAAGGTTTGTTATTGCAAGTTTTCTATGTTTTTATGCAAATTTTGTTTCTACACATTGTTATGTGAATTTTGTTTATGTGTTTTGGGCTTGGATTCATGTGGGTTTTGTAGGTGAGTAAATCTTTTGAATCATCAAAAGTCTAATTTTTTTGTGTTGTGTTGCAACTAAATGCAATTTTTTAAAGCACCAATTTTTATTTTGTTTGTGTTTTGCACAAGATTTACTTGCGGCAAGTGTTGTGGAGTTGTAAGCTTTGTGCTTGAGTTGTGTTTTGGTTTTGGGAAGTTTTTGTTTTGTTTTGTTTTGCAACTAGTAGAAATTGCAACTAAAAGGGCTCTCTTAGTCTACTTTGAAAGCTATTTTGAAAAAGTTGAATTTGGTTTTAATTGTCACTTCAAAGAAACTTGAATTCCAATGGAACCTTGTGTACCCTAGAGTGTGAAAAGGAGAATAAAAGGAACTATTGTTGGGAGCAACCTTCAATGGTTGTGAGATTTGGTGTTATGAAAAAAAATTCAAGGAAGTACCTACCCTACCACAAAACCCCCAAGCTCCAAGTTTTTGTCTCATTTTGTCTTTTCCTCCTTTCTTTCTCCCCCTCTCCTATTCTTTCTCTCCCTCTTGGTGTCAATAGGTGAAAAATGCCAAGTGCAATATCACAACCACCACCATCACCAATTAAAGGAAGTTTGATTGGTTGACCTTGAATAGCACACAATAAGGGGGCATGCGAGGTAGTTCCTCGCTTTTGTAATTGACATGGGGCATGTGCAAAGGCAACAACAACTATTGTAGCAATAAAAGGAGGGGGAAGTGATAACACAAAAAAGGTTCAATGACAATTGAACTTGAAGTTTGTAATTACTAGTTATGTTTCGAGCTTGCCAAAACCCAGGCCAAATCTACCGACAATAGGTTTGCACGCCCAAGGCCAAGCCTCAAATAAAAGGGAAAGGGGGGATTTGATTTGGACTTCCTTTTTTCTATTTTCATTATTTTTCAAAAAAATTGAAGCTAAGGTTTGAGAGAGGTAGGTTCGAGGCCAATTCAAATTTGCAACATGGAAAAAAAAAAAATTAATAAAAAAATTGGGCCTTTTTTCCTTTTTCCTTTTTCATCCATCTTCAAAATATTTTCATCCATAATTTTTTTTTTTTTCCTTCGTTTGACTTTTCATCATACCTAGTTGGTGAACAAGGGTTAGTGATTAGACCAAGAATTTAGTTAATAAAAATAAGTCATTTAAAATAAACATTTTGGGAATTTCTTTAGGAATTCATTTTTCCCACATACATGGTTAAAATTGGACCATCTACACCATTGGGTTTCTAGAGAAATGGCATATGTGCATGGGAGATTTCAATTCATTTGCAAACAAAAATTTGGAAAGTTTTTTTGGGGCATGAATGTTGGCTTGCATAGAATCAATTTTCGTTAAATTTTTTACAACTTGATGTTTGTGCCATTAAGCACTCATTCTTATAACCCATAGGTGGTGAAATGCCACATCATTGACTTTCAATTTCTATTTGAAGTTTTGAACAAAAGTTAT
>Ga0209611_10006345_pt1 | contig 19438 bp, 8 predicted proteins | sample S1TSphgellanicum_3_FD_187693 | JGI IMG/M metagenome (GOLD analysis project Ga0209611, IMG submission 187693) | Host-associated microbial communities from peat moss isolated from Minnesota, USA - S1T2_Fc - Sphagnum magellanicum MG (SPAdes) (version 2) | ecosystem: Host-associated > Plants > Peat... | reverse complement strand
CCAAGGTCTAGAGACCAATTACAAATAGACCCATGTAGAGGTTTATTGTAGTACATTTACCATTTCGGCAACAGACTATTGAATAATTAATTAAATTTTAAATCTTAATTTCAGCATTTGGTTTTTTAATTCTGAAAATTTCGGCAGGTAATGGTTATACACAATAATAAACACACTCCATTTAGTGCTTTGGAATAGTCCAATGTGTCTAGACTCTTAGAAGGCTAAGATAAACCCTAAACCCAACACCTACTACTATGATGAACTTGTGGAGGGCGGGGGAAGATTGAACCTTGATTGTTGTGGATCTTGCCCATTGCAATTTAATTTAAACTTTCACAAACCACTCACATTAGAACCAAACTTGCACGCCCACATGTTAGCATGTGCTGATGGGGGCAATTAGAATAAAAGGACCCATTAGTAGCAAGGTTGAAACCCTTACCAAGGACTATAGTGTATACATGGTTATCATGTATTGGTTTATTAAATATCAAAATTATATTTTAAATACAATTTAAAATTATATATTTTCGATTGGATATTGATATTGAGACCAAATATGACCCACAACATAATTAAAATTAATTTTTTTGCATCAAGCCCTACATTATACTCAATGTACAATTATGCTTTGAACCATGATCACAAATTTTTGAACTATTATAATCATTAAGGTGTTTATAATTCAAATAATAACATTTTTGCACATGCCTAAAGGTTAAACACATTTGGCATTTATTATGAAGTATGTTAGAGCTTACAATATATTTGAGAACATTTAATGAAAGGTTTGGTAATAAAAAAGAAGTTCACTTTTAAGGTGTTGAAATACGTTGTGTCAACACATGTTTTGTGTATGACAAAGGATTATAATAACATAATGAAATGACTTGAACTTCGCAATATTCCACGTCATGAATAATGAAAACAATTTTAAAAGATGAGTAATTATTTCATGAAATAAAATAAATGATTTTTTTTCAAAATAATGTAGATATGGTTTTCACTATAGTCAATAAATGCTTTTCACTTTTGTTATTGTGAGTACAACCTTAAGTAAAAAAAATTCCTTGGTTGAACATAGAAACAACATGGGCTAGTGCCATGCATAAAGGAAACTGCCATGAAGATTTGAAAATGACCCAAAATGCAACAATAGATAAAATACACCAAAATGATTGACATATGTAATGTACATAATGCAAATTGAAAATGAGGTGGAGATCCAAACCTCCCCTAGACATGACTTATATTTATGCTTATGAAGCTTGTAAATAAGCCACATACATTAGGTACCAAGATTACTTGCATTCTAAACTACACTCAAATGCCATAAAAACTACAAGTGCAAAAGAAATAGTTCAAAAATAGCACAAAGGCTAATGGTAATTAGACAAAAGAATCTAAGGTTCAATTGCATACTTCACCTTTATTATTAGTAATCCAATCCTTGATGGCATCCCCGAAAGGAAAAATATCCAAACTATAATGTCCTTATGCAAACTTCCTCACAACAATTTAAATGGGTAGTTAGCCTATTTCACAACTTGGAATTAATGAATGACAAGGTGGAGAAACATCTTCACATCTTTAACACTACCCAAAATCATAACTATAAACAATTTTGTTAAAGAAAAATACTCTACCAATCATTGTTACAAGAGGGTGTTGGATGCAAGTTTAAACCACAACCTAGTGACAAGGGTGCACACTAACGGTGGTTCTAGAGTAGTTGCATGGTTTCTTTGCATAATGATATTAAAAAAGGATCCTCCAAGATTAAGTTTACCTTCATCCAAAAGAGTTGAAACCTTGATTTGATCAAAATTTGGGCCAATGACCTTTTCAAAACTAGAATGAACCTTTAATAAGTTTAATTAAGTGACCCTAGAAAGTTTCCTTAACAACAGGATTTAAATAATACTAAAAATAGATGATGTTTATTGTATTCATTAATTCTTGACTTAGGAATTGATGTTTGAATTTTGAAATCGAGCTCATATCACCATATGAATGTTGTATTTTGATAGTTTCAAAAGTTGTCCAATTGTCTCTAATTGTTTGAATGAAGACCCCAATATATAGGCATTTCATACTTAGTTAATATTGCTTGCCCTAAAAATAGAAAATTACACATTAAATGTTTATTGTTGAACTGATTCACCATGTAGTAAAAAGCTAATCATTATTGTTGTCATGCAAGTGGGTAGATGCAAGTTAGGGTGGCTCAAAAGCAGCAAGAGTCCTAGTCCCAAAAATCCATATAAAGTCCACATTTTAACATTAGAATGGAAAAGCTTGTTAAAAACCAATATTGAATGGACCTTATGTGGTGATTAATCAATTAATAAAGTCCATATGAAAGGTTACCCATTTAGAAAACTCTTTAACATACATATTGTTAGGGGGAAAAAAATATCAATACAACAAAAAATGACCAAGATTGGGACTTTTGAAAATAAGGTCCAAATTTGGTCATTTAAAAGTCCATAATTATTTGTTGGTTAAAGTTTTTGTTGTAGTTTTTTTCATTCCATATATTTGTTTCCATCATGTATCATATATGGAGTCCTTATAAAAAAATATTGAGATGAAATCATAACAAAAAATGCATTTGAATGTTAATTCATAACCTAGATTATAGTCTATATGTTCATTTTAAAAGTCGATTACTTTATGATTGGTGTATGCTTATTGAATTTCACCCCTCAATAAATTTTCTTATTCAAGTTTGCAATCTTAATCCATAATTTTTTAATATCAAATTGATGATTTTATAATGCATTTATGGCATATGAATAAAATACATTCTGCAAAAAATTCATAAAGACACAAAAAGTGAACCATCATAACTTGCATCTACTAAAGTTGAAGAATGTTTTGAAGTCTTCTTAAACATGTTTTGTTTCCAATTTTAAATACATCTTGTACAATTATGCACAACACAATTTTTCAACATCAAAAAATCACATACAAACATGCCACATGGTTGTGCAAACTTGATGAGTGCATGATATACCTCCAACATTAGCATGATGCACATTAACTATGTTACCACCTCAATGTCACATAAATATTCAAGATTTTTTTTTTTTGATGCCACATGGTTTGATTCATTGTTCATGTGAACCATTATGGTTTTGTATTCAACAAACATTCTTTTCATTAAAACAACATGAAGATCCACCTAATTTTTACATTATGAAATAATTTCAAACCTTTAGTTTCAAACAACTTGACAAGCTTTCCCATGTTAAATATGTTTCTTCAACGAAGAAGAGTAATATGTGTAAGTAGTTTTCAACAAACCTTTAGGGCTTCAACCTTAGTAACTAAAAGTTGATTAAAACTTAAGGTCTACATTGCTAGGTTAGTACAATGTGCCATATAGTGCATTTCAATTCAAAGCGGTGTTGATTGCACAACACCATTTTGTATGCCCATGAACATTGCAATCACATAAGATCCAAAACATGTAAGCTTGTTAAATGTTCAACTATCAAACCCCCATACTCCATTAGTGATCTTAGTATCAATTAGGTGAGGTTGTAAAAAATTCCTTCATTAATCACCCTTTCAAGATTCAGCAACACTAACATCCTCCTAAAACCATCAACAAAATACACATGCAAAGTACACCAAAATTGATTGTTATTGTGGTTATTTCATCACAATTGATAACAAGGTATTTGGCCTTTTGGACAACAACTTTGATGGATTGCATGATATTGCAATGCATCATTTCCACCATCTCCCAATGTTGGAATCATTCTATGCTTGTAAAGTGTGTTTTTTCACCTTCAAAATTTCAAATAATGTTTTCATGTTCTTGAGATTGGTCATAAGTCAATGAAAGAGTTTCAAAAATGAAAATATCACAATAATTGTAAGAACTTTTGCTTCCTTTCACCAACCAAACCTCCAACACACCATGTTTGAAAAAAGATTTTGACCTTTGTTAGCAAATAGGTGCCCATTGTTTGCATGCTAGTTTTCTATGGACATGCAATATTAGCCCATAATGCACCCAGGGCATGCAATTTTGCATTACTGCCTCACATTGTGTTTTTGTAAACTCTCGAACTTTGGCACCAACAATTTCCCCTTTCCATTGATCTCACCATGAACTTTGTAATAAACCATGTTCAACTTGCCATCACACCCACCTTACCTTCCACCCATGGTAACTTCATAGTCGAAATCTTTTGGAACACCCACACTCACTTTCACTAGTTCTTTTCTAGATCATCAATTGTAGAAATTTGCCCTTCTTTGTCAATAATCTCAAGTAACAAGACTATTATCAAGTCAAAACAACATGTAGTTGATTAAAACACAAGCAAGTTGCAATTGGATGATGCACTGTCCACAACAATAGGAACACTTGTGCCTTGTCAAATTGGAAGCCCCAAAGAATGCTACCCCACAATTGATCTTTTGTCAAGATTAACATGATCCATCTTCAATACTTGCAATTTTGGACTTTTTTGACCATATTAAAGTTCAACAATCGTGTTGAAATGTAATTCATCATGAAAGTTCATAAATTGGAACACATTTATCCATCATGGGCCTTTTTATTTGGTGGATTATTACAACCATAGAACATTATAAGACCATCAAACATTCATGTGAGACTTTTTCCTTTTGCAAATTTTCACCATTTGCTAACAAAAAAAATTCCAAGGTGACTCACACAAAGGAAAATGTGCCAAAGTTGTTGGATATTGAGGAAAATATTTCTTAAATCATCATATTTAGACAATACATTTTAGCAAGTTGTTAAAGTACAACCAAATTCTTAAAAAATTCTACTTTCCTCTTTGATATGGAGCCAAATTTGGCTAATTATTTGTCTTGTAGATGATTGTTAGTGTGGCTACATCACAAAATTGAAAAAAAACATTGGATGATACTTATGTCTTATAAAAGCAAATGTTTAGATTTTCTTTGAGTTTTTCATTTGAATTGATTGGTTTTTTTTTAATAGATTAATTTCCCTTTTGTTTTCAATTTCCTTTTAATCAACACTCTTATTCATGGTAATCTTTTTCGTTTGGCAAATTTCATCACATTGTAACCTATGTTCATTCAATTGAAGTTTGAACTAATGAAATCACATTCATTAATCCATGCAAATATAAATCCCTCCAATCACCTTGAAAAAGTGACAAAAGGTCATAAGTTATAAACTACATGATGTGGCATTGAAATCAAAACGATAGAATGGCATCTTATTTCAATTGATAGAGAATTTTTCATTGGAGATGTTTATACAATAAAGAAAGCTTCATTTATGCCAAAATAAATATGCAACATTAGCATACTTTAACATGGGCATTTAAAAAATTCATTAATGTTCAATCACTCTTTGATGAAAAGGTCAACAACTTTGCACAAAACAAAGGGATTAGGTACCTCTATGCAGAGTATTGTGCTCCAAAATATCCTAACACTGTCAAGTGGACTTCAATTGTGCAGTGTTTCTTTTACTGGCAGATTTTCGCCAAATTTTAACCTAAAAAAATATGATTTCAACATATACAAAGGAATTTTCACGGAAAAGTGGCCCAAATTTGCCAGATTTTTGAATAATTTGTTTTTCCAAATTGCGAGAGTCTTATGATAACTTCCAGAAGGTAGCCAAGAATATAGAAGGATTCAGTTTTTTTTCTACCTTCATATCTATTATGTGGCCAAATTTGGCTAAATTATTTTCTGGATGATCACCACTTTGGCTATCTCACAAAATCCTTAAAAGAAACCCTGCTTCAATGTGATAATCTTAGCAAAGTGAGAATTCACATTGGAACTTGAAAAATTAGAGATGGGCGAAAGGCAAAGTTGAACAATTAATTGTTTTTCCACACTTGCTTTAACGTGCCATATTTGTACATGTACTAGAAATTTCCTAGTTCACCTTACTTTTTACCCTACAAAATTTCCTCTTTAGATCCAATATAGGGCAATCCTTGAGTTACTGGGACACAATCTTCATGTAAACCTAGGGAAAATGTTTAATATTTTTGTAAACCTAGGTAGCCTTCAACGAAAAGTCACCACAAACATTTTGATAGTAAGGTGTTGAGGTCAACAACTCTAAAATCAGACATTGCTTCTAAAAAGCTCTAGACTCATTAACACCAAAAGGTCATAGCGGACCAATTTGGTTCACTTTTCAATGTTCATATTTTGCCTTTCTATGATGTTTAGGATTAACTGGAACGTGATGATTTCCATAGAAATCTCAGCTCAAGTGGGGATTGATTTGGAGCGAGGAGGATTGTACATGGCCTAAATGCATCACAAGTACCTTGACACTATCACATTGAACAAGTGCATTGTATGCCAAGAACCTGTGCATCACACATGCAGTGACACTGATCACATGTGGCTTAACGACTCATGTAAACGTAAAATCGGCTTCAAAGCTGGTTCCAGTAAATTTTTTTGTTAGTATACTTATTACAAATCAGTTCTCTTAGTGTAGGGTAGGGCCAAGGGGGAGATCATTTGCAGGTGAAATAAGGGCCCTAGTGAGGTGAAAGTTGAGCTACACCAACATTTCAGATCGGCCTTCACCAATGGGAAATACCTGATGTAAAACAAAGGCTTAAAATTGTTTCCAAAACTAAATTATGTAATAATGACAACATAAAACGAAATGTACATCTGCATTTGAAGGAAGCATTATATGAAATATTTAATACTCTTCCTTACAAGTGAATAATTTAAACCAGACCTTTTACTGAATTGTTGAAGTTCATGTATCCCAATTCTCTCACGACGAAGGGACACTTACGTTTAAGTAAATCCCTCCCTGAATTTCTCCCACATTTGGAAGGCACCTTATGGAGCAGAATTTCCCTGCATGGGCCAGCCTGAATACAGCGAGTTATTACGGTGGTACAGAGGTTGTTATTGTCCTATAATCTGGGCCTTTCAGATTTCACATCCACACCAGTTAATGCCCTTGGAGCACGGCAGACCTAAAATAAGAGCCCGCACCTGGCTGGTGTCTCATGAAGCAGGCCATTATTTCAAGACCTCCCAGCCCCTCCTGCAATACTTCGCCTAGGCATAAAACACTTAGTTGTGGGCATTCTATTTCGTGGAAGGCCCTCATGTTGGGTTCCTACTTATGATTGGCTCTTCAACCATACAGCAGGGGAAGGGAGTTACATTTTGTTTTATGTATGGGGGAAGGCACTGATACCAATGCCTTCTGTCCTGTGAATCAGGGGTGGAGCCCAAGGTCTAGGGCAGAAGGCAGGGCACTGACCTTCCCCTTTGTAAAATCGAAAGACATTGATGGCGGACATTGCCTTATGCAAATCTGCATGCTTTCTTCCCAGAAATCTCTCACTTCAAGCTGGAGTGAGAAATTCCGCCTGGTAAGCCACCCTCCAAAGGCACTGTGGCATTTCTCTGAGGTTGTTACACCAGGTAAATGCTTGGTAGCAAGGAGTTACAACCCCTAGAGCTCAGGCTCCACCCTTCATGTACAGGTCTATTCACATATTGACACTTGCAACACAACACACTTGATGTTTTCTTCTGCTTTGATATTCTACAAACCTAGGACAATCATAGACACACACATGACCCTCATAAAGCTGGGCAGATGAAAAAAAATGACCTGGTGAATATGGGTTGGTGAGCCCCCACCTGAAAAGCAAAGAATGGGCGAACTATCTACCATGAAACATGCAATGGCAACAAATGACATTAGCTTATGGTTTGCCAATTACTTTTCACACAAAGAAAAATCGCAAATTATGCACGAAAATACCTCCATGTGGATGAAATGAAAATAAATATGTGATAGGTTTGGATTGGATACAAACCCACCCCCTATCCCAAGCCTAATTTTCAAAGCACCTAAACCTAGCATCTAGTTCCAAACTTTAGGTTTGGAAAACACAAATAAAATGAAAAATAAAAGAGGAATGAAGTAGGTCTGGATTGGACTACCCGTCCCCCCTTGTCCCGAACTTGTTATGAAACAAGCAAACCTCTTTAAATTTTGAACCACTTCGGTTTTGCCCCAAGCCTCCACTGAAGAATTCAATGGCGATGGTGATGTGAAGCTCCAGAAAAAACCACTTAAATTTGGAAAGAGTCAGAACTCATACATATTATGATTAGGAATTAATACCTTGGAGTTACAAGCACACATAAAATCGATCAACTGAGTGAGAAGGATTTCCATATGTGGAGTACGCTCCATCTTCAAATCCTCCACCATGTTGGGTATGTAGATTGATCATAGCCTCGTCCACACCGTCCATTGTATCAACTCCTTCACGTCCCCATTGGTTAGGATCCTGCTATCCTGACCTGCAGAGAATTGCCCCAACACTTGAAGTCTTCATTGATGAGTTGAATAGACTTCCAAGGACTAGCAAGGAATGGCAATGAGTTTCAAAATCAAAATAAACATGAAGAGAAGTATACTGATCTCAATACAATATGAATTACAAATTGGGTACGTCTGCTACAGTGCATTTGAATTGATTCAATGCTACACAGCCCGTAAACAGTCAAAAACCTAATCTACCTGTATGAATTCCAGCAACACAAGAACTCTGGAGCAGGTAGGAGATATAATATGTGTTCTTAGATTTAGTTGGAGTGATGAAATGAAGAGCTAGAGATGCAAAGTAGAAGACAAAACTTACATCTTTGCAATGGATGTAACCAGCAACCCACACTCATTTTCACTCTTTCTTTTCTAGATCATCAATTGTAGAAGGTGTAGAAAATAATGACACCATTCTTGAGTAAAGAGAGCCTAGGATTGATTGAAACAAAGGCAAGTTGCAATTGGACAATGTGGTGTCCACATCAATTTAAGAATACCTATGTTGAAGAAAAACCTATACCTTATCCTAAGGTCAGTTTGGTCATTAAATAACCCTGAAAATAACAAAATGAAATATTGTGAAAATATGAAGTTTACATGTTGGAAATCATTGTAATTATTGTAGACTACACTTAAAATAATTTCACTACTCATATCACAATATTAGTAGATGTCAAAATAATAATAAATTCCAAATTAAAAAAATAAATTTCTTTTTGAAAATAAGTAATTATCATTTTGTCAATGTGGAAAACTGACCCTAGGCTCTGGTATATAAAACCCATCGATGGTTGCTATGGAGATGTGGTGTAACAAATCACAAAACTTATAAGAGGACAAACATAGGCACCTTGAACATTTTTTTGTAAAACAAAAGAAATAATCACTTCTTGTAATGTAAAGTTCGGGAAGGTCATTAAGTAAGATCCACACAAACGATGGAGGGGAAGGATTGATAAACAAGGGAGAGGAAAAAATAAAATTATTTGGAAGCTAAAGACTACAGAGGGCGCCTGCCAATACAATGGCATGGAGTTGACACCATCAATGAGTGGATCATCATACTAGATGAGGACAAGCCATAGTGGACCAAAAAGTGGCACTTGAAAGCATCCCCCAAAATTGATTTTCTTTGCATTTGTTTTGAACCTTTGATGGATCAAATAACAAAATTTAACAAGAATTCATCAATTTTGAACAATATTTTTTCATTTATCTTTAACCCCACCTAGAAATAATCATTTTGTATATGTGTGCAGAAATTCAGCATAAAATGAATATTTTTTCATATCAATAGAGACTTTTGAAAAAAACCCAAGTTGACACTAGAAATTATTATTTAACTATATGAAGATGACCTTTCATCCTTTTGTACTTTTCACAAGTAAAATTCTTACAGAGAGAAATTGAATATTTAAACATTAGATTTTTTTAAGGTGCTCTTTCTTATATATGTATATTGTAGCCTAGGGTCAGTTTCCACATTGACAAAATGAATTATTACTTCTTTTCAAAAAATGAGTTCATTTTTAAATTTTGAAATTATATATTTTTCCATCATCTACTATGATAGGAGTACTGAACTTATTCAGAATGTAGCCTACGATTATGATGATTTTCAACATGTCAACTTCATATTTTCACAAAATTTCATTTCACAATCTTGAGGATTATTTAATGATGAAACTGATCTTAGGATAAGGTATAAGAAAATGATGGGCCACTTACAAGATGACCCAAAACCAACAATTAGTCATGTCAAGTTTTCCGATTTCATCCTTATAAGAAAGAAGGAATGAAAATGTGTTATGAATGTGCACCCAAAACCATATCACCTCCTAGCTTTTGAGTTCATTGATTTGTCAGTCTCAGAAAAAAATAAATATTGACACCAGGTACGAGCATTCAAATTTTGGAACTTTCATGGACCCATCCATGAACGTTCTTGGCATTGAATGATGAGCATATTGTGTGAGGGCAAGCTATGTATAGGTCCATGCACGAATTGTGCACATATATTGTGGCATGTGTAGCATTGACGTTGTGTACCGACTGTCTTTTGGGGTTGGACAAAGGTCTGATGTCTATGGCAACTTGGTTCTACAGGAAGCTTTTTTTTGACTTATTTGCACATTTATTTGGCCTAGTTATAGGGGGGAAGGGGGCGCGGGAGATCATCCATCTCATTTTTATTCTTGAGCAAAAGGTGCTTAAGTTGAGTTTATTTATGATCCAATGTGCGAACCTTGTAGCTAGATCACACTTTCAATCTTTTAAAATATTATTTTATAATATATTTGCATATATTATATTATCATTGAACTATAGTCCCTAGAGGTTGCCAGTAAGTAAATCGCTCCCAATTTTTCTTGCATGCAATTGGCAAAATTAGGAATCGCATGGATGATCAAAATTGGAATATGTGACATTTCTAAAGTATATATATTATTTTAAAAATTTGGGTGCACTTTGATGGAGGCAAAAGAAAAATCTATTGAGGTTTGGTCCTATTTGCCCTACATTATCTTTATTTAGATTGCAAAAGATATTTTGGGACTAGGTAGTAGTTGCAACTTGCAAGTAGGCAATCCACTACAATGAAAGGGTCAGAAGGAAAGACACAAATGGATGACTTTGTGAGGCTTAATTTCTCTCCGCTTTAAAAGTCTTCATGAGGAATCACATGAAAATGGCCTATTCGGAATTTATTGACACTCCTGCCTTTTTTTATGTTGCAAAAGGTGTTGATACTCTCCCCCTCTGCTTATGTTGCAAAAGGTGTTGGTACTTTCCAAGAGTTTCCATAGCGAGACTTATTTGGAGGGTAGAAAATATCCTATCACGCATCATCTCCCTAGCAACTACAAAGTTCTAACTTACATTTATGTCCTCAGCACAAGAGCCATAACTTGTCACACTTGCAGAGAAAGTGGAAGTGGTCCCAGCTTGTTGTATCATAATTAAAATGACAAATTACTCACCATCATGGTGAATAGCAAAGTACTAATAATGCAATGAAAACACCCTCAAACAACAAGTTCATTAAAAGTAACCTACAATTGCACTAAAATTTGTTAAACTTAATTTTATTGATATATGATTTAATGAAAATTGAATCCCTAATAATCATAATCTTAATCATTGGACTGTGTAAAAGTTTATACATGAAACTTATTGTCTTCGGTGAAAGTGCACGATTTTCATTTAAAAAGTTTATAGATTTATAGAGTTTGTAATTTATGCATAACAACCACTTATATCATATATATTCTCAAATTAATAATCTCAAATTAGGTCTCTATCAAAAAAAAAAAAAAAAACACATGTAAAATATAAATTAACCATTGAATTTACACTTGCCTCCTAAAAACTGCTATTGTGACATGAAAATTGGTCCACTACAGATTTGCATTGACCTTGTTACCTTGTTGCTACTGCCACTAGTTTTTCCAAGCATTATGTTGAGTTTAAAGTTCCAACAATTTCACATAAACCCATCGCATTTTTGGAATTCCCATTCCTGTTGGCCATTTTTTACATACTCCTTACCATAATAAGGCATTGCTGAGTAACAAACAAGAGAATAAAGGAATGCTTGTCAGTTGCAATGAAAATAGGGCAAGGGGAGGTGACTGATGTTAGAGTAATTCACACTATGCACAACCAGCTACATAAATTACTTACACATAAAAAGAGGGGCAAGGAAGGTGGCTACAAGGTGCTTGCAAATCAACATTAATGAGACTGAGTTCAATTGAAGGCCACTTTTGATGGGTTGATGTTGACCCATTGGGAAGTCCCAACTTTCCCGCAATCAAGTGTGTAACTTGCCTTAGATCCAATGGTTAGGAATATGACAAAATGAATGGCTCAGACTTGTTCGTTTTAACAGAGGCCTGTCATTCGAGCTACTTGACAAAATTTCACCCAAAAAAATGCTGGTTTCATGGATACAAATAAAAATATAACTAGGGGCTTACATATCAACAAAGGCTTACATCACTTGTGATGAGAACAAAAATTACTGTTTCAATGTCTAATAATAGGGAGAAACAATAATTCCATAGTTCAATCTTGTTGGTTGAATTTTCGTGCATGTCTTTGGATGATAAGAGTTGGAGGACAGTTATTTTTTTCAATTTATTGTGGGATGAGAAACCATTAAATTCAGTCACTAGATTCAAAGCAAAAGTTCTGAACTTTCCATTTCTTCATTAAGGAAAAAGTTTAATCAAATATTGTGAATCATTGAATTTTTCAAATGGAAGGTAATTCTTTAAGGCACCCTGTCAAATTGGAAGCCTCAAAGAACCCACCCCACAGTTGATATTTTGCCAAGATTAATATAAGTGAATCAGTTTCGTTCCATCTTAGGAGGTCCAGCCCATGATCAACACAAACTTAGTGTAGGGTAAGGTGCTAGAGTGAGGTTATTCTTGAATAAGGGCCCTAGTGAGGCGAAAGCTGAGCTACAGCAACATTTCAGATCGGCCTTCACCAGTGGGCCTTACCTGATGTAAAACGAAGGCATAAATTTGATTCTCAAGGTAGATTATGTAACAATGGCAACATAAAACGAAATGTGCATGTGCATTTGAGGGGAGCATTATTTCAAATATTTAATACGCTTATTTATAAGTGAATGATTTAAACCAGATCTTTAAATGAAGTGTCAAAGTTCATGCATCCCAATTTTGGCATGAAGAAGGGACACTTAAGTTTAAGTAAAGTAGTTCCTGAATTTCTCCCACATTTGGAAGGCGCCTAGCAGGGCGCAATTTCCCTGGTGAAGGCCAGTCTGAGTACAGTAGTTATCGCAGCGGTACAGAGGGCGTTCCCAAAGATTAAATGCCTGCTATTCCCAGGTCGCCATTGTCTTGCATTTCTGGGACTCTAAGATTTCACACCAACAGACTGTCTGGCTTTATGCCAATTACCTTAGTTCCTTGACCAGTTCGACACTAATTATATTATATTCATAAATGTTGAAATTTTAATAATTTTTTTTTCCAAATCAAAAAATATTGTGAAGGAAAATAATGAATATTTAGGAATATATAATTTGTTGAAATGAATGTTTCAAAATTATTTAATTATTTGACGGAGATGTGTTTAAATGGCCAAGGTACTAGGGTACTTAATGCCATTGGAGCATGGCATAGCTGAAATAAAAGCCTGTGCGTGGCACCTGTTTTGGGAAGCAGGCCCTGATTTCCAGAATACTAGTGTGGCTTGTGCCGTTGGCCCAAGTGTTACCACGTCCTCAACTGATTTTTTCTTCCAAAACCTGGTTTTTTTGCAATTTATTTGAATGCCTAGCAGCAGAAATCACATAAAAATCAATATCTCTCACATTCTGAATCCAAATCTTACCAAATAAATTCCATTAAATCCTGCACTTCAAGATGTTTCCAACAACACCAAGGCACATTCCAATTCCTCCGAAATTTTCAGCTACGATTTAATTTAATTTTCAGTGAAGAAATCATTCAATATTCAAGGACTTTTGCAACGCAAGTCCAAACGCCATGCAACCAAGCCGATGCACCCCTCCTCCTTCAGTGCTTTCCAAAGAGACCAAGAACGCGATCTGAAGCACCCCGATTCAGTGGATCTCGTAGGTACAAAACAAAACAAAACAAACAAACTACCTTCCTTCATAGATAGATGCCTGCTCCAAAACATTTGCCAGATTTTTCTGTTGGGTTCTAACATGCATGTAGCAAAAAATGTGAAGGATGCTTAACCGTTTTTACTTTCATATCTTGTCTGTACAAGTCAAATTTGGCTAAACTGTCTTCTGGATGATCGACACTTCAAGCGTAACATCACAAAAATGGAAAAAAAACCACTTACATTTTGAAAGAGTTAGAAGTCATATACATTATGGTCAGGATTTAAGACCTTGGAGTTACAAGTACATATATCTCATTAGTCTAGTGAAAAGGATTTCCATATGTTGAGAGTACGCTCCATCTTCAAATCCTCCACCGTGTTGGGTATGCAGATTATTCATAGCCTCGTCCACACCCTCCATTGTATCCCCCTCCTTCACGTCTCCATTGGTTAGGATCCTGCTATCCTGACCTGCAGAGAATTGCCGCAACAGTTGAAGCCTTCATTGGTGAGTTGAATAGACTTCCAAGGACTAGCAAGGAATGGCACTGAGTTCCAAAATCAGAATAAACATGAAGAGCAGTACACTGATCTCAATACAATATGAATTACAAATTGGGTACGTCTGCCGCAGTGCATTTGAATTGATTCAATGCTACACAGCCCCAGTCACCTAAACAGTCAACAACCTCATCGACCCATATTAATTGCAGCAACATAAGAATTTTGGAGAAGGCAGGAGATATAATATGTCTTCTTAGATTTAGTTGGAATCATGAAATGAAGATCTGGAGATGCAAAGAAGAGGACAAAACTTACATCTTTGCAATGCATGTAACCAGCAACCATATCGGTCGGTTTTGGATCGTCAATCAAGATGTGGTATGAATAAGGGATGTTTGAATCCTCTTCTTCATTCTCTCGAATGTGTCTCGCCAATTCATAAGTGCTGAAAACGTGGTAGTATTTTGCAGACCAAAATTTTCTAAAGCCACTGATCACTCCAAACTTTCGCCTCTTCCACTTCACCATAAGGTATACGAACAAAAGGTAACTTGACTCCTTCCACTTCAGATGTTCCACTGGGTCATCATCAAACTGAAGTTGAGTTTTCCAAAAAACATTCTCTGATTCTCCGGCTTCACCGTCGTTCAGGTCACATTCGCTGAGTGCCCTTACTGTCCTCCCACACAAAGTTAATTCAAAGTATCTCCTCTGTCCTTGATGCCATTCAAAATCCTGGTCAGAAGCCTCCTGTCCACGCTCTGTGCTTACTGTGGACGAACTGTGCACTGTTGTACTTAGGCTCGTAGTGGGCAGTACTGTAGAACATACAAATCTGGTATCGTTCCACTGCCACTTGGAAGACGTATGGGCAAATACATCAATTTTTCCCCAATCAAGTCCATGAACCGGTGTAGCAAATGAGGTGCCAGGAGTGCAATTCCATAGTGTTATCAACTCAGGTTCCTCATTTGCACGATGAAGCACTGGGTTGAAATCATCGCAGAAGGCCAAAAAACAACCCTTCCTCTTTAACCAACGATAGAATCTGTATCTCCAGCTCTCTTTACATAAACGCACCAGTACCCAATGTAGAAAAAGTTTTAAGGCGAATTCACTCATACAATTATCTATGAACACAAGAGATGCTAATGGAAGACCAATACACAGTCCAACAATTGCTTCTACATGGGAGCCTTTCGATCCTGCCAGAAAATAGGAGCTCACAATGCCCAACACGGTAGGGAAAAAAGAGGAGAGTTTCTGACAAAAAGATATCGAGCTTTTCTCTTCTTTCTTGTTTTGTTGAGGTACAGATCCTACATAGAAACGTCTTGACTCGCTCAATCTAAAGAGAGAAAATTGTTCCCGTGACTTGCACACGCTCTCTACAATGGACTGAAGACTTAAGCAATGACAATAGATGCCATCACCGTCGACAACATATAAATTCTCTATCACCCCCAAATCTGGTGATTTCTCCCAATAGCGAAGTATGCTAAGTATTGTGGCAATGCGATCCCAATCCGTTATGGTGACAAACTCCTCGAGAAGTCTTCCCCTTGCTCTACTTTCAAACTTGAAATTATTCCTATTTTGCGGAAAAGCATCAACACGAATCTGCCCTGAACCTATTTCAAAAGAATAAGAACATGCACGAGGTTCTGCAATTCCTTCAATTTCATGAATCTCTTTAACACGAATTTGATCCCTTGACTGAGCCCAGTCTGGCCACCTAGCTATGAATTGACTTTCCTGTGTTGATGACACAACTGCATCTTTCAAAAAAGGGTCGCAAGCAGCAAGAGACGGCATCATTTCCCTGACGTGATCTGACAGTGCTATAGCCCGTTTAGTTCCAAGAAACCTATCGAAACGCTTCCACATCTTATACCTGAACACAACTTCAGGCATGGAAGATCTCGCAAACTCTATGCGAAGTAACAGAATAAAAGGCAGTTTTAGACAGAATTCCGACCAGGGCCAGTCAAACCACCTGCTTCCGATAACCAGCGTGGTAACCAGCCGAAAAGCGATTGAGATAAAAGCGGTACGATAAAGTACAGCATAATTCGGTAGCCCGAACAGCATTAAAGCGAACACAGTAAAGGCAGTCAATATAACAATTTCATACTTACCGGCGTCAACAATTCCATTGCCCAAAAGATAGGGATACCATAAAATCCAAGAAAGTACACAAGTAGTCCACTGCCGCTGGTTATATGAAGGAGTGGCTACAGCTGCAACTCCCTCAAATCGCCTGGGTCTGTACTTACTTTCTATCACATCCCCCATCTGACAGTGAAAAGGTAGCGGAAAATGAAGCACTTTGGATCAACCGCAGATCTATATTTCTCGATCAAGGAGGCGGGCCGCAACTCTCATAAGAGTCATAAGAGAAAACTGATGCCAGAACACAAGCAATGCCACAGCAGATATGGGAAACGAAAGCTCAAAAGAATTCTCGAAGGAGAAGGTATGTGTACCCTAGACATGAGCAACGCGCATTTGCCCTTGCATTTTGGTCAACACACGGCAGGGTGGGTCCCTAGTCCCTACTAGTTATTATTTTTTCTAGGAATCTTCGGATCAGAGGTTCTACTTAAGAGAACATAAGAGAACCTGCTTTGAACTGCACTGGAAGCAGCTTTTCTTTTACTGGCGAATTGTAGCCAATTCCCGACAGTAAAGGACTCCCTGGATTTTTCCTTTGTATTTTCAGCTCCATTACCTGCTTGAAGAAACCTGTTTTCAACAAGCGGGATCTTCTGCGGTGGAAGGTACCAGGCAGCCTGTGACTATTTTTAAAAAGTGAAAAAGTCCCAGCTCTGCTTTATGTAAGAAAACGACCTGAAAACAGGCCCTTCCCTGATTTTTGACCTATTCCCTCGAGTTATCGGCCTCAGGCACAGATAGTTATTCAGTTTTGTCCATCGTCCTCACCATCTTCCATTGGTTGTTAACACTAGATTGCGCCACCTTAGGGTCTAAGGTTTGCTTCTTTGACCAATCTTTGTTGTTGCTTTTGTCAGATCCTCAACATCAATGAGGAGGTCATCATCAATTTTGCTGCTAGCCATGCCTTTTTTTTTTTCATCTCTCTCTATGTCCTTTGGCAATCCATTGTCATCGAGTTTTGTCTCATGCATTCATGATGTTTATGGGGGAGTTACTGTGAGTAGCAAGCTACAACAAGTGCCATTCTAAAAACGTTGCTCCAACCTTCCAAGTTCTTAAAATATTTTAGTTTTGAACATACATAATGAAAATATGATTAGATTTTATAATTAAATGTCAATTATCATTGAACATTGAAACATTGTTCAACTTACAAGTTACAATAACATTATGAGACAACTTTGATAGTGGTGGCAATCCCACTTTCATTACAACAAATTGTGTTTATTGAAATAATATTGCTATAATCAGAGTTTATAAAATAACTTGTATTTAATTATTGTGTAACTATCTCTTGAGTATTACATTTATTATGTAATTATTTCTTTAAAATGAGAATAATTAATTAATTAATTAATTAACATGTAAAAAAAACTAATTATATTATAATTGCAAGTGAGTTAAAAATAAATTTTAATATGATCATTTGTATGCATTGTATATATATTTATAATTAATTATGTTTGATTTTTTGAAAAATTGCATTGTAATTGCATGTGACAATTATTTTAAAACTACTATACAAGTGCCACTAACACAAGAACTATGTTACAACTTGTATGCAATGTATATAATGTGATCATAACATGTGTTCACATTTTTCACCATTCATTATGAGATATTTTTATAATTAATTTTTTACTATGATTCTTCTTGATACAACTAATAAAATCATTAGTACAACATTATTAAACTAGTAATGTTTAACTATGTTGTGACTATTGTGTAATAATTAATAATTTAATAAAATATAAATTTATATGTAATATTTTATAAATTATTTATTAAACATTAAGTATGCTTAATACACTTAATTATTATGAACTTATCAATTTCATGTTCATGTGTGTCCAACTTATGAACCTTGGGCCATTATCTTTCATCTCCACCACCACCAAGAGTTGAGCAAAAACATTTGTGACCTAAAATAAATCTTGTATAGTTAGTAAAGTGTATATCAGTGGGCAGCTTATCAGATATGAGATGATGCCAAAAAGTTTATGGGACATAATAAAAAGTCCTAAAAATCTTTTTTCATAAGACTCCAGATAAGTTCCTGGTAATTTGAATTCTGAAGCAAAACACTTCAATTCAATGTTACTTTCCAAGTTACCTGCAGGTTGAATAGCTTTTGCGCAAGTCCAAGGTGAAGTGTATAGTCATGGTATCGCCTTGGGTGACCCAGCACCCACGATCAGCTCTGTGATAGAAATCCCAAAATTTGCTTAAGTTATTTCTAAATATTACAAATATCCCACACTCATACTAAATGAGGGTCTCTGAGTTCAAGTCGAACACCTTTTGGGCTTAATAAGGCCACCAAGAGGCCTCACTCAAAAAGGTATAGGTATCAAGGATTGTTGGTATGGTATCAACTTATTTTGACACCACCTGATACAGGTATTAGACTCAATACTGTTTTTGGGCTGTATGTGGCAGGTATATGTCTGGTGTATAAACTGGTATCACCTCAAGTCCCTACCAGCTGGTACGGACATTAAGCTGGTACCGAACTTAGGTCATTCCAAACCGGTCTGATATTTGATATCAGTATTGATATCAGTCTCTGACCCTATATAACACACCAAACTTTGCAAAGTAATTTTGCACTACTTACGAACACTACACCTCCAAGTTTTAGGGCAGGCAGTCCATAGTATTGTCAACAAGTTTCTAAAACTTTCTGAATTGCGAGCAGTTATAATTTTATGAATCTGTATTTATTGAATTTTTTTTTTTTTTTTTTGGAATGATAAAGGTAGTACAGTAACA
>Ga0209611_10006343_pt1 | contig 19441 bp, 17 predicted proteins | sample S1TSphgellanicum_3_FD_187693 | JGI IMG/M metagenome (GOLD analysis project Ga0209611, IMG submission 187693) | Host-associated microbial communities from peat moss isolated from Minnesota, USA - S1T2_Fc - Sphagnum magellanicum MG (SPAdes) (version 2) | ecosystem: Host-associated > Plants > Peat... | reverse complement strand
CCATTGCTCCAGAGTTCCCCAATCCTCCAGATGTGCCACCTGCAAGACCACTCACTCCATCAGAACAATCATAACTGTCTAGACAAATCTCTTGTCATGTGAACAAACCACCAAAGCATGGTTTGTAACTGGTGCACTTTCAAATGAAGAATTTTTTCTACAAAATTCCTTCATAACATACCCTGGAAGTTATCCAATTTGGACAAATGTTTCTTCACAACTGATCACAGCTTTTTTCATCATGAGTTTAGGAAACATGTGATCAAGAAGTAGCTCTGCCACGAGAGGCTCTATCCTGAAAATAAGGTATTACATTTAATGTTTTACTATGAACTCAAGTTATATTGGATGAAAGTTTGTTGGTTTTATGAAAGATCATGAAGTTATTTTTTTCACATTTGTACTAAGAAATAAAATTTTCTAACCCTCTTAAAACTCATTGTGGATATGTAGAAATTGTAGTTCCAATGTCTTTCCTTTAACCATACAAATGAATATAAAGTTGTAAATAATCATATTGTTTTAAAAAATCCAAAATTTCCAAACTTGAATAATGTAGACAATTTTTAGCAATGTGCATGAGGTATTTTGATGTTTGAAACAAACGTCAATATTGAATGGATATAATTTATATGGAAAGATTTTAATTCTTAGTCTCATTTTCATTTTTTAAGTTTAAGAATTTAGCAACTTTTATATATTTTTTTGTCACATTTTGAGTAAATAGGTTTTGCTTGAAAGGTGTTTTGTTATGGTGTTTGATGGGTGTATGTGTGAAAAAAAAAATTGTCCAAGTTTTTGGTTGTCTTGTTATTGATATTTATGATTTTTTTTTACACATGGTGCATGAAAAAAATGTAAAAATACAAATTCAAACCACAAGTTGCCAACATTTTGGGAGTAATTAATTAGGTGGAAAATGCAACATTTACATGCATATAATCACAAACATTACACTTTAAATGAATGGAGACATTTATGGTTTTTTGTTATACATTGGAAGTGTGTTTAGTAATTTGAATGCAATATAAATCAGTTTGTGAAAATTTGACCAATATGCTTCTATTACATTAGATTTGCATTCATTTCTAGGAATATTTGCTTATATATGGTCTAATTGAGATCCAACTTTTGTGGTGCTTTCACTAAATTGTGATTTTAATTGGACTTTATCCATGAAATCTAATAGTTTTTTTTTTTTGCTTGATTATTGTCTTTTAAAATGTCAACATTAAAATCTCCGATAATTAATTATTGGACAATGTTCGAAAGAATGTTAAATTATAATTTGAAGATTGTTTAGGAATGTAGAAACTAAACTAAATGGACTCTATACACACATACAATATGTATTTTTTTTGCGTATCAATATTAAAAGTTGCTCTAATATATTTTGAACCATTACTAGTTATTATATTGAAAGAATCTAAATGCATGTGTATGTCATACATCATCATTAACCTATGACCATCATGGATTGAAATATATGAATACTTTGATGAATTTAAAAATTTGTGCACAATATGCTTGTTGTATTCCTTGTTTCTATAAGACAAAATATGAAACATTTGAAGGTTATGATCATGATTGATGTCTTCGTAATGTTAGCATAAAGAAGTTGTATTCAAGGCTTGTATAATTACATGAGAATTATGTAAGTTTTTAAATTAAGGAATTAATGGTATCCAAGTTGCAATGGTTTTTAATCTATTCATTTCTATATGTACTCTTGAATCCACATTGAAATTTTCATGTTGGGAAGGAACTAACAAAAATAATTTTTCTTTTGTTCAAATGCAAGATAATGATGTTTATGTTAACCCATGTTTTTTAATGTTAATGAGATCAAAAATCAATTCATCTAATGATAATCCGTAGAAATGATAGATGGTTCTTGTTGCTGCAAGTTGAATTGGAAATTGAATCCTTGTTACAGTAAATGATTAGGATTACCAGCTTTTATATATTTGGCATCCATTTTGATTCAATGTTATTATAATAATAACTATATTTTTCTCTTGTCAATGTTCCAATTTTAGAATTTTGAAACATTATCCATATGATGGTTTTGTCGCAATATGTTGTGGATGCTTTAAAAATGCCATTAGTTCCAATCACAAGACCATCATAGGTTACATAGTTATTAGCACATAATTCAACCAACATTTTATTTTTTTTGAATTATAGAATGCAAACTTGTAGTTTTACTTGGATCATTTAAAAGTTTGTAATTTGGCGGGCAAATTGATGGTTAATGTTCATTGTTTTGAAAATAAATGTGGGACTTAATGTATTAGCAAACACATGTTCATTGTGTTTTTGCACAAGTTTATTTGTATAAAATAAATATGAAATAGTAAAAATTTTGAATGGTTGTCGATTACAAATTGAATTTATAAATTGAATATCTTTTGTATTTTCCATTGCAATGCAAAATTTATTCAAAGTTTATATGAAAACCATATTAGATTGTCACATAATTGCATTTAATTCATAACATTAAACATATGTTTGTCAAAAATTTGATGTTAATGCATTACCATTGTTTTTGATATTTTGAAAGATTTAATTATTTTCTACAAGGGGTGTTTGATGAAAATCACTTGTCATGATAACATCACTAAAAGAAAAAGGCCGATATGTGACCAATGCATTTATAACTAAGTGCAATTATTTAGTTTTTGTAACAGAATTTTGGCCTTTTTCGACTAATATGACATTGTGCTCACATCAATTTTGTCACATATAACTAGCTTACAACTACTTTACAATTAAATTGGTTTACATCACTATATGGGTTGGATTTATCATCCAAAAATAACCATCTAAAGTCCATTAATCGCAAACAAAATGGTGCTTGGTTGCAATCAACATATGTATATATACATCAATTATAATAATTATTTGATTTATGATTAAATTTAATATTCATAACCTTTAATTTATACTTCAAATTAGCATTCAAAACATTCATTGTATTTTTATTGTAATTATAATCATTGATATGATTATTGTAATTATACTAATTTCATTACATTAAATTAGCTATAATTTCAAATAAATTAAATATATACCAACATAAAATATTATACTAAATATTTCAATATTTTTAATGATAATAAAATTATTATAATTAATGTATAATTACTACAAAATCATAATAATTATTTTACCTAAACATTAATTATAATAGACACATAATTTATGATTCAACTTAATTATTCATAAATTTAATTTTTAATATTTAAAAAAACTAAAATATTGGCACTGAAATTAAATGAATCAATTTAATTTTTATAGTTGTAAAAATTACATTTTAGTACACTAGAATATTTAATTATGTATTTACAATATATAATTATTATTATGTCATAAAACTTAAGAATAATTTTACTGAAAATTTAAAATAATTATAATAAATGATTTTAATTTTTATTTATTAATTTTAATTTTAAATGAATCAATAATATTAGAACGTAAATTTTCATAGTAATTAAAATGATATTTCCCAATCAAAAAAATTAAAATTTTATTTACAACATTTTTTAAAAATAATAATAATAAATTTTGTATCTTAATTGACAAGTTATTTGCTATAATTAATATATTTATTTCAAAATTTTATAATAATCATAAAATAATGAGCAAAGTTGATGTAATCACTATATTTATCAACAAAGATACATTAAATAATTGTATATATTATTCATTATTTATTTATTTATGGTAAATTTTTAATATAAAAAATAAGATTAAAAATTTAACATAATAATTTTATAATAACATAAAATCATTGTAATTACTTAATTTATTTGTAAGTTAAAATTACAATACTTGCATAATTAATTTATAATTAATCTTCATTCTTATAATATATAATATATAATATATCAATTTAGTTCTTATTTAAGTTTTTAGAATAATCATATTAAAATAATTCAATTTATGACCATAATTACATGGATTGTAATATAATGAATTAAAATGTTTATTTCTTGTATTTACTTGTTCATAATATATCACTTTTACGAATAATTATAAATTATAATATTTATGAATTATAACTTACACTAAATAATTATTGTTAGAACATAGATTTTTTATTATAGTATTTGTATTCATATAGTAAAATAAATCAATTACTGTAATTAATGTTACATTAATTTAAAATCATTGTAATTATTTCAGATAATAATTAATTATAATAATTTCATAACTTGTCTAATTGAATATAATTAGTCACAATCTGTAATTTATAACTTTAACTCTGAATTAAATTTTTTGAAAATCATAATGTAGTAAAATATTTATTGTAATGAATATAATTGCAAGAATTATTGTACAGTATTTTATTTTATTTTTAAATTGTAATTACTTATCTATGATAAATATTTTTATAGTAATATTACAGTAATAAAAAAATATGAATGTATGTTCAACATATTATTGTATTTATAGTTATCAGTTACTAATAGAGAAAAATATTTATTTGACCAATATCAAGTTTTACAATAATAAATGTAATTACGTAGTAAATATAGTAATTAGTTTAATGGTACTTTTAAAAAAAAAAGTTTTTGTAGGAGTTTATTTTCTAATAGAAATTATTAATTCATTATTTTTAATTTAAAAATATTTTTGATATTTTGAATATAATAATTTTATTATTTTTACATTAATTTTATTATTTATAATTCGACTAGATTTTTAAAAGGAAGAAAATATTTTCAAATATTTTACTTATTTATTTATGTAGGAATTATGTAGCAACAAGTTGGGAGTAATTAAATAGTTAGTTACTTAAAGAAGTTATTAGTTATTTAAGTAGTTGATAATGAATACTTAATATTTATAATGTAGAATTCATATTTAAGTATATGTTAAATTTAATCATTATGATTATCTAATTATCTAATGAGTCATGTACTTAAATTGTTTGAAAATCTAAAAGCTAAAAAAAAGGCATGAGGAAAATTTTGAAGTTGTAGCTTGCACAATTTATGCCATATTGTTAACTATCCATTCTTAATTTGAACATTATATAAACAAGGGGTGTGATCATGTAATTTCACATTAAAATATGTGTGCTCATGAGATGAGCCATTCGAAAGGCTTAATTCAAAACAAAAAAATAAATTATGCACAATTTGAAACTACCTACCCCCAACCTACTTATTTACTTAGTTAAATAGGTGCCTTGTTTGACCTACCCAACTAAGTCAACCTATGTACCTACTTGCCTATATGAGCATGTATTTAACTTGGGAAGGTAGGACCTACTTAACTACCTTTTTACTTAAGTAGGTAGGTAGGTATTTAGTCTAAGTTTGTATGCATTTACGTATGTACCTACCTAGGTACCTACTAACTTAATATTAGTGTTGTGTATTAAATCATTTATAGGAATTGCAAGACTTAAATCATTTATTTCATTATCTATGTTGTCATTCCAAATGTTAATTGGATGTAATGGTTTTGAATCTTGAATATATTGAATCATTCATTTCTTTTGTATTTAGATATGGCACTTGGTAGTTAAAAATAGATTTAATCTTTAAACTTTCATCATGTTGTTAACAATATGCATCATGCCATATTACATTAGTTCCAAGTTGCGAATTTTTTAAAATTCAAAATGGTGAATATAATAGAATTTATTCTTTCGACCAATTTTCAATACCTTTATATTTATTATAATTTACAAACCTAATAATTATGGGTTTTAGATGTTTTGAAATGTTATTTTTTTTAATGTTATAAAAATACTGAATTTTGCTAATGACAACGATTCATATTGATTAAGACGATTAATATATTTGTCTATGATTGATGAACATATTATATCGACTGAATCAAATTCTAATTCATTTAATGCAACTTGTGATTTTAACACAAAAGCACGTTCTTCAAAAGGAGAAGTATTGATGAACTAAATTGTTCAAGATGAATGATATAATGGTAAAGAAAGCATAAAATAAACAACAAGTTCAACAACCATTTGTTGACCGTTGAAAAAAACATTACCCAACTTTTGAATTTTTGTATTTGCATCTATATTATTTGCGATACATTTTTGTATGATAGAATGTAGTGATGATGTTATTGATTTATTTATTTTTGTCATATATGATATGTAATATGTTGCAGTTGCATATGGGTCTAAAATAAATTAAATATCTGTATTTGCAAACCACAAATGAGTAACACTTGTACTAAATGCATTAGTTTTTATGTTTCTAGGAATTCGTTTTAAAAAAATGTGGATTTGTTAGTTTGCTTTTCAACCTTTTTATATATATTTTTTCATCAAGGTTCAAAGAATTTAAAAATTTAGAAAATGATATATCTTCGTTTTCTTTTACATATTTCAGAAACTGAATCTTTTTTTTTGCTTGTGTATTGAAGTATCGTTGTGAAAATGAATAATTTCCATCTATTTGAAGTGGTTTTAAATTTTTTGTTTCACGCATGTGAGGTAATGAATAGTGAAATCTATAAATAACATTATTTTTTTTCTTACATGTATGTGTGTGTTGATGTTGTTATAATGGATTTGGTAATAATAATACATCACAAGAAATATACATGTTTACAAATTGTTCAATTTTTTCATTTTGTGCACTCCATACATAGGTGCATCTTTAATCCATAAAAGTCCATGGTCATGTTCATTCCCATGATTTTGGAATTTAGTGACAAAATAAAATTAGAAATATGCCCAAAAAGAGAGCGATCTTTTGTCATAAGTTTATAAAAATAAAAAAAGTTTTATGATCATAATATTTTACACATGTGACAAGATCACTTTGTATTAATTCTACAATATGAAAAGATTATAAGTTTTAATTTTATTTGGGAGATTCAATCTCGAAGCATGTAATGTATGTAAAGCTTCAATGAAAAGATCCCATAATCTCTCAACAAATATAAAAGTGACAAAGAATGTCAAAGGACCAAGTTGCTTGCTCATTGCAAATAAATTCTCTCGTAATTGTTCAAAATAATCATGTGAATTATGTAAGCCTTGTAAATCATGATAACCTAAGTATGATTTGAAAAGATTATTTAAGTTTGGTTTATCTTGTACTTGAAAAGCTTTTAAAGTTTTGCCACATAATTTCCTTTTTCATATTCACGCCCAACTTGAACCTATGACTTTTTGTATGGAAACTACAATAGCTTTAAAAAAAAGGTTAAAAATATTAATCGAAAAATCTTTGGATTTATGAAGTAATTCCCATTGAGCTATTTATTGATATGAAAAACTTTCAAAATATCATCAAGGTTGGCCATAAAATAATGCTGGAAAACTTATTTCCTTTGAATGTTTATCTTTAAATAAACCTAGTGGGTGAAAATGTTGACTTAAGGCAATAAAATATATAGTATTTTCATAATCCATTATTTTTGGAGGTTCCAAAAAGTTATGTATCATCAAATATGTTAATGTACAATGTAATTCTTCACTATCAAAATGAAAGTTATTAGATGATGCATCATTAGAATTAAAAATTTGGGATTTTGAATCCATATGCAAAGTAAACAAACTTACCCATTGATGATGAATGCTAACATTCAAACCCTTATATAATAGTGTTTTAATTAAATCTCATAAAACAATCATCACCATATTTGGATGAACCTTTCTTAACATATAAGGTGATTTATATTGAAAATGTTACTTAAAAAACACTTATTATTACATCATCATTTGGTAGATGTGGTAGTATTGATTGAGTTTCATTCATGTTTAGAGGGACATCAATAACAATACCATGCATCTTATATTGTCCATACCCATATGGTTTATAAATTTGAACAAAAGCAAGACGTGATGAAATAAAACGTTCTTCTAATTACGTTAATTTTTGGACTAATGGAATGATTTTGTTTCTAGAAACTCTATTCGGTACTTAATATAAAGAGGTTTATTTTCATTGATATTATGTAAACAACTTGTACATATGTATGATGTGGATCAAGGTTTTATTTGAATTTGAAAGTATGTGGAAATTTTTTTTGATAATTTATTTTGAAAACCATTGAAGTTGTTTTAAGAAAATAACCTTTCACAACTAAAACATGGAATTATGGGAACATCTTGGATTTGTTTATTATAAATCTCAATGTATATCGATTTTTTTGCATTTTCCTTTATATTAACATTATGTTTTATTGAACTTTGTCATTTGATGGAAGATTCATTTGATTTTTTTGTATATATATATTTCATGTGATTCGTGATTTATGATCTTGTTCTTTTAATATGTGAAACATGTTAATGAATTTCAATGTTTTTTTAAAATATGTAAGATTTGGACAAACATCTAATAGTTTAAAAATATTATTGTAATAAAATGCCCAAAATATTCTCTTTTTATTTTTATGTGTTACATTAGGATCAACAATTAAATATTGGAAATGTTCCATTTGAACTTTAGGTATTTTTTAAACTTTGGTTTTAAACATTAAAGTAAATGGACTAAAAAAAATCTCATAATTGATAGGATTTTATTTTATTTTTGTAAATATTGAATATGATTTTATTTATTTATAGTAATATTTGTATTGAAATGTTGAACAAGGAAACAACATATTGCAAATGTGAATCCCAATTATTTGTCAAAATTTACATTAACGTAATGTTAAGTTTTCATTCCAATAGAAACGCATACTTGGTTGTGAGAATTAAATTTGAGGTTTTTGCATCATTAATTCTAAAAAAGATGGAAAATAATCCAAATATGTATGAACTTTCAGATCATTTGTTTGAAAAATTGTGAAGACTGAGATAAACCATTAACATAATCAATTGGCTCAAAATGTTGAGAGTCATACATATATGTAAAGGAATAGATTGAAAATTCATTCCACATTGAAACATAATGTGTTTTAATATTTTATTCCAAATGAATATCTTTTGTAAATATTCAACTATCCAAAATATTGTAGTGAAATCTCCCCAGAAACCTCCCATCATAACACATAATGCCATTTTTGTCACATATTGATGTTCATTTGTCACCATACTTTAACGTAAATTTTTGTATTTAATAACAAACATTCACTTAAATGTACCATGTTATTTTGCCTTAATAGAAGAAATGACAAATGATTATCCAATAAATAAGATATAGAATCAAAAAAACAATTACCTATTTCATATTTGTATATTGAAACCAAACAAAGACCATATGAATGTGATACATGTTCAAATGATAAAGATGTTTTCATTATTACAAACTTCAATTTAATCCAAATATATTAATAAAAATCTAACCTTCTTCACACATATATAGGTAATCAATGATTCATTAAAAGACTATTTACATTGAATTATTTTTAAAAAAATACTTAAATAGAAAAACTATTTATAATAAAAAAAATTGCATATATCGAGAAAATATTTATATAAAAAACTGATTGTATTGAAAAACTACTTGTATTGAAATTATTTAGATGAAAAAACTACTTGTACTTCAAAATTTAAGTGTATGGAAAAACTACTTGTATTGAAAATACTTTGATTCAAAAATTGATTTGATGAAAAAACTACTTATATTGAAAAACTATTCGGATTTTAAAATTGATTGGATGGAAAAATTACTTACACTCAAAAATTGCTTAGATGGAAAAATTACTTGTACTAAAAAACTACTTGGATTCAAAAATTGATTGGATGGAAAATTTGCTTATATTGAAAAATTGTTTGAATTCAAAAATTGATTGGATGAAAAAACTACTTACATGAAAAATTATTTAAATTCAAAAATTGATTAGATGGAAAAACTCCTTATACTGAAAAATTGCTTGAATTAAAAAATTGATTCCAGGTGGAAAAACTTGTATTAAAAAATTGATTTGATCAAAATTGATTTTATCAAAAAATTGTTTGTATTAAAAAATTAATTGCATGGAAAAACTACATATATTGAAAAATTGTTTATATTGAAAAAATTTCTTATAATGAAAAATTATTAGTACTTAAAATTAGTTGAATTTAAAAATTACTTGGATTAAAAAACTATTTATGTTTTAAAACTATTTATATTGAAAAATTGTTCCAAACATTCAAAAAGAGGAAATCACAAAAAATATGTTATAGGAAAATTTCACATATATGTCCAATATTTATGTACTAAAGGTAATTATAGAAAGGTTGCACAAAAACAATAATCAACAACCATACTATTTACGAAGGCTTCTATTAAAAAACTTATTTCAACTCATCAAAATGAAGCTTGTGTTTCACATTATGTTGGACATTGTCATTAGTTTTTATTGCCAAAGGAGCAACCAATCCTTCAACATTCAAATTTCTTTCTACTTTTAGGATAAAATTTTATGTCTTTTTGGAAAACAACAAAGGTAAATGTGGGCGAGAATTAAAATTTACCACAAACACGAATTAAAATGAAGAGTTGAACTTGTTTTTGATAAATTCAAATTTAGGAATTCAAATTTTGTCATATGCACAATTGCTTCAAGCCATTTTCCTTCAATGGTCAATAATATAGTTCCATCATTGGTTACAATGGAATCCTGAAGGAAACTTGATTTATGAATCTTTGATTTTGAATGATAAGCATTATAATGAACATTGCATGTTGAACAAGTGATGAGATTTGCTACATGACTATTTCCACACACTTTTTGGAATGGAGGTGTAGTAGGGCTAGCTTTGGACAACACCCGAATCACCTAAAAATAAAAACAAAATATGTTAAAATAAGAAAGAAATGAAAAATGTGAAAAAAATAGACGTTTTACAAAATTTTATAACATAAAAAACTAAGGAATTTTTTTTTTTCCCCTTTAGGAGGGACACAATTAAGTGGCTTATTGATTATTTTTAAAATTTTCCTTTAGGAATAACACAATCAAGTGGCCACCTAATTGTTTAAAAGAAATATTTAATTTTAAAATAAAAAATAAAAAAGGTTTTTTCCTCCTTTGGAGGGATACAAGCCCAATGGCCGCCAATTGTTTTTAAAAAAAGGTTTATTTTTCCCCTAGAAACACAATTAGGTGGGCACTTGATTGGGCCCTAAAGACTCAACCAAGTGGCCAATTGGTTATGTCTTTCAAGTGCAATCAGATGCCCACCCACTCAATTATAAGAATAAACAAAAAAAATCGTAGGGACACAATCGAGTGGGCATCCAATTGTGTTGTAAGGACACAACCGAATGGGCACCCAATTATTAAAAAAAAACAAAAGACTTATTTTTTTGAGGGATAGGTTGTTGCATCCCTAAGGCATAAATCGGGTCGCCATTTGGTTGTGTCCTCAAGGTGTAATTGGGTGCCCACTCAGTTATTAAAAAATTTTAAATGATTTTTTCCCTAGGGACATAGTTAGAAGGCCACTTGATTGGGCCTTAGGAACACAAACTAGTGGGCATTTGGTTGTGCTTTTATAACATAATCGAATGGCCATTTGGTTGTGTTTTTAGGGCCTAATTAGGTGCCCGCCCAATTAATAATTATATAATAATGTTATTATTAATTATAATTCAATTATTTTAAGTATTATTTAAATATTTAAATATAATTATCTTAATTTTTTCATTATTTTAAAAATATAAATGACGTATAAATGAACATTTGCCACCATTGAAATTTTTCCCTTGATTTTGAAAAAAACTTTCAAAATGTCTTTGAAAAAAATTAGAAAAAAAAAAATTACCACTTTGAATATAGGTCAAACAATTGAAAATTTGTTGTGTAACTTGAGAAGATGAGCTTCAGTAGCTTCATTAATAACATTCATGAGAATTATGTATTGTTGTGCTTTCAAATATCAATTTCTTTTGGATGTTCTTGCCACATTTTTAATTAATATCATAGCACATTGACCTCCATTATATGTTTTAAAAAGTTATTCATATTCTATCTTGAAATGATTGCCAAAAGCAAAAACATCTTGGTCAAATTCACCTTTTCCATTTGCAATCAATAACTATTTTTCACCTTTACTATTCCCTTTTCCCCTTACACCAACAATGATGACATTTATAATAGATAATTTCAATTTTGAAAAGAACTTCTGACTTTTCTAATGGAATCCATGTGAAAAAACATGTGAAGCAACTTTGGTTCAAAAACAATGATGGGTGACACAATGGTTGTTAACTCAATTGTAATGACAACATGCATGTCATCTTTCTCAAAATCCCTTTTGGACTTTAATTCAATGCCAAAAATTTTGACCCTCACAAACATGCCTTTTTGCAAATACCATTCATGCATATTTATATGAGGTGATTTGACTATGAAAGTGATTGTGGTCAAGGCTACCCTATTCAACAAATCACAATGCAAATATGCATGGCTTGGATATTCCATGCTTCTATTTGCAATTTGATTAAAGGTGCCATACCTATCGAACATCTTTAACTCCAAAATCCAAATCATCCATTGCAACAACTAATTGAGTTTCTTTCATTGAAATAACATCCATTGTGCAAGAAAAAAAACTTACCAAAATGAATTTGACAACTAATAAACAAAATAGCAAAAAAATGGGACTTAACAAACACACACTCGAAAAAACTCAAGCTTGCAAAAAACATCAATACAAAATGAAAGCTTAAATTAAGCACAATGTTCCTACTAGTTAGAAAAAGAAATAACGAACATACAATGTAATATTTAGTATGGGACAAAAAAACTTGACTGAAACCCCAAACCTAACCTAAACCTTTTACTAATGGTTTTTGGTTGTAATTAATTTTGATTACATGTGTTGACTACAACTTAACAATAAATAATCATCTTCATGGTTTGATGGCTAAATTATGTTTAATAATATACAAGGTATCTTAAGAATTTTAATTGTACTATCCATGGGTACATCAAAACCTTAATTGTCTCAATTTATATTTGAGATACAACATTTTAACCCTAAGCTTTTTTCCAATGTTTAAACCATTATTTTCATTTTCACTTCAATATATATTTATTTGGGTATATATATATATATGTGTAGGTAAACATCAATTTTTTGGTCACTTGCATAAAAATTCTAGTCACACAAAAAGTTGGAATTGAATTGTTTTTCAATTTTTGGTTAAATGTATTCAATGTTTGATTTCAAACAAGATTTTGTTATTTTTTCTTATGATTTTGAAATTAATTTTTTTGTGTTGAAATTTTGCCATGTTTGGTGTTGCCAAAAAATGACTTTGATTTTTTAAAAACATCCTTGTTAAGTTGCCATATTATGAGAAAGGAAAAAAAGGCAAAAAAAGGAATACCCCCATTTTTTCCCCACCCAAGAAATAACTTTTTGAAAACAAAACTCTTTACCTTTCCGAATATTGCGTAATAAAACTCCTTTATTTTTCAAGTTCATTAAAACTCCACATTTAAAAAAAACCCTTTCAAAGAGGATTTTAACCCTTGTGTTTTCCTCACCCAATTTATTTTATAAAAATGACACCTAAACTTATCCATTCAGCCTATAACCGCAAAAGGTGTTCCCATTATGTCTTTATAGGATAGAAAAATAAACATAACATAAAACAAAAATTGAATCAATTCACCTACACATTGACCCATTTTTGGTCATGGTAAAAGTATGGTAAGGAACATAAAAGACCTAAAGACTTACATGCGTGGGTAATATGGAATGCAACCTATGAGCTTGCTTGACTTGTTGAAGTTTAATGCAATGCTTGGCTATAGTTGTTTGTAATTCAAAAGTTTTAACCCACATATTATGTAGTGACTTTTACAAAAATTGTGAAGGATGTTTTGGAAATAGTAAAAGTTGTGATACTTGTTAAAAAAATATTGAACACAAAATGAAATTAAAAAAAAACTAAAACCCCCAAATTGTAAAAAATCCAAGACCTTGAATTTTGAGAAAATAAACTAAATCAAGTAAGAAAGGAAGAAGAAAAAGAGAGAAATCTGGGGGGTGGGGGCTGGGGATATTAATTAAAAATAATAAAAAATACGTGAGTAAAACTAATAGGGTGTAATATATATTTTTTAATTATAGATTATAAATTAATTAGTTAAAAAAGGGTACATTTTAATCAAATTATTAATTTAATTATAATATAAGATATATAATAATATGAAATAATGGATTATAATTAATATAAAGTGGTTTAAATATATTATTAAAATTTTAAAATAATAATAAGGTGATAAAAAATAGGTTGAAAAAATTTAATATTTAAAGAAAACGGTCTTAACACAATAGATTCCAAATTTTATATTAACTGACCCTTGAAAAGAAATCACACATAAAAATTAAGATAGAAAAGAAGAAAATGTCATATATCACAAATTTATAAACTTCATGGGTTCATTCCAAATTCATGTGAAATCTGTTATTTCATAAGTTCATATTGGTTAAACATGAATGTTGTGCATTATTTAAACACGAAAGTCATGTTTACGATTTTCGTGTGTAAACAACACAAATACATATACAACATCCATGATTAAATGATACGAATAGGCATATGACATTCATGTTTAAACAATGTGTATGATATCAATGTTTAAACAACATACTAGTTGAATGACATTTGTGTTTATTCCATATGAACCTATGAAAAGTAAAATTTGCACAACTATTATTACCAAATCATGACCCATTAAGTTTGTGATGTATTTCGGTTCCCAACGAAGGATTTAAGCCATTCTAGAAAAAAAAAAAAACAAGAAGGGGATTCCAATCTTTGTAATTTTTTTTTTTCTAATAATGTTTTGTGTTCAACATGTAAAGCATCAAATTTCCCCGATGCCACAACTCCACCTTCCAAATCACACCCATTTGAAACAATCAGTTAGTGGAAGTTATTCTTCCTCCATTTTACATTACTTCTTGAATGCCCATCACCTTTTCCACCATCATTCATTACATTGTTACTACAAAAGATGTGAAACAACAGAAAACCTAACCTTCAATAATTTTTTAAAAAAAATTCTAAATTGAAATTCCACATTACAATTGTTTAGTTTATGACAACTTGTGGAACCTAAAGTTGTCTTACTTAAATTAGCTCCGATGAAAATCATCATCAGTGGAATTCCTATAGACATGTCTTTAGAAAACACTTCCTTACTTTTGTTATGTTTAAACATGCATGACAACTTTTAATTGTTTTTTTTTTTAGTGTATCAAGAAATACATCACAAATGACAACTGAATCTTTACAATTGAAAAGTGATGGAAAACATATGCTATGTGTCAATTTTTGATAGGTATCCATCTATTTATCATGTGTCAAAATGTTAATACATAAAATGTATTGCTTGTGCATCACATATGGATAGTGTATTGGTATATTTTGATATATCGATAATTATTTTATAATAACCATAAAACTCAAAAAATGATAACTTTTTGTTCATGAAATTTGGAAAAAAATTCACCTTTATTTACAAAATACATATGTATTGTGACATTCATGATGATAAAACAACATAATGCACAATGCATCAATACATTGTGATTTTGACACATTGCAAAATAAAGTGAAAATTATCATTGTTGATTATAATATTTATTACGAGATGAAAAATATGTTTATTACCGATTTCATTGATTTTACTCATGTGCACGTGTTTTTGAATTGGGGCAAGAATCTGCTCATTGACTTGAAAAAGGTGCAAATGTAAGCTCTTGATAAGCGTGTGCCATCAGAGGTTGGAGGTGATTTACGGCACCAAAAGGTGTGGTAGGCATGACTCTTAACTTTTTTTTTTAATTGAATTTATAGACCATATCATGTACGGTCTTGAACAAAAGGCTTTGAAAAGGTCTGGTACGCATGGGCTCAACATAAAGTGGAATCTAAGGCATGGTCCTGCTTGGTTGATTTACCGCCCATTGCCATGGAGTGTGGCTTTATGCGCATGTTGCTGCGCTCATCTGGCAATTTGGAAATTTTATTTTCCGGAATCTGGCAAATTTAGGCCATTTTTTTAATGGAAGATCCCTTTATATAGGTTGAAATTATACTTTTAAGGTCGACATTTGGGAAAATTTCCTCAAAACAAAAACACTGGTTTGGAGGATAGGTTATACCAGAATTGGATGAGCTTTGGGGAGGATAGCTTCCACCATTTTCTTTTGTTGCCAATTTTTTTCAAATTTGCGAAATGTAGCTCAACTGTGTTTTTTTTTTGGAAGAATGGGGGAAAATCCGCCATGTTTTCAAAAAATTAAAAAATCTGGAAAGAAAATCAGTGCTCTCTAAGTCCAAGTTTTTTCTAATTTGGAAATTTTTGGAAAAATTTGTTTTTTTTCTCCAGTGTAGTTTCAACTTAGTTTTTGGACAAAATTCACCAAATGTTCCACCTCACAAAAATTGAAAAACAGTACTGTTTGCAACTCAAATATTATTTCTTAGGCCTCACTCAAGAAGGTGAAGTTGCCAGTGTCCGTGCTGGCCACAGCGAACCAGCACCCACCAACACATCATCCACTGGATGCCCATTATTACTCAGTTCTGGATGACCATTATTACTGAGTTAATATTTGGTTTCACTGTGGTAACCAATTCTGTAGGAAGTAGGTCTCATATATAGGTAGATAGGTTAGGAAAATAGGTAACTATGAGGTAATTAGATGGTTTATACATAGGTAAGGGCTATTTATACTACCTACTTACTAACAACCCACAAGCAGGTTGTTAGTAGGTGGGCAAAGAAAAAAAAAGCAACTGACGAAATCACCATGGTTAGCTTGGGAACTTCAACCCAACAGATAAATGTTTCCCAACCAATTACCATTCATCCTTCATGGTGCCCTGGTGAGTGCTGGTTCACTGTGGCCCTGGTTGTTTTCAAATATCTCGTTGCCTCACATTAACTGGCCCATTTTGTTGGCCTGGTAGGCAAGGATATTGTGTTTAGATTCATTATAGAGTATAGTAGCTTAAGGGATTTTGGCCGATACATAACAGGTCTATTTTTATATGAGGATTTTTGAAAGATGATATTTTGGCTTGTGTTGAAACTAAAGATTAGTTACAGAGTTATAATATCTTGAAGGATTTTGGTTTCTTTTAGAGGAATTTTTTAAGACTATATTTTTGCATGGTGAAGTATTTGAGTTTTCATAATTCTTCTTTTGCCTGAAGATATTTTTTTAATGTAAACGGCAAGGCAGCAGTGTGACACACCCCTTGTTTTATAATTGAGAGTTTCCGAAATGTGCACAGTTGCTCTATCGGTAACGGAACAGCTTTCGCCTAGAAAGCCAGTTGTATCCTTTGGCTGAATTCAAACCCACAAGTGAGGCTTCAGGACTAGGTTTAGAAACTCCCCAGAAGTTCAAAGTTCCAGTTGGGTGCAGAGTTGAGCTCCAGTCTTCGACGTAGCAGCAGATTGTGAAGGTTCAGTGCAATCCATACTTCATTACTACTAGACTGGACATTGATGTCCTAATTCCGACTTTCTGCAAGCAGCAATGTCCCTGTCGACTCGTCCAATGTTATGGGCAGGTGTCTCGCGTGCAGCCTCTAGAGTTACCTGTCAGATTACTCTTGATTATGACTAGCTTCTTGTACTGTTTTCCTGTGCCAAAGAAAGTTTTGGTTTAGGGTGCAGTTGATCAACAACCTGGACGCTTCTTTTGTTTTTGTGGTACATGCGTCAACGATAACTTTATCAGGTATTTTGTTCTATTTTCTGTTGAAGAATCCCCACTTTTTCTTGGGTATTGTACATGTTTTCACAGTCTAATTGCGGGAATTTTGAAGTGTCCACAACCTTTTCCATCTGGGTAGCTAATTTGCATTATTGTCAGAGGATGCCGATGTCGTGCTTTTCATTCACTATTCCATTTCGAAGTATTACTGGTCTGTGATTGCTTTACAGTGGCGCTCAGAGTTTCTGAAATAGCTGCGGGTGAAAATTTTCTCTCCTTCTGCCTAGTCTTTCTCAAATTTTTGCTGTGCGACAATGGTTACACTTGGGACTCACTGACCTTGCAAAAATGACGAGTAATAATCTGCAGAGCTTTTTATATCATTGAACACTTTTTTTTTGTGTAGGACGTGCGACAAGCGTCTTTCAGCTTGAGAGGTGTCTCGTGTTATCTGGAGAGTTATGGCGCAAAACACTTCTGAGGACAAAGAAATCGCGGACTTAGATTCTCATGAAATTACGAAGCCTTCTGAATCTGTGGAACTGACACCTGTTGGCGCCATTGATGATTTTTTGAAACCATATTTCAACAGGAGAGACCAACTTCAGAAGCCATCAACTGGAGCAGATGAATATGACTACTTCGGATTTTTGGGCGAACGTGGTAAGATATACGAGGAGGCGTTGGAAACGGCTCGTCTACTTAAGGACACAAGGAGTGAGGCCGAAAGGGAGGATAACTTCGGAAAGATGGAGGGTACTTTGGTTGGCGCGGTTAAGAAAGACTTCGAGACATATCCAAAAGGACGGCCTCAGTGCGGAAGGATGGAGTGCTGGGCTGCGAGACTGGGACTTGTGAACATCGTGGTGGCCCTGGTACGGTCGGAACGAGCTGATGATCCGGAATCACCGATACGAATGAGCAAGGGACTTCTAGCTCTGGCAATTGCTGCTGAGAACAATAATTTCACAATGGTTGACGCCCTGAAGGATATCGCAGTCGCTGACGGGAGCTTCGTATCTAGCGAACCCGATTTTTCCTCTCTTGATGCGGAGAAGCTCAATTGGTTCTACAGTAAGTGTGATACACCTGTGTACGAATTGTACCCTTTGCATGAGGTCTGGTTATGTCCGATTGAGGCAGCTGCTAGACTGGGGCACGTTGACATGGTATGTAAACTTATTAAGTTACATACGGCGAAGATGGACAACATCTTCAGTACGGCGAAGATGGACAAATTCTTCAGTGCGATGATGAGGTACGAGAAGCTCAAATACCGACGAGCATTTGATTGGGCTGTGAAAATGGGGCATTGTGGAGTAGTCAAGTCTCTTATCGACGAAGACTACATTTTCGGTTTGTATGAGCCATCCAATGTGCGTGGACTGTTGGATGAGGCAGACGTCAAATCCTATGGTAGGCATCAGACTCCACTAGCATTAGCTGTGCTCAGTGGACGGAACCACGTTGTTCAGCTCTTCATTGAGACCACAGTTGTTGCTCGAAATCGGAAAGGAATAGTGCTTCTTCACATGGCATACGAGAAAGCACTGCAGAGACGCACAGGTGGCTCGAGTGAACCAGAAAATCGGAGTGAACCATTAAGGGGTCGTATCTTGAAGTTCACTATGGAAAGCCTTGATATAGACAGAGAAGTGAGGAGCTGACCGAGGAGAGGAAAGTCCACGTGGATGCAGTAAACGCTATTCTTGTTGGGACCGCGCTGATTGCAACTGCGACTTTTGCCGGATGGCTGAGCCCGCCTTTAGGATACTCATCCCCGCCTGGCACGGATGGTCCTTTTGCTTCTGTTGAAGGTCATCC
>Ga0209611_10006342_pt1 | contig 19442 bp, 10 predicted proteins | sample S1TSphgellanicum_3_FD_187693 | JGI IMG/M metagenome (GOLD analysis project Ga0209611, IMG submission 187693) | Host-associated microbial communities from peat moss isolated from Minnesota, USA - S1T2_Fc - Sphagnum magellanicum MG (SPAdes) (version 2) | ecosystem: Host-associated > Plants > Peat... | reverse complement strand
ATTCATACCTACCTACCAGTTTCTTTTTTCTAATGGGACCCCTCTCTTTTTGAAGGATTTAAGCAGGTCTATGATATTCATACCTACCTACCAGTTTCTTTTTTGTAATGGGACCCCTCTTTTTGAAGCATTTAAACAGGTCTATGATATTCATACCTATACCTACCATTTTTTTTTGTAACCGAACCCCCTCTTTTTGACGGATTTAAGCAGGTCTATGATATTCAAACCTACCTACCTACCTACCTACCATTTTCTTTTTTGTAATGGGACCCCTCTTTTTGAAGGATTTAAACAGGTCTGTGATATTCATACCTACCTACCTACCATTTTTTTTGGGGGTAACGGAACCCCTCTTTTCGAAGGATTTAAGCAGGTCTATGATATTCATACCTACCATTTTTTTTTTTTGGTAATGGTACCCCTCTTTTTGCCAACTTGAACCAAGTGCAAAACAATATTTTTCCCAGGATTCAACGAACACAAAAACATGGTCTTAACTAGTGTTGTGTGCGATTCCTAGGTTTTAGAACAAACCTTCAGTTCTGGTTTCTTACCGAGAGAAGGACCCAACAAGAGAAGGACACAAGGAATAGGGCAATGGCAAAAGGACAAACCAGGAAAAGGCCATGAAAAAAAGGAGGCTGATGACAACAAGTATGAATTGGGAAGGAGGGCCATGGCAGCAGGCATGAACTATGTAAGAGGAGAGTGATGATATTAAAAACATGATTTTAATGTCATTTTTGTAATGAGACCCCTCTTTCGCCAACTTGAACCAAGTGCAAGAGAATGTTTTGTGCTTGGAATTGAACTACCACAAAAACATGATGCCAGTACTTTTTTATGGTCCCATCCATATGTGTTCTATATCTGTCCCTAAGGCTATACCTACTACCTCAATTAATGTATTAAGTTAAATATATTGTTTTTGCAATGAGACCCCTCTTAGTTTCCAACTTCAACCAGGTGCAAAAGAATGTTTTCCTTCCAAATTGAACTCCATGAAAGCATGACGCCATTGCTTTTTCCATTCCATATGTGTCCCAAGCAGCCTCTTTTTTGGCAAAAATTTCACCAAAAAGTGAAATTCAAAAATCAAAATCAAAATCAAGTGAGTTTTGGATTTTCCAATCACCAGAAGCAAGAAGAAAAATAGTAAAAATAGTCGTATTTCTACATTTGGTTTTTAATGTGTAGCCAAAATATAGAAAGATGATTAATAATTTATATTTCATATTTGATTAAATCTTACCAAAGATGATTGCCACTTTTTCTACATCTTCCTATGTATGATTGCCACTTTGGCTACCAAAAAAAAAACTCTTAAAAAAGCATTGCTCCCGAGGCTACCTATTACCTTTAATTGGAAGTATTAAGTAGGTCTATGATTTTTAATACACTTTTTGGCAATAAGAGCTCTTTTTTGCCAACTTCAACCAGGTGAAAAAAAAAAATCTCAAATTGGTTTAGACATCAGACAATGTAAGACTAACAGAAGCAAGCATAATAAGGGTCTTTTTCCATTGGGTTACTGTAGTACTTGAATGATAACAAACTGTCAAATAATTAATTAAATTTCAAATCTTAATTTTGATATTTGATTTTTTTAATTCTAATTTTTTTGGCAAGTAGTGATTACAGAAAATAATAAATAGAGTATCTTCAAAGTTATAGAATAGTTTAGTGTGTTTAGATTGTCTCAGTGTTAAGTCCTTGTACTTGAAGGTCTGTGATTCAAACCTAATACTTGAATTTTTAATTTTATTAAAATTTTGACATAAAAAATAAATAATTGTTCAAAAATTCGTCAAAACGAAAAATAGTTTAATTTATGCTGAAATTGTTTAAGTATTATAGTATTATGACCACAACAACCTAATGGAAAGCCATTGAAATAAGGCCTTGTTTCTTGTCGTAGGGACAATCACTTTGCATTGGAGAATCGCAAGTGGGTTCAAAATATGTAATTAACAATGTTAAGAACTTTAGGAACACATATTTTCATGAAAAGAAGGGGACAGATGTCATTGCACGGTGAATCAAAATCTAAGTCATAACTCTCATAGTTCTTGCAATCGGTCGAAAGGTCATTGTTGCAAGTATTTCCTACTTTTTCTTTCCTCATGTGCCCTTGGTTTGATTCATCCCTTTTTTTTCTCAAAGATGAATGATGGCCAAACACATTTTGCTACTACTCACTATACACTTTGTGTCCTATTGTGCACATTTTGGGCCTACAATAGACATGTGGCAAGATATTTATCCATGTCATCAAATATTCCCTTGATGTGACGAGGCATATTTTAAGAATATATTATCTATGTGACCAAAATATTTTTAAAGGATTCATTTAGGTTCACGTGTTCATGGTCACTTACTTGTCACTCATGTTCATGAGTTAACTTTATTGTCAACTAATTAAGGAAATTATTGATTTCAACTCTTGGGTGCAAGTTATTTGAAAGATGGCCTTGAAATATTGATCAAATATGTTTTTTTTTTTTTTTTTTTTGGATTTTTCTAGGTGGCTAGTGAAGCAATACAAGGTGTCGACAATTGATTTGATGTGGAATCCCAAATATGACCCTGCAATTTGATGGTGGAAGTCTGATGATCAAGGCCACCCCAAGCTATCAAGTGTAGTTCCAAAACTTGCTCCATTTTGTGTTATTTGGGATAACAATGTTTGAATTTCAATTGAAAAGGAAAAATCCATCAACCACAAGCTATCAAGTGGAGTTCCAAAACTTACCCCAATTTGTGCTATTTGGGATAATGATGTTTGAATTTCAATTGAAAAAGAAAAATCCATCAACCCCAAGCTATCAAGTGGAGTTCCGAAACTTACCCCATTTTGTGCTATTTTGGATAACGATGTTTGAATTTCAATTGAAAAGGAAAGATCCACCAATAGTGGAAGTTCAAAGTATTTGGAGTTTTGGAAATTGAACATTATGAAAGATGATATGTATACAAGTGCCATGGGCTATATTGAATATTGGGAAGGTATTTAAAAATCTTGTCAAAAGCACTTCCACACCAAAGTCTAATATTGTTGGAAGGCTTATGGTTAGCTAACAATTGGAAGGTTAATCATTTGTAATTTTATTTTCTAATTCTACTTATCATTTAAGATAATTAGGAAGATCCACTTATCCCTCCATATTGTGGACCTTAAAAAGTGAAACCTTCATCCAATACATCAACTTACAAGATTTACATGAAGAGATTTTATTCTTGCACAATCATCCAATCTCAAAATGTACCCATTATGGATGGAGAAAATGCACAATGATGTTGTCAAGGATGAGAACAATGGGCATTATAAAATGGTGCATGTTCAATGGTGGGTGCCTTTGAAAAAAGGAGCACACAACAATGCAAAATTATACCAAGACTATTAGCAAGGAAAGTGGAAATGCAACTTAACAAACCCAATGCAATAGGTGGACATTGATTCAATTGCATTTTCAGTTCCTACTAGGAAAAATACAACCATGAACAACATCATAACAATTAGTGATGTGCATGGTAGTTTGGTTAAATCAAACATTGGTGTGGCTAATGAAGTTAATCACATATAATACATTAAGTGCTAGCCATCATGACAATTAAAATGATTTATTTCTTGATTAATATTTTAGTGTTGTGCAATCTAGTGAATAAACTTCCAATGACAAACTTTAAGGGTGGATATCATAATATGTGTAATAAACAATTTATGAGTGTTTAGGTTGAATGTACTTAATGAATATATTTCCAAAATGAAATGAATTTCAATTTTTTTAAAGTTACTAATATTTCAACATCTATGAATTAAAGTTTATAATACTAATATTTGGTGGTGACTAGGTACTAATGTAATACCATAATGATTTCAAATATTGGATTTTAGAATTGAATAAGTTTATTTCAACATTTTTGAATCAAATTTTAATATAATTTGAATAAACATTCAACACCTTAAGCTCTTAGATTCAAAAGTAGTCTTCTCATTTTGTTTTTGCATGCACCCCTTCCTTCTTTTTTATGATCATGATCTTGTTCATGGTTTTGTTCATAATCATGACTATGTATGCTCATTATGTTCACAAGGTTGTTCATGCTTGTGTTCCTATTTATGGTTGTGATCATGCTCATGGTGCCCAACCACTAGTGACCAATGTTCCTTTTTGTTCTTCACATTCGATGCCTCAAAGTCCTATTTGTGTTCTTTTTTTTTAATTGTAGGTGCAAGGGATCCTTTCTACTTATCCTATTCATGTTCTTCCCTACTACTAATCAAGTTCATGGGCCTTTTACCCATGTTCCTACTCCTTGTTTTCTTAATGGTATTTTAGATGGACAATTTTTGTTACATATAATGGTAGTGTTCCTCCCCATCCATCGTTTTGTTTATGGTCTTCTTATGTTTGTGATCCTCCTCTTTGTGTTTCTATTCATGATCCTCCTTTTTTCACATGACCTTTTTCTTCATGTTCATGTTCATTCATTTTATCATAAAAAGGATGTAACCTTGTTGTAACATGCCTTGTTACTTGCATTTTGGTTCTTGCCCTTTGTTTGTCATTGTCTTTAAATTTATGTTGTGATTCCAAGGTTAACACATTTGTAACTTAGTGGGTGAACTCATAAACCTACATATTTAAAGTTATGATTTGAAAATGGTCATTTGCCTCCTTAAGACTATTACAAACCGAGTTGATATGAATTTTGCTTTTACATGTTGGTCAATTGATTTTTGAATTGCACATTCAATCATGTTAAAGGTATTTGCCATTAGGGTGTTTACATGCTACAATGGACCCAATTGTAATCAAAACTAGATGTACATTAAATATTAAAAGTATCACAACTTTAAATTTTTTTATTTTGAATTTTTTTAAAAATTACATTAAGTTGACATGGGCCTTGAAAATAAAATAAATCAATACAAACTTGAATATGAAATTGCTTCATGTTTGTTTCTTTTAGTAAATGTACACCAATTATATTATAAAACTTGCTTGAAACACTTTATTTGGTAGTAGTATATCAGTTTTTTACTAATTAAAAAACTCAACTTCAATTTCATGGATAAATAAAAATAACACCAAAAACATATATATCCTCGATGAAAGAACATTTTACAGCTTATAAACATCATTATTATATTCATTATTATAACATAATGTACTTCCAAAGGTTTATATTTAATTTAAATGTATACTTCATGATTTTAAATGAATTTGAAAAAAAATTGATGGAAGATTGTTCTTTGTACATATATACATTAATGTGCAAATTTGTATTGAAAATTTCCAACTAAAAGAAGTGCTCCTTAATCCTTTTGTAAAATAATGGTTATGTGACAAGCAATTGCATGTTACAAATATACTCCAAAGGACTATGACATCATTTTTATTAACACTAATTTCACAACATACTGATAGATTAAAATGTGAACCACCTTTAACTACACCTTTTGACCATTGTTCCTTTCCTAATCATGTTCCCAAATTTTTCAAATTTTGTTTGTATTAAAAATTGAAACATTGTGATAGGTTTTTGGGTCCACCATAGCATGCAAACACCCATTATTTATGCTTACTTTTACTCTTTTTCCTTCTATTTATTTTAAATTTTTTATTATTGTATCATTTCCATGGACTTTTGCTATTGGGCACATTTAATTCATTGAACATATAACATGTGGCTATGAATAATGTAATAGCAATTATGTACCTTTAGTTTATATTGTGTAAGTAAATGGGGCAATGACAAACTTAGAAATCCTTGGGTTATATTTGGAGATGTTGAGAATTCTTGTCGTAGTTGTGAAGTATGATTATCTAAATTGACTACATGCTTTGTAGTCCTAAGGAAAAAAATCATTTCAATGTAGTTGGGCCATGAAAATGCTTAAAATATACTATAGAGAGAGGGTGGTGTCCTTTTCCCAATTTCAAGCTATGCAAGTGTAATGAATCCAAGGCAAGTTCGTGACCCAAAAATGTTGGCTTCATTTACACTAATCAACAACATTTTTTGGCTCACATGGGTAATTTGTTTGTGTATTGCTTAAGATTGTCATCTTGTTCTAGTCCCATTTCAAAGTTCCCACACATTCTACGTACTCCCTAAATGCACAAAGTTAAGGATCATGCATTAGTTTACATTCCATTATAATTCCAATAATCAATAAGGCACTTACCCCCAATACTATTTAATAAGCCCCAAAAGCATGTCACATCTTGGAAAGTTTTTTTTTTCAAAGGCTACAACTATGCATTTGAAAGCTTTCAATCAAAGGTGAAATGACAAAGTTATGAAGCCCAAAATCAATGAGATTCATAACTTGCCAACATTATGAGAAAGGGTGTTTTGTAACATAACTACAAGTTTATCAAAACAATTCATTTTCAACTATTATGGAACTTCATTATAATTACACCCATAATGTCATGCTAATGTCATTAATTATCATCCATTTATTAAAATCTAACACATGGTAAAAGACACTTGCAATTCATTGTATTTATACATTGTGATTGCTAACAAACAAGTTACATGAGTTGTAGAGTTGCAACTCAATGTATATATGGTGCAACTCATTGCAACTTTATCAAAACAACTCATTTTCAACTACTATGGAATTCCATTATAATTGCACCCATGATGTCATGCTAATGTCATTAATTATTATCCATCTATTAAAATTTAACACATGGAACTATGAAGATTTTTGGATATTATTTATTTTTTAAAATATTGATATTTGTTGTTCATTATGATTATTGATGATGGTTTAAAATTGTGACACATGGCATAATATAAAATTTCCACATGGCATGTTAATTATATTTTGGAATTATATATATATTAATTAGATAGGTCATACATAACCATCAATAGTTAGGTTGGTAGGTCTTAAGACCTACATACCTAAAAATTTACTTAGGACCTACCTACATACCTACTTACATAGGTAGGTATGTAAGTAGAAAAGCACAAGAGTAAATGAACTAAAGAATATCTATGATTTTATTTATTTTTAAATTATGTTTTGCTTTTCAATTAAGTTTTTTTGAGTTCATCCCAAATGGCACTTGTATTTTAATATTAAAAAATGAGAGAACAAGCCTTCTTTATATAGTTTGTAACATGCGATTCGAAAACAAAACATATGGGTTAAATCTTTTAGTTGTTTTTTAATTGTAAATTAAATTGCAATTGAGTTGCAATTATAACACTTAAATGCTTAAGGCTGGCCAGATCCAAGGGGAGAGCTCCATTGTTTTTAGTGCCTAAACAAAACTTGAACCCCTTTTATTGATTCTTTTGGGGCACTAAAATTTATCAAAAATGGAATAATATTGAAAAGGTTATGGCCCCCCAAAGTAGAGGGGGTCAAAAACTCAAAAAACAAGCCACCAAATGTTACAAAGGCTAGTTCCCAAACACCCAAAAAAATCCTTATATGTTTTTATGTTGTTATTGGAATTTAAAGATGATTTGTAAAACTTTAGGTGGCGTTTCTATAACACTTTAAATTGGTTTAAATGAATAAAAATCAAAAAGTTATGAGGCTTAAAAGTAAGAAGGGTCCAAAGAAAAAAAAAAAAGGAAAAAACTATGTTTTGTAAGTTGGAAAGTTTATTTCTCTTTTTGTTATTTTTTCATTACTCCTTTTCCTTTACATTTCAAAGGTGATTCTTAAAGCTTGAGGTAGCATTCAAACATAACATTTTAAATCACTAAAAATGAAACAGATATGATGAAGATATACATAATTAATGAATATGTATCTTTATTAAGTTATAAGTACTTATATTATAGTCATAACATAGTTGAATAATAGTACTTTGGAAGTGGTTTATTAATGGTTATACTAATTATATCAATGGGAATCATAATCAAAAACTAATTACAAATGTATTTCATAATGGGTGGTGGAAATGTGGACATGTGGTATAATCACATGTATGTACATTATACCTAATTGCAACATAATTATTGTTATAATGGAACATTTGTAATAGTTCAAAAATAGTTGCCACATGTAACTACAATGCAAAATTTGAAAAAGTCAAACATGGTTAATTACATGTGTAAGTACAATGTGTAAAAATTATTGTATAGAAGACCCATTTTCAACTCACTTGTAATTATAATACTGACACACCCCTAAGCTCCTTAATGGATTCAAATGTGAGTCCAAACTGAAAACAACGAAAGAGCAAGGAGTTGGGGCACGTTCTTTGGCTTGTAGCACTTTGTGAAGGTAGAAGGGCGTGATGGAGCTCCGGGATGGGACTAGGAAGAGTGACAAGCTTCACTTACTCCCACGGACCTGCACAAAACCAACACAAGGTGGTTAGTGCATAATTGGAGCACTTTTGGTGCTAAGATGAGCCATGGGCAATTCGGATTCACAAGACTCACCATGGCCCAAACTTGGGGGAAGCCACCACCTTCCCCCTTATAGTATACTTTGTGCCTCTCCACGGGGCCCACATCCAAATGGTTTTTTTGTCTCGGGATTCCTAAGTGAGAGTCCCGAAATCGTCAAAGTTGGGAGTCCCGCAACTTTGGGGCCCCATAACTTTGCGTGTAGACCTCCGATTGAGATGAGGTCTCAAGCAAAGTTGTAGCTCTCATCAAGAACTTTCTAATAGTATGTGGCACGCCACCTGCACACAAGGAAATCGGGGTGATTCCCGACTTTTAGTGGTCGGGAGTCAAATTGTCAATTTGACTCCCGGCCCTTCTTTTGGCCATAACTTGTATTTTAGATATCTAAATGGGCAATGCGAGCCCATTTCAGACATTTACGTTCCAAGAACTTTCCAATGATATAAGGAACGTTTCAATCCAATGTAATTTGACCCCTGCAATCGCTCTCTGAAGATTTGATAGTCCATTGGAACTCCAACTCCCAAAAATGGGAGTTCATTTGGGAGTGTGAGGGTTCATTCCCTCACACTCTTTTGCACTCCCGAGATTATGAAATGTGATTCCCAAGCTCACTCTGGGCTTGCAAGTTGCAAGCCCTTGTCGTGGTTGCGAACCCAAGGCTAGGGTTACGACAAATATAACTAATTGATTTTCTAACATGACAATTTATTTATTAATACACCGCATTTCCAGGGGGATGATTGCACATTAGTTGTAATACCTAAAAGATAGTTGCACAATAGTTGATATGAGTTATTTTTAAAATTTTAGTTGTAGGGTAGTGTGGTTTCAATGGACGCAATTTCTCATAGTGCAAGTTTAGTAATTTTCAAAAATATGACCATTAAGATGTAATCTTTTGAAAGATATGTAAAAAAAATTTATAGTATAGGGAAGACAATGGTGGTTCCTCCCAAGTTTGGGGCCATGGTGAGTCTTGTGATTTCATGTTAACCTATGGTTTGTCCATGCATCATTTTGGTTCCAAACTACATTAATCACCTTCTCTTTTTGTTTGTGTAATTTGACATGATCAAAAGTTCAACTTAGAAACTTGTTCTAATATGTTTTAAGAACTTTCACATACCCCTCTTATCCAAATGTTACATCAAATTAGTAGGCATGCCCAAGGTTTTTAAGTCTTTTACAAACATTGTACTAGAAAGTTTACCTCAATACCTTGTGGCAAACCTTTGGGGGGAAATTTCACGTTGTCTGCCCACTTAGCTAAAGTAATCTTGTTAATTCAACACTATATAATTACTTTAATCATAATCCCATCTCCATTTTTTCTAAATGTCGTTAAGCAAAAAACTTGAAGGTGTGGTCATAATAAATGGAACTAATAGCAACAAGGTCAAAATTCTTACCAAAGACTACATTGTATACATAACCTTCGTGTATTGGTTTATTAAATCACCCATAATATATTTTAAATTCAAAAACAATATTTTAAAATATAGTTTGTTGGACTTGATATTGAGACCAAATTATATATATAAAGTTTTACATTATAATCAAATTTACAACTTTGATTTGAACCATGATCACAAATTGTGAATTATTATAATCATTAAAGACATTCAAAATCAGAATCAACAACATCCCATACATGATTCAATAAATGTGCATTTAAAAGGATCAACACATGTAGCCTTTCTTATGAAGTATGTTAAAACCCACAATAAATTTGAGAACATTTGATGAAGGTTTGACTAACTTAAAGCATGTTCAATTTTAAGATCGTTAAAAAACATTATGTCAACAATTGCTTTGTGTATGGAAAAAGATTAATTTAACATAGTAAAAATGATTTCAAATTCATGAAATTTCAATTTCATGAGCAAACAAACATAACTTTAAAATATGGATAATTATTTCATTAAATATAATAGATGGTTCTTTTTCAAAGTAGTGCAAGTATAAGTTTCACTATAGTCAACAAGTGCTTTGGCTCCTTTTATTGTGATTGCACCTTAAAGTAACTAAAGACATTTAGGGGTTAGAGAACATATGATATTTGTGAAGCCAACATGATCATATGCAATCCAAACTATTGTGCTTAGTTTATTGCATCAAAAGTAACATGCTAACCATGGCCATCAATAATCAATAAATGATGGTTGGTTTGGGAATTTAAACTTAGAATAAACTTTTAAAAAAGAACAAGAATTCTTTGAATACAAAATAAGTTATCAAAAATTTCTTTTGCATGGCCATACATGTCCTTGATTTGTCAATTTCAATATAGGACCATCTTGCAATCTTTCACATATGAAAATATAAAACCTTGACAAAACCTTGTTCACTACATTTACCACATATTTCATAATTACTATTCTATAGACTTGGTGATGATGTTGTGAACTTGGTTTGAACCTCTTTGCCAAAACATAGTCACTAGATTGTTACCTTATTTGAATTTTTGTTTCATTTAAATTTTAGATATGATTTGCATTTAAATTGTGTTGATCGTACAACATTGCCATGTTTTGCTAAACTGAATTCTAAGAATTTCTAATCAAACCTTTGAAGTTTGTAGACTTTAATTCCTTTTGCTTGTCAAATATTTAATTTTGAGTGATGATGTTTGAACTAATACTAGCCAATTGTTCCTTGATATAATATTCATAAATGGTGTGGGCCTAGTTTGTGTGAGCTCTACCACCTTCATCTTGAAGTGTTGTAGGGTAATTGACAATTTGCATTTTCAAATAACTAAAGTCCAAACAACCATAGCTACATTTAGTCATGTGTGAACACACTTTCTAGTTTGATTTTCCTAGACCATGTCCTACCATTAATATAGCAAATAATGGACTTAGGGATGTTTTTGATAACTTGAGTTGTCATTAATCCTCAATATCAATGTTATCCCTCTTTCTTCTTCCAATGATTCATTTGTCCATTTGTTTTTCCCACTTATTAACCCTTGGTGCTTTGTGTTGTTCTTAGTCTAGGTTCAAGCTAGACATTCTCCTTTCCATAACTAGTTGATTGAAAGCATGCTACTTTGTCACCTGCAAAGCACATTCAATATCATGGCAACTACAATACTTTTGGCCACAACCTTGAACAAGTAGGGGGGTCCACGTTCTATCCCTACAAGACATATGTCCTTCTCCTTCTTATACATATAACAAGAAATCAAAAAATGTGTTTATGTCAAGGTATGTTAGAAATGCACATGTGTTTTTAAGTTCCAACATAAGAAATAATAGTATAGAAATGTGAAAAGTCCTCCCACATCAAAATTGATTTGCAAATTGTGGCTATAGATTTCAATGTGCAATGCCTTGGAGCTTGCTAGAATCTATTTCTTTTTAAATTCCTTAAGTACAATAGGGTGTGGAACCATAGATTGTTGGACCCAATGATAATATAGAAACTTTTTGAACTTCTCATTGTAAACCTTGTTTATGTAGTTGTTTTTATATCATTTTTAATTTTCAGCTTTAATTTCCCTTTTTCTAACTATACTTTCAAGCCTAATTTTTACTTTCTTACATCTTTGAATTTTAAATATAATGGTTAGTTGCATATTACAATGATTTAAAAATCATAGTGACTAATTTTTTTGGATTTGAACAATGTTGTTGCATATAATTTTTAACTCATCTTAGATATAAGAAAAGGGGACCCACTTATGTGAAGTTAACAAATTAATTATTTCAAAATTGAAAAAAACACAACCAAACCATGAATGTTCAATTAGTTATGGACTTTACAATCTTGACAAAACAAATTGTTGCAAATTATAAAAGCTTGGTTATGGATTTTTATCTCATAATGCGTTTATTCAATAGATATGAAAATTTAAGATATTACATGATGCAAGTTTAGGACATTAAAACTTCATTTCATGAATGAAACATGGTTCCAACTTCGTGTTCCATGACATCAAATATGCAACATTTGATTATTGTGCAAAGTCCATATTGGCATAAAAACTATTGATTTTTTAAGTTTTCGTTTTAGAAAGGAGTTTTAAATGCATTTTAAAATGGTCGACTTTAAATCAAACTTTAAAACAAATAAAATCAACTATGAATGTCAGATGGTCAAGTTTAAGTTAGATCAAATACATTGGCAATGGACTTTCAAAAGGGACTTTGATTTGCCATTTTTGGTCCAATTTAATGTGCTTTTACTGTGAGTTTTGATCTTCAATTTTAGCTTTCAAGACTCTTACAATAAAAATTAGGACTTCTAAAAAGGATTGAAATTCATCTCTCACACTAGTTGGCGAGGAGGACATGTTGATAGATTTGAAAAGAGTATAAATGAATGAGTTTACGGTTCACGTTCAATTGTAATTAACTTTTCCCCAACAACTTGTAAATGTGATCTTTTGTTTTGGTAGGAATGCATTATGCATAAGATTACGGGGGATATACAAGGTGTGAACTCCTTTATAGGTTGTGAACATTAATGTCTCAATTTTTAATATATATCCAATTAAAATCAAGGTAATTTGCTACTATGTTTGATTGCCTTAGGTCATATTTGTGCATTGGAGCATAGGGTTTTTGCACATTTTTGTTCAATTGCAAGTGGTTTACTATGACAAACCAACTCCACCAAGCCTTTGCACAACTTACTTGGGCTTCTTGAAAATTGCCCCAAATCAAACCCATAACCAAACACTAAAAGTAATAGCCCTCCTAGTTTTCTTAGGTTTATAGTTAGTTGTACACAATTTTGTATTCAAATCACCTCCCATCACCAAAAATTACCATAGCATAAAGGTCGGCTTGCCCATATTTATATTTGCCCATATTTACACCCATAGTTGAATACAAAAGACATCACCTCAAGGTTAGGTGTGGAAAAAATTGTTAACACAAATCATGTTTCAATATTGGGTGTTCAATTATAGGACATATTTTGAATGATGGCAACGTCATTTGTGTTTTTTAATAGGTTTGGACTTGCACTATTTGGATAGTTAGTTGTAGGCCTATTTTTGGTGATGGGTTTGGTTACCTTAATCTCTCTACAATTTAGATTGGGTTAACAAAATATCAAGTAGTTGCAATTGCATCCAAATTAACATCTTCACATTCAACCCGTAATTAAACAAGTTATTACTCAAAGCTTATTTTTGCATCCATCACAATCAATTTGAAAGGCATAAAAACATTATTCCATGATAAGAAATGTAGTGAATAAAAATCAATGTCACATGGAAAAGAAAAATGGAAATTAGTTCATCAAAAAAATGTGATAGAAAGTTACACCTATCATTAGGTGATGGGCTAAAATGAACCAATGCTTACATTGGTACCTTCACCTTTTTTAGCAACCATGATTTAGTGTAATTGTATTTATATTATTTAGAAGCAACCTAAGAAAAGTACTTTGGTTTTAGCTTTTATCATGAATCATTGTAGCTATTACTAATTAGTTCACCCAAGGCCTAAATAAGATTAGGGAGACATTTTTTAGTAAGTTAGTAGTAAGTTGTGAATTAAGATGAATAGTTTTTATCATTCCTCAAACCTCAACAAAATGCTATTAAGAATCACTTGCAAATTTCATTGATAAAATGAAATTGGAAACTTTGGATGCTTTGATACAAATGTCATTATGTGGCATAAAATTGGAGAATATGAATTAGAGGATGGTGTTTGAAGCGTGACACAACATGAAAAATTGAAGAATTTTTAGTTTGAATAAACTACAAGAAGTTCACATTTTTCCTTCATTTAAACGTTTTTGATATGCTTTGATGGTCACATTTTTGTAGAACAGGTCAAAATTTTGTCAACCCATCATGTAAAATACATTTGTTAAAATTGCCCATCACTTTGAAATGCAAAAATGTAAACCAAGTTGTCATAGAAAAAAGAAAGTAAACTCACCAAAATACACCATTGTTCTTATTAACCAATTTAACAATCATGACCTTCTTTGGCCAACTTAAAAGTTGAATGAGGTGCAAAAAAATGTTGTTCTTGAAATTGAACTCCATAAAAACATGATGCCATTAATTTTTTTTGTGGTCCAACCCATATTTGTTCATATGTGTGGGACAATGTCCTTTACATGTGGATGGAGGCTACTTACTTATTTGATGGGAAATGTGAAATATATCTATGAAGTATTGAGAGCAACTTTGTAGGTGCTTAGAATGTGACCTTGCAAATTAAAATTGGATGAAGAAGAATGAAAACATGTTGGTTTGGCCCAAACAATTTGTTGAGGTTAATAAAAATCATATCAAATTGTAGCACTTGCCAGAAAAAAAGTGTAATAAATATGATTTGACTACTATTTCATGTTTGTGATTGACCAATTATAACGATCAATTGGTTTAAATAGGTGGTTTGTTATAAGTAGTTGGGTAAAAACATGGTTAAGTGATTTTGACATTTTGAAAAGTCTAGATCTTACACTATTTTTTTTATTACAACAATTATCAAATTATAAATCTTATAATTCTATTATATTTTTGGTAAAAAATATTGGTAGGCCACTTTATAGATATCATTACATTTGTGATTGGTTAAATGTTAAAAATTGAAGATTTCAATGTGAAATGGAGAAACAATGATGCAAATCATAACATTAACTTTTTTTAATTATAATTTTTTATGTTAGGAAAGTTTGCATGCATCTTATTTTTAAACTTCTCATTTGATGATGATATTTTCTTATTCTTTTTATTTTGACACTACAGTGACATTTGTTGAGTACACATTTTTCTATTTTATATGCATGACAAACATAGTGCCACTGTTTCAAAAGTTCATGATCACTCCATTCTTAGAAATCTTTTGTATTTTCCAATATGATTTTCACTAAACTTGTCTATTGCAACATGGATAATTTAAAAATTAACAATATCAATGTTGAATATAGCTTTACATTTTATATTCATCTATAATTTTTTTAAAATGTGATTATAATATTCAAATAGTCCCTTACCTATGCTTTCACCCAATCTCTCACCTATTTGCAATCTCAGTTTTAGTTTTTAGGGTGGGTTGGAAAAAAGTAAAGAACTAAACTTGGATGTGAGAAATATTTTTGTAAAGCCACATACTGAACTTTGCAGGAAATGCTCTAAGTTAAGTAGGTCTATGGTTTTTAATACATTTTTTTGCATTGAGACCCCTTCCTTTATTTGCCAACTTCAACTAGGTGCAAAAGAATGTTTTTCATCAAATTGGACTCCACAAAACTATGATGGCATAATCCTTTTTTTTCTTTTTTTGGCAATCCAATCCATATGTGTTCCATGTGTCCTATGGAAGGATATCTATTACCTTAATTGGATGTATTAAGAAGGTCATGATTTTAACAACTTTCTTTGCAATGAGACCCCACTTTGTGCTAACTTGAACTAGGTGCAAAAGAATGTTTTTCCCCAACTTGAATTCCACAACAAAACATGACGTCATTGCTTTTTTGCACTCCCATCTATATTTCCATGTGTCCTATGGGAGGCTACCTTCTACCTCAATTGGAAGTATTCAGAAAGTCTATGATTTTAGAGCAATTTTTTGTATAATGAGACCCATCCTTTTGACCACTTGAACCAGATGCAAAAGAATGCTTTTCCCCAAATTGAAGTTCAAAAAAACATGATGCCATTATTTTGTATGGTCCCATCTGAATGTGTCCCATGTGTGGATGCATCATGGAGGCTACCCACTACTACCATGTTGATTTTAACATGAATGTCAAAAATACACTAGGGAAAGAAAAAAAATCCAAAAAAATCCTCCATTTCTTTGTTTAAAAAATGACGAAATTTTGCCACTGAAAAAAACACTGGTCCTTAATATACCATCACATAACCTACTCTTAGAAGGTTCTTGAGCTTCTGATCAATCATCAAGCATAACCTCTCATCCTTTCTATTTCATGCATACATGGCTCAGGCAGGACCTCAGATATGAGGTTACATCTATCGAGAGGAAGGTTATATGACTTTTCATCCATCAAGAGGATGTGTTATGCTGTTGCTCTCGAACCTCTAAACTGTAGGTTATGTCTGGTAACTAGCTTGAGGTTGCAGGTTACCTAGTCCATAACCCCATGGGTCCAAACTTGAAACTATATTGAAGTGCTTCATTGTTGAGATTTGGAGTTGTGAAGTTGACCCAAATGGTCCATTTATTACCTCAATGCTCACAAGGAATGCATGTGAAATTCCACTCTACAACTACATCCTCAAACTACTATTGCTTGAGTTTGGAGAGCTACCGAGTTAGATTCATGCATCGAATTTGTGTCATTTGCATAACACATTGTCTGAAGCTGTGCTGTGTTGAGTTTATAGTTCTTATGTTATGGCAAGGTGGAATATAGTCAAATAATCCCCAACTAAAAAATTTCCAATGCATTTTTCATAACTATTCCTCACTAGAAGCATGAAGTTTCACTGAATATTTAATTATCATTCAAACAGTTCTTACTTGTGTCCTATCTCATATCCAAACATGTATGCTTTCACATCATTGGTTATTTTTAGTTATGTATCTAAGAAGGAAGGTAGTTTGTTTTGTTTTGTAGTTATGAGATCCATCCAACCAGGATGCTTCAGATCCTGTTCTTGGTGTCTTTGGAAAGCTCTCAATGTGGAGGAGGGGTGCATGGGCTTGGTTCCATGATGTTTGGACTTGCGGTGCAAAAGTTCTTGAATATTGAATGATTTCTTCACTGAAAATTAAATTAAATCGTAGCTGAAATTTTTTGGAGGAATTGGAATGTGCCTTTGGTGTTGTTGGAAAGATCTTGATGTGCAGGATTAAATGGAATTTATTTGGTAAGATTGGATTCAGTATGTGGGAGATCTTGATTTTAAAGTGATTTCTGCCACTGAAAATTCAAATAAATTCCCAAAAACCAGGTTTTGGAAGGAAAAATCATTGAGGATGTGGTAACACTTGGGCCAATGGCACAGGCCACAATAGTAGTTTTTGAATCTAAAGATGTTCACACCATAAATTGTATATATGTCCCTATTCAAAGTTGGTCTTTCACATTACTTGATCCTCATGAAAGTACTTTACAAACACAAGCCCATTCAGGATAAATGACCACATGCATAAATAATTATCAAAAATATCTGTTTTTCACTTTGATTTTTAAAAAAAATATCATACATATTCAGTTTGTCAAATTTATATCCAAACATATTGTAGTCTCAAAAGGACTGTTTGTTCGTGCTTTGTTTGTAGCAACATGTTCTCCTCAATTTGTTTCTAGGCCTGTTTCTAAAACCTTTTCAATGAATATCCATGCTACCAAGATGTATTATGTCAAGAACATTACAAACATTTCATATGGAGGGTACTTTCAAGAGAACTTAAAAATAACATGTGTTCCCAGGAAAAATAATTATACATGTCACTTTGTAATGATCCATAGGTTGACTCATAACTCACACAACTCTTCATTTGATCAATGCTTCACCTCTAGAGCTCTAAATGACTTTGTGCATCCCTTGATGGAACAAATGCAATGAAAAGCTTTGTTTTGTGCATAATTGATCACAACAACCTAATGAAAAGAGGCCCTAGGATGCCTCCCACTCTTAAGGAGTAGGTGTAATATACTTTTTTTTTTTCCCTTGGAGGGAGATGAACACAAAAAAAAGTACCGTCCAAATACCCTAAAACTTATCTTCAAATGTGTTAGGCTTGGTTTCTTAAAGTATGTGTTGAAAATAAAATTGCTAAGTTTTCATGGTGTCTAATTGGACAACAAACCCCAAATCCTAAACCTAAAACTAACTGACTTGCATGGATCAAACCATACTTTTACCTTGTTTAAAGAGCTCTCAATCTAGCCTATAATAGCCCTGGTATTAAGGAAAGATTTTGGATTGTATTCTCTGATGGTCCACTTTTAGTTTATATTTTATTTAGATGCTTTCAAAAGAAAAAAAAACCTCTCTAAATAAAAATCAAGGATAGGAACCCATCCATCAAAAGTACAAGGCAAATGAGAACACAAGTATTGGCAATTTTCTGCTTACCAATAATACATGGTGGGCCCATTCCATTCTCTAGTGGGAGTACTCAGCTTTTGCTCGTGTGGTTGTCCTTCGGTCTTGGGTGTTAGTGGGTGTTTAAAATCATTATTTTAATTTGAAGTCAAAGCACGAAACTAACAAGAGAACAATTATAAGCATTTGATAACTTCTGAAAAAATTCATGGAATGTCCATCTTCATTATTTTTTTCCAATTTATTCATGTGAACCATCCATTTGCTGACATCCTAAAAACAAGAATATGACAAACCACCAGAATTTTGTTCAATTGGGAAGAAAGTATTCTCTTTCAATGGCATTGGAGATAGATATATCCATAGAAGGCCATCCGAGTGCCATTTGTCAAGTTTTTGGCCATAACATGTTGGGTACAATGTCTCTCCTAGTTGGGTACATGGGGGTCTGACAATTTGTGGTCCCTTGAATTTGCTGCCTCTTTTTTTTTTTTTTTGGGTCATCATTCACATGTGCATGGCTTCCTAGCCTCTCGCCTCACATGTCAAGGACCCACCATAATCATAAGCATAATGAATTGTTATCAAGTCATGTTGTGTGTGATTCACATTGGCAAAAGCTTATATCATGACACACATGATAAGTGCACATAGGTAGTCTCTTGATCAATTTCAATAAAAAGAATCCATGGGCTCATTTTCTCTCAAAACAAAATCTCTGATTTGTTTTAAATCTACATTTAATAATTAATAGCCAAATTGTATTTGTAGTTGAAAATTTGAAATTTTAACTGAATTTTCATGGGAACTGAAATCATCCTATTTCTTGGAATTGTAGTGCCTACAATGTTTTGCCGGCCTTTGGTAAGTGAAGTTGGTTTTACATTTAAAAAAATTTGCTATGTTTATTTGGTTCAATCAGCTTGTGGCCTTCCTACTTGAAATTTGCATATAATGTCAAGTATCTGAATACCTATCTTGATTATAATAGTTAACATACCTGGGGTTGGAGCAAAGACACGTATTAGTAAAAGTCCCTAGT
>Ga0209611_10006340_pt1 | contig 19448 bp, 18 predicted proteins | sample S1TSphgellanicum_3_FD_187693 | JGI IMG/M metagenome (GOLD analysis project Ga0209611, IMG submission 187693) | Host-associated microbial communities from peat moss isolated from Minnesota, USA - S1T2_Fc - Sphagnum magellanicum MG (SPAdes) (version 2) | ecosystem: Host-associated > Plants > Peat... | reverse complement strand
AGAAGTATTTTATTTGTTCAAGAAAGGAGTCAATCCAGCCACAGGTTCCCCTACGGCTACCTTGTTACGACTTCACCTCAGTTAAAGGCCCCACCTTAGTATCCTACATTAGACCACCAATTACTCTAGTAGACCACACTCAATAACAGCGTGGAACATTAAAGTAATGGGTGATCTTTGGTCTGATGTTTTGGGCGAAGCCAATTCCCATGGTGTGTTTTTCGATAAAGTTTTTAATGATTTTATAGTTAGATCGTTTTTGCGTTTTGGATATGAAGTCTCATTTAAAGTTTTGGACAAGGGTGCTATTGAACATTTCAACAATTAATATCAAAGTCTCCAACCTTAATGTTCCACAATTATATGAACTATCTTTTAGGTGTATATTTTGAAATCTTATAACCCAAAAAAATCCAATAGTTTGAATATATGATAATGAAGAAAATGAAACTTGAATTCATCAAAACATTACAATTTATGACTCAACACTCATTTGTCATAACCGTTATGGCTAACTGGTCTAGCCCATTCTGGGACGCTGGGGCCTCATTCAATGGTCCGGGGTTCAAACCCAGTAGTGTGCAGAAGAAAACATCTACAGGGGGAGTTGTGTGCTTGCTTCAAAAGAAAGAAAAATAGAAGTAGCATCGAATATTATTGTCTTGCCGAGTTCTGGTGAGAAAGGAGCAATAGAGAGAGAGAGAGCTTTGTTCAGGCTGTGGAGTGTAAGCATGAGGGAAGGAAGTAAGTTCAGGGTTTTAGTGTTGAGAGAGAGAGAAAAGGATTCAGGGTTTGTATTCTGGATATAGAAGAAAATTTGCTTTTGGAGGAATTTTTTTTCATTTATTTTTGTTATGGCGATGGTGATGGCATCGAGGGGTGTTTCACTGTGTGTGGTTCAGCCTCCTCCTTCAGTTTCGTCACTCTTGAGACGAATTCCGACTACAAGCACAATGCTTGTGTTCCGCGCAGAAAGCTCGCTGCTGCTGCAGCAGTGGAGTTTTAGGTCCCTGTTTATGTCTGGAGGCTTCGAGTTGATGGGTAGGAGGAGGACATCCTCCTGCTGGAAGCATGGATTCTGTTGGGTGCGAAGAATACCCAGTGATGAGAATGTGGCAGCAGCTGCGTTAGCAGATTTTGGTCTGCTGGGAGAATTAGGGTTGAACATGGTGGTTGAGAAGAAGGAGAGGAGTGCATTGGATTCTGCAGCTGAAATGAGTAGTGTACAACCGAGAGGAGTTCGCGGAAGCCGACGAGCTCCAGGTCTCAGATTCCGTGTCAAGGAAAGCAAGCTTGAAAAATTAGGGTTTAGACCTGCCGGTCTTGTTGGTGAGTACTTTTCCCCTTTGCTCTCCACGTTTTGTAATGTAGTGAATTGTCAGCAACATTTGTAGTTGAAGGCAAGGAAAAAATCGGCCTTTTCTGTTCGATTTCCTTCTCACAGTTCTGGATTTCAGTTTGGGCGTGTGTTCTGGATGTCAGTGTGTGAGCATGTGTGCTCCAACAATTGCAGGAGACTCATGTTTGAAGGCAAGAGTTGGGAATGCAGATGATCTCCAAGCATCTGTGCATGATCTTCAAATCCATGCAGGCAATGCAAACACCTTCCCTGATGTGGACACCACTGGCACATGTGATAGTCTCCATCAAGGTCTGGTTCTTGTCCCTAAACCCTAAACCCACACAAACTGGATACTCCGATGTTTGTTTTGGTGTTTCTGGTGATAATTTCACTTGAAAGTGAGAATTTAGTAGCTTGGCACAGCAGTCAGACTTGTTTCAATATGGCTGTTTCATGAGTATTTGATGTTTTTCTCTATTGTCAGGTGGGGGCATGTCAGCTGGCATCAACACTGAAGTAAGGGAAGAAAGCAGGAATGATCCTCAATCCTTGAGCACATCTGGAGACAGTGAAGATCTGCTGAATCAGAAGCAACAGCAGTGGTTTCCTTATGAGGACAGTTTCAAGCTGAATGATGAAACAACCCTGACGAGTGCAGATGTCATAAGAATGTTGGCACCATTTTTGGTAGATGGGCGGAAGCAGAGGATAGAAGAGGTGGTGGCAAATCGCACATACTCAGTTTGTCCAGTAGTTGAAGGTTTACTGGACCTTGGGAATGTATCTGCTGTTTTCCGGTCAGCAGATGCCCTTGGATTTCAGTCTGTTCATGTCATCTCCAATGTTTCCAATCGAAGGTAAGGAAGGTTTCTTCCATTGATGTCCACTGGAAGAACACAGATTCTGATGGGATTTTTTTTTTAGGGCTAGTTGTTGGGACATTCTAGTCAGATGTACAGTGTGGGAATTGTATCCACAGAAAAGGCAGCCACAAAGACTTTGGAGTTTAAAAAGAGGCTATCTGCATGTGTGTGAAACATTTGGACAGGTACAAGAAGAACCGGAAAGTGAGCGCAGGTGCAGAGAAGTGGTTGGATGTGGAAATGTGGGAGAACACGGGTGCTTGCATTGCAACCTTGAAGGCTCGTGGCTATCGAATTGCTGTCACACACATTGCCCCTGACACAGTACCCGTCTAAAATTGTGGCCTTGTTTTTGGTTTTTTTTTTTGCACTTCTCTGATCAAATTTCTTTTGCTGTAGTGGAGTCTTATGAAGAAGGTTGCTGAAGATTTTCTTTTTTACTGCGCTGGATTTTCCAGTATCCAGCATATATATTTGGCAAAACCATCAGCTACATAGAAGTCCTGCTATCAGTTCATACTCCTGTCCTGATGTCTCCTGAATCTCAGTAAGATAATTAATTATGTTTTGATGAGATTTTTCATTATTTGCAGTCTACTGGATAAGCAATCTCATGTATATTGTTGGGTGGTGAGGGTAGGTTTCTATTCATGACATGGACTGGAGAATACCAACAGCTGTTTTCTTCGGTAATGAGCACAAGTTGGTCACACGATGCCCTCCTCTTAATTAAATCTCTCTTTGTGATCATGTATCTTGCTTCCATTGATGCAGTTCCAGCAAGATTTCTGGATTCTGCTTAAAGAAAGGGAGGCTAGATGACATTTGTGGTCACCCCATGGACTTTCTCATGATATGTTGTTTCATGTTCACATGCTCTTTGGGTTAGAGTCTAAACATAGAAGTAGTTTGAAAACAGTGAATATACAGCAGGAAAGAGATTATTATTGACCTGTTGTTGATGGTTTTCACAGGGGGGTGAGTGCTGAAGCAATTGCTTTGTCTGATATTCGGTGTAGTATCCCCATGGCTGGCATGGTGGATTCCTTCAACGTGTCTGTTGCTGCTGGTATTTTGATGCATCATGCTGTGCATGACAGAATTGCCCGTGCTGTAAGTCCCCCATTCCTATCTGAAATTTGACACCCACATGAGTGTGTGGGGTGATTATCCTTTCATAGTCTAGGGTTTACACTATCCTTTGTATATTGATAAATTGAAACCTATCTTGGCCTGATAATGGATGACATATGTTACAGTTGTAGTATTTTGGAGTTTCTCCTTCAATTGCATTTTTATCCCAATTTCAAATGCAGAAAGGCATTCTACCTTTTATATACCTTGGAATTCCCATCAATGCATCCTGCCAGGGTCATATCCCTTCCTTAGCTGGATATGCATTTTGCACAGTGTGTTATGGCTCTTGCCAAATGGAGAATCCACTTTGAAGTTTGGTAGCTCTTGCAGGGAGCTCATGGAGATTTGACACCAAGAGACAGACAAGTGCTTGAGGCAGAGTTTAGTTTGCGCCACAACCGCCACACTGTTCAAATCCTTGATCGCTTGGTGGAGCAAAAGGAGGGTGCCCAGAAACCTTCATCACTGTCTGACATGTTGAAAGGAGACTTTGTTTCTGATATTGAAGATGCAGAGTACCTGCAGGTTTAACTCCTGTATTGTTTCAATCGGGGACCCCATATTCCTTCTCCGTTTCCTAATTCCATTTGTTGGTCAATAAGACCAGACACTTATCATGTAAGCCACCACCTATGACACATTGCTGAAATACTTATTAGCGTTTCTGGTAGTGCAGTGATGAATATTGCAACGCTGAAAAGGGGGTTTGATCCTGTACTCTGAGATTACACAAATGTTACAACCTTGTTCCATTGTTTTGGATTTGTCCCAGGTTTCTTTTAGGTCTTTCTTTTTCCCCTTTTTCTCTTGATGATTGGGTTTCCTTTTTTTCCACTATTGATGATTTGGTTGGTGTTGTATTTTCAGATCTGAGACGTCCATAACCTTACTATTGGGTCATCTCTCAGTTCTTCTCAAGTGGACTTAAAATCATAAGTCAGGTAATCTCCTCATCTGAATCCTGGGTGTCACAAATTGATTCAGTTGACAGACATTGAATGAGTTTACAACTATATTCCAGAACAACTGGTTGCATACTGTGTACAAAGAAAAGGTGGCCTTGTCAAGCACCCACCAAACTGTTAACATAGACAAGCAATGCTCCCTTCCTTTCTGTGCACTGTTTTACCTCCTTTTATATAGCTAGCTGTCTAGCCATGTTTGTGTTGTTCACGACTCTCTTTAATAAGTCACAATATTTGCATTCAGACAAAACCCAGCCTATACTAATGGAGTTGTAGGTAGAACCTTCTTGAGGGTTGGAGATCCAACTTTTTTGCTGGATGAAGAGGATTTAGTTGATGTGGTCCCTTCTATCGATCCAACTCTTTATTTGTTTCTAATGAACCATTTTGGCATATTGAACTGCATGAAGACCTCTTGGACCACACATTCATGACCTAAGAAAAAATCTCTTGGGCTAGTTGTTTGCAAGGTGGAATGATGATTACCCAATTTCAGAACACACCTAAGGAAACCCAAGTGCATACATACACTTTGATTGCTGATATCATTAGAAACTAAATGAAAATAATACAAATTTCATGGCATGTGTGTGACCCTATGTATTTTACACCTTTATTAAAACTTTGTCCTAAGTTGCCAAATGATAAGGAGCCTAAAATTATGTATTGTAATTCCCTTTGGTGTGGTCTGACATTGGTTAAGAACAGAAGTTGTCCAACTTCAGAACACAGTGTAAATGAACATTTTAATAGAAAGTATATTCATCTTATGTCATAAGAAGATACATACTGAACCAATTTCTCCTGTCAAAATTGAAATCTTTGGTTGCTTTCATGAACTAGACTGACCTTTAGAAATTGCTTGATTAGCTTTGCCAATAAGTGTATGTAAAGCTTGAGGCCAAAGCCCAGAATGGTATGCTGCACAAGGTGGAGGGGAGCATGAGCCTGATTCTGGTAAAGCCCACTGCCAAGAGCTTTACCAAGGGTAAAGACCTTTGATTTTAATGTTTTAGTTTTTTTCTTGTGATATGTGGTGGGTGTTTGGTGAATGCCTGCCTTTCACAGAGGAAAGATTTGCAAAGTGTCCTGTGATTAAACTACAAAAATTAGTCCAAGTTTGACAAAATTAAAAATATAAAAGATTTGAAATGGGTTCTTTCTTTTCTCAAACCATGAACAGTTATTTTTTCAGGCAATGAATATTGATTATGCTTTGAAAAAGATACAAGTTTTGAAGATGCAAGTCATCCATTATAAGTTGAGCAATAGCAATGTGTTGGTTGAAAACCAAGGAACTTGCCTTCAAAAATATCAATTACTCTTTGAAAGATGCAAGTATTATTATTCTTTTTAAACATATTATATTGTAAAACCAAGTTAAAGGCCCAAGGTGCAAGCATTCTGCTAAAAAAGTTGGAAATTGATAGTGGATTGATGAGAGAATATAGATGATGAAAACATTGATTTTATCATGAGCTCCTCTCTCAAAATAAAGATCACATAGATGTTGTTACAAACCTATGAACCACCCCCATGCATCTGTTACATACCCTAGAAGTGCATGCACATGCACAAGGCCATCATCTCATGCATTGAAACATTTCATGCTAAACATAACTAGATTATTTAAGTAACCTATTTAACATGTCCATAGTCCCAAAAGTACATGCATCTATCACAAATATCTCAAGTAATTATAACTTAGTAAAAATAACTTAAGTAACTTGGTAGGAAGTTGATATTTAACACCTTCATTTAAACAAATTACGAACTTATACATTTAATCAAACTTATCAAGTGTTGGAAATATTCATGCTTGTCAACAGAAAGTCCCTTGGTCAAGATATTTACAACTATATTCTTTGTGTTCCAATACACCAACTTAACAAAACATTTTTCAATTTTTATCACACTAAATGATGATGAATCTCGATATGCTTCATACGAACGTGAAAGATTAAGTTTTTTTATAAAGATAAATAACTTTGATTGCCATCATATATGACATTGAATTTCATTTGTGGAACACCAATGCTCCCAAAAAGTGATGAAAACCACATTGCTTGCCTTGTTGTTTATGAAGTTGCCATATGTTTAGCTTCTATTGATGACATAACAATAGAGGTTTACTTCTTGTTATTCCAATTAATAACACCATTTCCTAGTAAAAAAACATAACCTAATATGGATCATTTGCAATCATCCATATTTTCAACCCAATCTGCATCACAATAAGCACACATTTGTGTGCTTCCATAAACAATATCATAATCCCCAATATTGGGACACTAATTTTGGTAACATTTTTTTCAAAATGAATTCAAACCATATTGTTTCCATCAATTCCTTGGCTATGATAAATGTCCCTTTCAAATCACATTTAACCCCTCATGTTCCTATTGGAACCTTGGTTATGGTTTACATTTTTTTTGAAATGTGTTTGGCCCTAGTCATAGTTTACATTGTCGTGAAAATGTGCTTGCGTTTTCATGTTCTTTTTGGAATGCTGACTATGGCTTATATTTTTATCAAAATGTGTTTAACCCCTCACATTTTTTTTGGAACCCTAAATATGGTTTACATTTTTGTTAAAATGTGCCTAACCTTTCACTTTCCTTTCAAAACCTTGGCTATGGTTTACATTTTCGTTGGAATGTGCATAACTTTTCATGTTCCTTTTGGAATCCTGGCTATGACTTATGCTCCTCTCAAAACGTGCCTAACCTTGGGTACGATTAACATCTTCATTAGAATGCACCTTTCCCATAATAACATCTTTGATGTTTTTTTTGAAACACATACCAAAATGCACTATGTTTTTCAAATAATATAAAATATGTTTCATTCCAATCCAATTTGTCTTAGCCATAAATTGGTTCACAACCCCCATTGCTTAGCAATATCAAGTCTTGAGCATACTATTGCATACATGAGATTTCCAATAACATCTTGAAATAGGATAACCCACATTCCTTCCAAGTTTGCATCAGTTTGAAGACCCATATCTTTTGAAAGCTTGCAATTGGTCATAAAGGGAGTTTTTATTAACTTATTTTCAACTATTTGAAATTGTTTTAATATACTTCCAATGTACTTGCTTTGATTTAAATAAATTGTTCAATTTTGTTGAACACGATTTATTTATATCCCTAAATAATATTGTTTCTCAACTAAAGCCTTTGTTTCGAATTTCTTCGAATTTTTTTTTTTTCTTTTTCAACAAAGTCAAGTCATTAAAGGCCAAAATCAAATCATCAACATACTCAGTTTTGATCACATAAAAATTTTCTTGAACTTTCTTAAAATAAACATTATGGTCAACATAATTATTTTCAAACTTTTGAATTAAGAAATATGCATTAATCTTGTGGTTCCATTCACGAGGAGATTAAATCAAACCATACAATGATTTTGAAACTTACATACCATATTGTTTTTACCTTTGACCACCAAGCCATGTAGTTGTTGCATATGTATTTCTTCTAAAAGATTTCCACTCAAAAAAACAATTTTAACATCCATTTGATGCACTTCAAGATTTTCAATAGTTGTCATTACAAATACAATTTGAATTGATTCCATTTGTGCAACAAAGAAAAAGGTTTCATTGAAATTAATACCTTCAACTTGTGTAATCCCCTTGCCATTAAACAAGGTGTGTGCCTTGCCACAAAGCCATCAACATTATATTTGATTTTGAATATTCGTTTGCAACTCATTAGTTTGTGATTAAGCGAAAATGGAGTATGTATCCAAGTCATATTATTTTGTAAAGATTGAAACTTAGGATCCATGGTCTTTGTCCAATGTCGTGAATTTCACCATTCAAAGCCTCCATTAAAAAATGGAGTTCATCAACATCGTGGTATAAAACACATGAAAAATTTACATCTTTTTCAACCATTATTGGATTTTCTTACATTTACTGAGGATTTTTTTTCAACTTACATATTTGGATATTGATGTAAACCATATGTTCTGATGCAAAATTTAACCTTGAAACCATTATTTCTTTGTTAAATTTTCTAGATTCATCAAAAAAATCGTGACTAATGATAACATATTGGCTTATAGGGTTGTACAATATGTACCCCTTAATCTTTTCATAATAAATAATGAATATGCATTTGACACCTTTGGAATCCTTTGTCCTTGTTTCTTTTGACACATGAACAAATGCAAAACAACCAAAAACATGCAAATGACTTATGGAAGGTTTGTATCCACACCAAACCTCTTTTAGTGCCCTGTTGGAAATTTCCTTGGTAGGGATTTGATTTTGGACATATGATGTAGTTGCCATTGTTTTTGCCCAAAACCTATGGTCCAACTTCATATGTTGTAACAGATGTCGCACATTTTCAACAAGTGTTCAATTTTTCCTTTTAGTTGCACCATTTTGCTTTGGCATGTATGGAGGGGTTGTTTGTTTCACAATGTTATTATCCTTGCACAATGTATTGAATTTTTAGAGTTATACTTCGCACTTCCATCACATATGATTACCTTGATTTTTTTTCTAGTTTGAGTTTTTACCAAAGCTTTGAAAACCTTAAGCTTGTCAAGCGCACCAAATTTAGTCTTCATACCATCAAAAAATGTTTTCCAAGAAAAATCATCAATGAATGTTAAAAAATATTTTACCCTTACATGAGATGTTGTCATGGGACCACATAAGTCTATGTGCACACACCCAAAACTTTCTTTTGCACAAGAATCCCCATTCAAAAGAAATGGAGCACAATGGTGTTTACAATACACACATCCATCATAGAAACTCAAGTCATGATTTCCATTGAAATCCATGCCTTCAATAAGGTTATTTTGGTCCATGGTTATTAAAGCCTACATAGATGCATGTTTGAATATTTGATATCACAAATCATTCCTCTTGATGTTGGTGCTACATTTTACAACCAAGGATTGAACAACTCTAACCAATTTATATAAGCTTCCTACTTTAACAACTTCAACAATCATTTTGTTTGAATAAAAAAACTTCAACCAACATTTGGTGGCTTCAGATTCTAGCTTGAAGCTTTGCTTGTTAACTGATTAATTGATAACAATTTTTTTGGCCTATTTTGGAACATATAACACATCTCCAATACATTTTGAAATTCATTTGGCAAATTGAAAACAATTATGCCTTTCCCACAACACGTAGTGTAGTATTGTTTCTGATATATGTTTCATCACTCAAAATAAATGCTTCAAAAGTTGAAAATATTTCCTTTTGAAGGTCAAATGTTGTGAAGCTCCAAAATTAACAAATCATGCATCCTTGCAAATTGCAAAAATAAATAAAATAATGACAAGTTCAGTTTTGCTTGTTGTGGTTATTTGTGAAAAACCTTAAAATTTGTTTTTTCAATTTTGTTTTTTCTTATGACATTATTTTGCAAAATGACCTTTGGTGCCACAATTGTAGCAAGCTCCTTTCTTCTTTTGCTTTTCATTTTTGAATCTCTTTAAATCTACACCCCTTTTGAACTTCCCAGAAACACCTTTAACAATTAATGTTTCATGTTTTGTATCATGGTTAAATTACATTTTTCACTTACATTGCAATTTTTCCTACAACAATTGTCCACATAGTAATTCCATGTCAATGTGGGTATTAAGTGTAACCACAAGGGTATGGAAAAATGGTGGCAAACTCTTTAAAAATGTGAATTTGATGATTAATGTTTGTTAACTGATTTGCAATCATTTGAAGCTTGTCAAGATGAACTTGCACTCAAGTGCTTTCTTCCATTTTAAGATAGTAAAGTTCTTGGCGTAGTTATAATCTATTGCCAACATATTTTTTTTCAAATATTCCACAAAGGTCCACAAAGGTTGCCCCATACATTTTTTGTAGTTTCTATACATGTTACATGATGTAACAAATAATCAACAACATTTAGAAAAATTGTTCCACAAGCCAATTTGTTTTCTCCATGAACAAACGATGTTCAATAACACCTCCTTTAAGAACAATCTCTTCAAATTCAACTTTTGGTGGCAATAATCTCCTAAGGTGATCTTGCACAAATCCTTTTCATGCAAGAGAAATTCCATTTTCATCTTCCATGTATGAAAACTATTGTTATTCAACTTTTCAATATTTTGGGCATTAGAAGTAGATGCCATGATTGCAAGTAGAATAATGCCAAAAAACAAAACACTTGGAGCTTTGAAACTTTCAACAAAATGCTAACAAAATTTTAAAAAAACACACCCAATGTTTCAAAGCTTTCAAGAATTGTAAAAACAACTCCAATCTCTCCTTCCTTCAAAAGCAACTGAGCTTTGATACCATGTTGGAAATTGACAATGGATCAATGAAAAAATAAAGATAATGAAAACATTATTTTACTATGAGCCCTCCACCCAACCTTAAGATCACACGTATGTTGTTCCAAACTTGTGATCCACCCCCAAGCTTCCGCTTAATCTAAATAGGAGGTGAACACCCCATGCATATGTTACCTATTTAAAAATGCATGCACAAGCACAAGGTCATCATTTCATGCATTGAAATATTTTTCACTAAACTTAACTAAAGATATTTAGGTAAACTTATTTAACATATCTCATAGTCCCAAAAGTGTGTGCATGTAATACAAATATCTCAAGTAATTATAACTTGGTAAAAGTACCTTGCGACTTGGTAGGAAATTGATATCCAACCAAAAAAAATGAGGCCTAAGATGAAATGGTTGTTTACTCTAGTCTCACATTTTGGGAATGTTCTTCACATTTGGGTTTTACCTATTGTAAAGCATGAGGCGAACGTTATCATGAGCTTAAACATATGCAAATCACAACGTGTAGGAAGAAGGTTTTTTAATATGTTGTCATAATGAATGTTGTCCAATTTTTGATTTCAAAAGGAATCTTTGATCCAAGTTTTAACTATTTTGGTTTTTCATGGAACCTTTGATCTGATCTTGTAATTGGTTTTTTCAATTTTGGTTATTCTCACAAAGTATTTAGAATCAATTCGATTTAAGACCAAGTTAGATTCCCATCTCAATTAGATTACTAATTAATTTTTATTTATTAATTTTTTTGTAATGTTAGTTTGGTCAATTTACACATAAAGTTCAAAATAAATATTGTGTAATATTATTTATTTACAATCAATTAAATGCAATAAAATTTCTTAAATGTGAGGCCAAACTTTTATTTTAAAAATAAAAATAAAAAATCTTATTAGAGAACCTGAACCTATTCAAAATGTGACGGCGTCCCAATTTAGGTATTAATTCAAATTTGAAAAAAATTAAAATTTATTCAATTAGGTTCCAACAATAGTTGCAACAAAACTTGAAACCACTAATCCAAAGTCTAAACCCTAATGCAAAAATCCCAGAACCTGCCAACACTGGTCAGAACCGGCCTGGTCAGATGGTTCTCTTAATAAGCCCCACGTCCATATCTAGCCCGGGGTTTAAGTAGATCCGGCCTTAGAACCGCCGGTCTATAGGCCTTTAGGACATGCAGGGTTTAGGGTTTAGGGCTGGTGCTTTTTCAGAGTCTTGCACATGCGCGGGAGGAAGAGTTGGACAGAACGAGCGATGGAGTGTGGGCGGTCGCACGGGCCCCAGGCACAGCTCTTGTTGTCACGGCTTCTGAGGACGAGAAGGTGAAGCTGTGGAAGTGCGACGAGCTAGAGGCTGAGCGCACCACCAATATTTTTTCATTTTATTTTTCCTTTTCCAGTTCTCCTTTTATGTGCTCCATGGTTGCTTCATGCTGCTACTTGGATTCAGAGTTTCTGGAACGAATCTCTTCTCGTGATAGGCTCCAACTTCTTCAAAGCTGTGGCGGCTTCTGGAATGATTAACGATTAGCTGGTATGTTGAAAAGGTTCGGGGTTGTGTAATCACATTAGGAGTGTAGGATTTAGGGTTTAGGGTTTTTGGATTAGGGCTGCATTTGCTTGTGTGCTTCACACCATGCCAAGGCTGTGAAGATCTTGCTGCTTCAAGCTCTTTTGAATGACTGACAGACAGACAGACAGAGACAGAGATGTGCACCATAAGTACTTAACACTGTGAGGATAGCAATGAGATGATGCAGAGACAGATGGGGATAAGAAACTGGGAGTGGGTGGCATTTTTTATTTTCCCTTTTGTGTTCCTGAAACATTCTGTTGCTTGTGGGTACAGACTACAGAAGGAGTGCATACTTGGGGTATCGGTCTTGAGGTGAGGTGAGGTGAGAGGGAGACATTCAGAGACAAGGATGCAGAGGGATATGGGGACGGTAGATAAAGGGAAGGATGCGGGTGAGAGAGTGATTGCACCCACGCGTAGACCTGATGGCAGCTTGCGGAAGGAGATTCGGATAAGAGCAGGCTATACACCCCAGGATGAAGTTGCCATCTACCAATCTAAAGCAGCTCTAGTATGAATTTTCTCTCCCCCCTTTTTTTTGGTTTCTATTAATCTGCAACCCATGTGTCCTTTCTCATCATGCACCTGTTTTAGAAATTTGGATTGTGATGCTACCTCTGTTTCCTTGCAGTTTTTTTGCAGCTACACAGGGATATAACAAACCTTAAGAATTGTTGATGACTTACTCTTACACACTTATTGCAGCAGGGATGCTGAGAATACTACTTTTTGATTTGCTATCACTCTTGTGTGCTTCTTGCTGACGCCATGACTGAGTTTTCCCTGTTGCTTCTGGAAACTCAACAAAAAACTCAGGACACAGATGTCACTGTTTGCCTGAAATTTTGAATGGATATATATCTACACCCACTGTTAGGAGTTGATGAGTGGCTTCAGGGTAGCAGCAGCTAGTCACTGCTGTTCATGATGAAGGCAACAGTCTGATACACTATGACCAGCAGTCCACATTGTTTGCAATGTTTGATACAGATTTTTGCGGTGCAGAACCATGCACCTCCGAAAGACAAATGATCCAATGTTGGAATGTCAAGCAACCAGAATCCAACAGAAAGAACAGAAGCATGGAGGTTGAAAGTTTACTCCTGCAGAACAATGTTTTTCTGAAACCCCAGGAAAAGAAGTGTGTCCAAAACTTGTTCATGATCACAAATCAGGAAAAACAGAAATGGGCTGGTTGGCATGATGTTCTTGATGAAAAGCTTGTTGAAGCATATCTTATGCATTGGTCAAGATTCTGTTTTCTCCAGAAAGCGATTCTGACAATAATGAAACCCTGGTTTCTACACTGACCTATATGCTTTGCATAATGCTGGTGGTCTTCTTGAGTACCTGCTATTCTCTGTTGTTTGTTTGTCCTTGGAATAAGAGTCTGGGTATTGGATGTGTAGTCCAGGAAAGGGACAGATGTACCACCAGGCTACGATCCAGAATCAGCTGTAAAGCCCAAAAGTAAGGCAGCCAAGAAGAATGAGAAGAGGAAAGAGAAGAAGCAGGTGTGATTATTTTCTCTGAGAAGAGGGGAAACACTGAATCTCATTCACATTTATTTATTTCTTAGGTATAGGTTATGCAATATTTGTGATAAATCAGAACTCCTCCTGATGCACAAGGTGAAGGAACTCTTGGAAATGAAAATAAATTTCTGAAATTGTGGTTGATTTTGTGTTGAACACAGCACTGGTCGTTTTGCACCACTGGTAGCACTCAGGAAGCCACGCAGAGTAGAGTGTTAGGTTTTTGGTTTTTGGTCTGAGCATGCCTTTTCACTAATCAGGCCTCAAGAGCCACATCGAGCACAACTGATCCCTCTGGAGGTGATGTGGAAGCTGTTGACGCCAGCATAGGATTCATTGATAGCAATGACGCAAATAGTCTTGCAGAGCAATTGGGTTCCCTGAAGGTGGTTTCACCAGCACCCCTTGAATTGCAGCAAGAAGAGGTCAAGTTAGAAGACACTTCTGTGACAGTGGACCTTGAGAAGCGCATTCGAGCCATAAAGAAAAAAGTAAGGATTTTCTAATCAAGTCATCCTCCAAATGCATAAGATATGAGTTAGAAGGTGAATTTGTATGGGGCATTTTTTGAAGTACACGTCACCTTAATGTTGTCAGGAGTGTATTTTTTGAAGCATATGTTTGATTCTGAGCAACGCTTTCCAGCTCTGATCATTTTACCAACATTTTCAGTTCCCTAAACCCAAACCCTGTTTCAGAATCTATGTCATCATATGTATTTCCAGCTTTGTAGTTCCAGGGTTAGTGCTTCACCAGAAGCTCAGGTCTAACATGCAAGATGGGTGATGCGGCCAGATTCGCTTGGCAGAAGCTAAGCAACAAGCTTCGGTATCAAGTGCTGGAACTCAAAGTGTTGAGCAGGTGGAAAGGCTTTCCAAGTTGGAAACATGGCAGCAAGAGGTTCAAGATCTGGAAGCCCTTTTAGCTTCTCAACCCCTCTAATTCTCTGTGTAGGTGAGCAACTGTAAACACTGTGAAATGTCTCAACTGCTCATATGGATTCAGATTGATTGCTTGACGGGTAGGTTTTTTGTGGCATTTTTGACACTCAATCAGTGATATATATCTGTGTGTCACAGCTTGAGAATTATGCCTCCATCCAAACTCTAGGAAGCTGTGCGACGTGACAAACTTTAGAAATGCTTTGACTGGCTTCACCTTCAGAATGTTACCAGTGAAGAAGGCCAACGAAGAGGAAATGGGTGGCAATAGAAACTAGAGGCTTTTGCCTTGGCATTGTGTATTGTTTTGAAGCCTTCTTTGATTCCCACTAAGCAGCAGATAATGTGATTAACACCTGTGTAATGGATCCTGTCTTTGTCTGTTACTTAGCCTAAAACCCAAGTCCTGACATTCACTTTTTCTTCAATCCTGCATAATGTGAGAGTGACTGCACCAGTCTACATGGTCAAATGAATGAGAAGAAACAAATTAAGTTTCCGATGTTGTTTTCATATTGTTAACCTGCTGCTTTCATTGTACAAATGAGGATTCTTTTTTGTTTGGAGAAATTGAAGATTATATTTCATGGAAGGTCCTTATTTTCATAGCAGTCATGTTGATGGCTTCCTACCTGAAGAAGCAACAGCATATGACTTGGGACATAGACTGGTATGTGGTAAATCTTTCTTTCTTTCTTTCTTGCTAATGGGAGGCACAGGCCATTTGACTATTAGGATGAGGAGATGGCTTCAGGTGTAGTTTGCTATTAAAATGGAGGATTAAAAAAATGGTGGATATGGGGTTTGTCCCAAGCTTGATCCTTGTTCTGATTGCAATCTGTCTGGTAAGGAAGCTAGTTTGTTTGTCATGTTGAGATCTCCCAAATCATGGTGCCTCCCACCATGCTCTTGGTACCGTCGGAAAGCCCTTGATGAGGAGGGTTGCACCAAGGTGGTTTCATAATGTTTAGAGCTACATTAATAGTGTTGAAATTTAAAAGAACCCATGGTGTTGCAAAGATCATCAAACAAATGCTTGGTTCTCCTTCCCAATAAATACCTATGCACAGATGTGATACTTGTGAATAGGTATAGCTACTTCATTGACAAAGCTCTCATTTGTGAAGACAAAAACTACAGAACATTATCTGTGAAGGTGCAACAGGTTGTGTTTCAAAATGCATAGCTTGAAAATGAGCTGACTTAAGCTTCCCAAATTATGGGTTGACCAAAGCTTGGAGCATTTGCTCAAATAGCTTTGAAGCTTGGCAGCAGGCATCATTGGAGGGATGCACAACATAACTCAAATATTTCACCATAGCAAAAATATAATCTTCAAACAATCCTCTAAAAGAAACCAACATCCTTCAAGATATTATAACTCTCTAACTAATATCAAGTTTCAACACAAGCCAAAATATCATCTTTCAAAAATCCTCATATAAAACTAGACCTAAATACATAGGGGCCAAAATCTCTTGAAATAGAGAGATATAGCCTATTCCAAGTGATAAGTAGAGAGGAAATGAAATACTTGTATTAGAAAGTGGATGGGTTTAGAGGAGGAAGATTTTCTGAAAGGACATTTGTGCTTGAATGTAATTTAATTGCCAAAAAAGAGAAATAATGACCTTGATTCTTCCAAAATTCTATTAGAGATTTTGGTATTGTATATATGGTCACTATAAGGTCTGTTCTTAAGTGTGCAAATGTCTAGTGAAGTTGCAAATGTTACTCAATCATAGGCTAGATGCAAAGAAATTCCTTTGTAGCTTTTTTTTTTTTTTTTTTTTTTTTCTTTTTGGGTGGCTCCCAAAAGGAGCAATTCAGTTTTTTTTTGGACATACATGGGTAATGCTCCAAAACATAGAAAAGAAAAATTTATATATATATATATATATATAAGGTGGCTCCCAAAATGAACAATTTAGTCTTTTTTGGACATAAATGTGTAAATGCTCTAAAACACTAGAAAAGAACAATTGTTTGATTTTTAGATTTTTATTTTTGGATGGATCCCCAAAAGGAGCAAATTTCTTTCTTTTGGACATAAATGGGTAAATACTCCGAAACATAAGAAATGAATTTTTTTAAAAATAAAATTTTAAAGTTTTTTGGATGGCTCCCAAAAGGAGCAATTTAGCTTTTTTTTTCTTGGCACATAAATGGATAAACGCTCCAAAACAAAAGAAAAGAACATGGGAAGAAGAAGAACTTATGGACATTGAAATTGTTTTTTCCTACCAATTTCCATTTTTCCCATGAGCTGCATGACTTTGAGAGTAAGCATAACTTTGTCAGACAGTTTGCTTTCTAGTTTCACCCACTTTTCTTGTGTTACCTGAAAATGTCTCACCACAAAAACTACACAATGACAAATTCCTAGAGAGTCAGCAAACTCTAATTAAATTTGGGGAAAAAATGTGTTCCACTAGGCTAGCATGCATGACTTTAGGAATCAGGCATGTGTGCTCCTTTATGGAAGGCATTGTGTTTGAGGCTTTCTGTTAGGAAAGTATGTTTTTCTTTCTTTCTTTCCTTTTTGGGGGAGAAAGAAAAAGAAAAGTCTTGGAAATAATAGGGTGAAGAATAAGCTAAAAAGAAAGATTGGGTACCCCTATTATGTGTCTTTTTAGACCTTATCACCAAATTTTGCGAGTGACATTTTTGGGTCCCTTTTTCTCTCTGTAGAGAGAATTTTGGCAAAAGTTGTTGAATGGTGAAAGAGGGAGGACAACCAACCTCCTTCTTCTTGCATGGTGACCATGAGTTTGGTCCCATTGACCACTCACCTTAAGGACCCGTTTTCCAAAAGTGGCAAAATCTTGCCCAAAAAACACATTTTGCCCTTAAGAAACATGTTTCTTCAAGTTATTTCTTCAATGTTTCCCAAAATACAAAATTTTCCTTCAAAAATATCACTGGGAGGCATACCTTTGGACTGGACCTCTAAAATAGTAGCCAGTAAATGGCGAAATTCTCCCAAAAAAAAAAAGAAGATTTTTTGAGTGAAATTTGACAACTCTTTTATGAAAAGAAAAAGGGCGAAATTTTTGCCAATTTTTGGAATTAGTGTCACGTTTTGCCAAACTTTCCCCCAAAAAAAAGAAAAAAGAAAAGACTGAAATGGAGTGTAGAGGTAGATCCAAAAGCCAGATTGCAATGTGTGAAGTAGTAGGGTCTAAATTATATAGTCAAGGCTTCTTTGGTTAATAGTTAATAGCAAAGCCATATATATATAGATATATATCTCATAAGAATTATACAAATTTTTATATGAAGTTTTTCTTTTAAAAAAGGGTATCTTTCATGGTGTATAGCGGTGGTGCTAGAGTTGGAGGATGATGTTTTCATGAGCAAGTGAGGTTTTCATAGAAGAGCTCAAGGTTGTTTTTCAAGGTGTTCAAGGCTATTGATCATGGTAAAAAAACTATGATGAAAATCAAACCTAGAACATAAGTACTAGAGAAAAATCTATATATACATATATATATATATATAAACAAGGATGAAAATCCATCCACCAAAACTAGAAGGCATGTCGATGCAAATGTAAACACACGAAAATAAAATCAAGATCACCAAAACAATAGTAAGGAAGTGGAAGATGTAATGCTAAAAAGGCATGAAGTTGTGTGTGGATAGGGAAAGTGTTAAGGAAGAAAGAAAGGTGATAGAAAGGGAAGAAATAAGAACCAAAAAGTAAGGAAAGGAATGACCATTGCCATATCCAAGCAACCCAAGCTAAGTTTATCCTCACCCATTGAACAAATTTGATTTTGGACTATCCCTAGTTTGGGATGGTGTTGGGCTTAGTACACAAGGGATAAGGAGAGATCTCATTTGGTTCATAACATAAATAAAAGGGGCAACTCTGGTGGCTACCACCATCGGGAAAGGGGAAACAAGTGGGTAAATTTTCTTGGGACAAGGGATGGATATTTTAAAAGTTGATAAGAGAACCAAAGGTTATTTGTTGTCACCTTAAACAAACAAGGAATGGTCCATCCGTGAGTAGGTACAAGGCGGAGGAAATTATGAATGAGAACCGCTCTAATAACCCAATACAATGGCAAATCAACGTCCTAAAATCGCACTTAACATCCACAACAAAAATATGAATGGGAATTATTCACTAATGGCAATTTGCTATAAAATTGAAGTTTCTAAAACCAAAAAGCACATTCCCTTTTTGTTTACGTGCTTGACAAGTATGTAGCCTTGGGTACATGGACTTGATTCAAACCACCTTTATGTTTTATGTTTTGGTCAAGGGACAATATATGCTTTACTCCCTAGTTAAACTAATATGTGGAGATCTCTTTTGATCTAAATCTAAGGGCATAAGAAAAATATATACTTGGACCATTGTTTCTTCCACTAAAGTTCAAATTGGACCTAATGCATTAGTGCTTGGCTTGGCTCGGCTTGAACTTTCAATGAGTTGCAAAATCCCCGCCCCAACCCAAGGCAAGAAGCAATCAACTTGGAAGAGGTTTGATGGCAAACATGAAGGACATGCATGCCTATGTGTCAAACTACCCGAATTTCACAATCCAAAATTCATGCTCAAGTTCATGTCTTTCACTTAGGATTTTAAAGTTTGAGCAAGTCATATAGTGTGTACGGTAGTGCCCAAGGAGTGCGGTGTCCCCAAAATAAATGGCCGAACAAGGCAAAATTGAGGGGCGCCTATTTCATGAACACCTTGCTCTGAAGGCCTTACCCCACGTAAATCAATGGCAGAAAATTAAACCTTTAATTTTTCCCAGGTAT
>Ga0209611_10006339_pt1 | contig 19450 bp, 14 predicted proteins | sample S1TSphgellanicum_3_FD_187693 | JGI IMG/M metagenome (GOLD analysis project Ga0209611, IMG submission 187693) | Host-associated microbial communities from peat moss isolated from Minnesota, USA - S1T2_Fc - Sphagnum magellanicum MG (SPAdes) (version 2) | ecosystem: Host-associated > Plants > Peat... | reverse complement strand
GGAACATTGGGGGAAGGGGGTACCAAATAATGAGTTAAAGGACCATTTTAAGAGGTTCTATGAAACATTAACTTTTAAATCCAAATTTAGGATTCTTGAAGATTTGGTGAAGAAAACAAGCCATAACCCTAAAACACTTAATAGCGTATAATAACCTAAAAACGTACATTAACCTTAAAGGCATGATTGGCATGCCCATAACCGGCCGTCATGCATAAGGCCATGCATACGAGCATGACAACTGTTGTGATGTATAGTGTCATGACGTTCAATGTCATAAGGGTGTAAATCCATAATATATTTTACTAAACAAAAAGACTAAAACGAATCAAAAGTAGAAACTAATCAACCAAAAAACAATGCACGCACATATATATACAACGCACAAAAGGAGGTTGAGATGAAATTCTCATGTATCCCCCCCCCAAACCTGAGCCGAGAAAAATGTGGCATGGTCTGAATAGAAATCAAGGTGCCACAGGAGAACATGATGAATAGTACCAAATGTCGACGGGAACTTGAGTGAGCTCTAGCTTGAAGCAGAATAAATGGTATCCACCATTACAATTATCACAAAGCATCATCTAATTAACATTGTCCGTCCTCTGACATACCTGACATGGATAGTCAAGTGGAGGAATCCAAGTTAACGTGATGATGGTAGGATCCAATTCGCCAGGTGGTAGGGCGCACAGTTTTTAGAATTGATGCACTCCCAACTCCTTAAAGGACTCAAATGTGAGCCCAAGTAGAAAGCAGCGGAAGAGGGAGGAGTCAGAGCACACTCCCTAGCTCACAACACTTTGAGGGGTACAGGGGTGTGTTAGAGCTTCGGGATGGGACTAGGAAAAGTTGACAAGCTTCACTCACTCACACGGGCCTGCACACAACCCACACAAAGTGGTTAGTGCATAGTTGGAGCACCCTTGGTGCTAGGACGAACCACGGGCAACACGGACACACAAGACTCACCACGGCCCGAACTTGGGGGAAGCCACCACCTTCCCCCTTATAGTATACTCTGCAACTCTCCACGGAGGCTACATCCAAATGGCTCTTTTTCCCGGGACTCCCGAGTGGGAGTCCAGAAATCCCGCGAGTTGGGATTCCTGCGACTTTGGAGCCCCATAACTTTGCGAGCAGACCTCCGATTGAGGTGCGGTCTAAAGCAAAGTTGTAGCTTTCATCGAGAGCTTTCCAACGATATGTGGCACGCCCCTTGCAGCTAAGTAAATCGGGTCGATTCTTGACTTTTTGTGGTCGAGAGTCAAATTGGCAGTTTGACTCCCGGCCCTTCTTTTGGCCATAACTTGTGTTTCAAATGTCTGAATGAGCAATGCGAACCCATTTTAGACACCTACGTTTCAGGATCTTTCCAATGATATAAAGAACTCCACATGCCATTGAGTTTTAACCCCTACAATCGCTCTCTGAAGTTTTGAGAGTCCACCGGGACTCCATCTCCCAAAGTGGGAGTTGCCTTGGGAGTGTGATGGTTCACTCTCTCACACTTTCTAACACTTTCTCACACTCCCGGGAGTATGTGATGTGACTCCCTGGCTTCCTCTTGGCCCCGCACCTTTGCAATGCCTTTACCTTCACTCTCGGGCTTCCTTCCTCTTGGCTCACACCCTTGCAAGCCCTTTGCCCTGGTCGCGAGCCCAAGGCTAGGGTTGCGACAGAGCTTGTTGGATGAAGGTAATAATGTGTGCTTCCTTGAGCATACAATGGTGAACCATAGGACTATGGTTCCCATGTAAATCAAGGGGTATGTATCCCAAGTGGTGGCCATTAGTATCCCAATCGACTTGGTAGTACGCATGCTCAAATCAATTGTCAATTGTGAAACCTAGTGGAAACAGGGCCTTTTACCCAATGAACACATCGTAACTAGTGGCATTGGTGACTAAAGATTTGACATGTAGGTAAAGCTCCTAATTTGTACCTTCATCGAAGTTAAGTGTAATCAAATATGAGCTCTCCCCAAATACCTCTTTTACACTCCCATTAGTGGTGCAAATTTGCCACATAGATTTTCGTAGTTTGGAGTTGAACATGCTCATCTTTTTACCAAATTGAACTCCAAAAATTACTAGTTGGACACCTGTATCAAGAAGTACCACTTTGGGTGTATGTGTCCCACCTGGATTATTAACTTAGTATTGTCGACAATGGCAACTTAGGTGGCGATGGAAGTTCTAGGCACCACCTTCGAAAATGAGTGAAAGATTTTATGGAAAGAATGACTATACACAACGCCTTTGCTGAATAACAAATCCATAAGTGAAGTGTTCTTAATTCCCTTCTAATATGTGAATGTAGAATTAGAGGTAGGAGAACCCACTAGTTTAACCATGCTAGAACTAATGATCAGATTACGAATGCCATTTGTAACACGTGAGCCAATTGAGTGTTTCTCCAAAGTGTTGAATGGGACCCCTGTAGCATGTGGATCAAGGATTGGTATAAGATCTAATTTAATGTTTAGGGTATCCCTAGCAGCTTGTGGTGTAGTAGTCTCCTCCCCCCTCGCCAACAAGGTGCATTCTTCTTCCATGTTAAGAGGATGAAAAGATTGTGGCATGATTGCTCGAGCTCTTTTAGCCCTAGTAATAAGATTTGAACCAAATGCGAGTCCATCAATCTAAATTACCTACCTAATGGCAGAAACTATGGGTGCCACATTAGCCTTTTGTGCCGCAAAATAGGAAGGGCAAAAAGAAGTGGCAAATTCTGATGTGAGACTAAAATTGTGTGCACTAGAAAGAACATACTCCCCAAGCATAACATCGTGTGAGAGGCCATAGAACGACCTAGGAGGTCTTTCCCATGATCCTAAACTGTCGCAACCCTAGCTTGGGCTCGCGACCAAGGCTAAGGTGTTGCGAGGTTGCGGGCCAAGAGGAAGCCCGGGAGCTAAGGCAAGAGGAAGCCCGGGAGTTAAGGCAAGAGGAAGCCTGGGAGTCACATCACATACTCCCGGGAGTGTTAGAAAGTGTGAGGGAGTATGAGGGAGTGAACCTTCACACTCCCAAGGCAACTCCCACTTGGGAGATGGAGTCCCGGTGGACTTTCGAAACTTCAGAGAGCGATTGCAGGGGTCAAAACTCAATGGATTGTGGCGTTCTTTATATCATTGGAAAGATCTTGAAGCGTAGATGTCTAAAATGGGCTCGCATTGCTCATTCAGACATCTAAAACACAAGTTATGGCCAAAAGAAGGGCCGAGAGTCGAACTGCCAGTTTGACTCCCGACCACAAAAAGTCGGGAATCGACCTCTTCCTGATGTCCGATTCGGGAGTGCGACACAGCGTTGGCTACAACTTTGCTTCAGACCGCATCGCGATCCGAGGTCTGCTCGCAAAGTTATGGGGCTCCAAAGTTGCGGGAGTCCCATTTGGCACGATTTCGGGACTCCCACTCAGGAGTCCCGGGAAAAATAGCCATTTGGATGTAGCCTCCGTGGAGAGTCACAGAGTATACTATAAGGGGGAAGGTGGTGGCTTCCCCCAAGTCCGGGCCGTGGTGAGTCTTGTGTGTCTGTGTTGCCCGTGGTTCGTCCTAGCACCAAGGGTGCTCCAACTTTGCACTAACCACTTTGTGTGGGTTGTGTGCAGGCCCGTGTGAGTGTCTAAGGCTTGTCAACTCTTCCTAGTCCCATCCCGGAGCTCCAACCCGCCCCTCTACCACTCAAAGGGTTGTGAGCTAGGGAGCGTGTTCCAACTCCTCCTTTTCCGTTGTTTTCTACTTGGGCTCACATTTGAGCCCTTTTAAGGAGTTGGGAGTGCGTCATAAACCTTGTACAGGTTAGGCATAACTAGCTAATTGGGAAGACTTGCCTTTTAGATTAGCAAGTTGGGCCCTCAATTATTCAAGTTCATTTTGTAGAGTTTGAACTTGAGTTGTATGGGCTTGAAGCACTTCCTTTTTGTCAGCATTATGCTCCTTCTTCTTAGCATTCTTACTAGAATTACCCTTGGTGGGGAAAGCCTGAGTGGAAGTCTAAGGTGCCTTGGCTTTTAGTTGAGGGGCAACGGAAAATGTTGGCAGATTTTGCCGTGGTAATCAGAGTTATTTCTGTTTCGGGAACTTGGCAAAACAAACAACTTTCTGATGTCCCTCTTTCCCACAATAATCACAAAAGATATCTTTAAAATGAATGTCGCACTCACTAGTTTTGTGAGCAGGATTGCCGCAATAGTTGTAAGAAGGTAGGATGGGTGCAGCCAAATGCATCGCTTTAGCCCTTGAAGAAAAATATGATGATCTAGTTGGCACAGTTGGTGGAAGCTAAGGCCTTGAACGTGATGGAGGCCTCATAGTATTGGCCTCATAGTGTGCATGAACTAGTTCCAACTTTTTAGAAATGTTGTACACATCTAACAAAATGTACGAGTCTTCAAATTCTACAAAAACTTATTGCAAAACCTGTGCATGGAATGTCAAAGTACCTTCCAACGAACGAAAATACCGATGGGCAGCTTCTAGGTCTGTGATGCTCTAAGTATCCTCTTTAAGCTTAAGAAGCCTCTTGTAAAGCATCCTAAGGGTTTCATCCTTCTATCGAGAGAAGGTGGCGAACTACAGAATTTTTTCAAAATTCTTAACCGAAAATTCCAATTCAAGAACTTGAAAGAATTCCCCCACTAAATCAGCAAAAGCTGGTGCATCGATGGTGGGAGGAATGTTTGCAATAGCAACAATGAGTTGTTGAGGAGAAAGGTTATTGAAGTAGGTATCGAATCTGGATTATTGGGCACAATCACATGATGTGTAATGGCACTTCGTAGTGCAGCTTGAGAGGTGGTGATGATGGCTGTGGCATAATCTGGATTGGGGGTTCGGATGACACCCAAAATCCTCAAAAAATGTTGTTCGTAGACATCTAATTCTTCATAGTGCACATAACGGGCTAGTTGTTTGAATATGAATGCCTCGATGTATGACGCGTTCCCAAGTCCCTAATTAGCCCCAAGTTGGGCCTAAGTTACTCAAGTTGCAGAATCAGGGGATTCGGGGCACGCTCTTAGCTCTTAGCATTAAAAGGGGTAAAGGGGTGTGTTGAAGCTTCGAGATGGGACTAGGAAGAGTGACAAGCTATTCACTTACTCAAACCTGCATCAAACCAACCAACAAGTTGGTTAGTTCACATTTTGGAGCACCCTTGGTGGTAGGACAAGCCACGGTCAACTCTGGACTCACTTGATTCACCACAGTCCAGACTCGGGGGAAGCCACCACCTTCCCCCATATAGTATACTTTGTGCCTCTCCACGGCACCCACATCCGAATGGCTTTTTGTCCGCGGCACTCACATCCGAAATTGTCCCGATTCGAACTCCTAGGACTTTGAGCGATCATAACTCTTTGCTCAGACGTCCGATTGGGATGAGGTTTAAAGCAAAGTTGTAGCTCTCCTTGAGATATTTCCAACGGTGTGTTGCATTTCACCTGCACGCATCAAGGTCGGGTCGATTCCCGACTTTTAATGGTCGGGAGTCAAACTGCTAGTTTGACTCCTAGCCCTTCTTTTTGCCATAACTTGTGCTGCAGATGTCCAAATGGCCCATGAGATGCCATTTTCGACATCTACACTTCAATAGCTTTTCAATGATATAAAGAACACCCAAATGCAAAGTGTTTTTGACCCTTGCAATCGAACTCTGAAGTTTTGGGAATCCCAAAGGACTCCCAAGTCCCAAATTTTGAAAGTGTGAATCTATCCTCACACTCTCCCAAGTAGGGTTGCGACAATGTAATTAGCGCCATACTTGAGCTCCAATTCATAAACCACAGTTGAGAAAGTTGCCCTGAACTCTTTTAAAAAAATGGTACTTGGCCTTCCACTGAACTTCTTAATTCTCCTAGCGGAACTACTAACCTCCATGGTGTATATGGGTGTAGAGGTAATGGCTTGTAGCGGAATATACAATGATGGTGTGAAAATTAGTGCGGCAACAAGCGTACCCCACTAATTAACCCCTCCAAATGGACTATGATGTATTGTTGATGTGGTGTAACCTAAACCTAAATTCTTAGTAAGAGTTGTATTAGATGACGATGGCGTTGTAGACATTTAATGGTACCATCGTGAAGATCGTGAGCTCAAAAAAATCGGTTCAAATGATTGTGTGTTACTTCGTAGTTAATACCTTGGCTCTGGCTAAGCGATAATGCTTTCATCATTCGAAGACATGGTGTTCTCCCATGCCCCAAAATTGTGTAGCAATACAGAGCACTAATTACAAAGTTTTAACACAACATATGCAATCAAATGCAACTGTAATGGAAAGGTATCGGATACATATGTACGCAATACATATGATTTGAAGCATTCGGCGCGTCAACATGGATGAACGACGACGAACAAATGTCAATGGACAAACGTCGATGGATAGAAAAGGCCAAACAGACGAAACCAACAAAACTATGATGGAAGGCGATGGACTACAACGGACGGCGACGGACGACGGATGACAACGAACGGCGACGGATGCTGGACGACAATGAACGGCAACGGACAACGGACGGCAATGGACAATGGATGGCGACGGACAACGGACGGCAATGGACAATGGATGGCAACGGACAACGGACGGCAATGGACAATGGATGGCGACATATGATAACTACAACAAATGGCAGCAATGTTGCAGAGCTGTCCATGTCCACGAGCTCTACGGCGATGGCGTGCAAAAGAGAAAAATGATATATTTTCTTTTACTTCGTGTTTTTATTTATTTATTTATTTTCTTCTTCTTCTTCTTCTTCTTCTTCTTCTTCTTCCAGAACTACTAATACGTCTACCTACAAGAAACACGTTTGGCTTTCGTCTTGGTAGCTTTATTACTCACCATTTTCCTAAAAGGACAGACCCGCAACAAAGCAGATACGACTAATCGACATATAGAATATGACAACAACAACAACATGTCGTAAAAGAAAATAACTAGACCCAACCCTTGGTGTATTTCCAACTACATTCCTGAATGTCAGTTAAACAAAGAATATCGTAAATGAAAGATGCCAACGAAATGATCAACCGGACGTGCTAGGTTAGGATGAAAAAAAGGGGATCCCCCATTCCGAAAGGTGACAAGGCCAGGCCTGTTAGATTCAAAGTCATATGCCACTAGCTATGGTGCTAATAGATTTATTATTTTAGCATTGTTATTAGACATTGCAGGCTGAACATTTATTGCTCGTATATTGTCTACACCAAGAAGAGGAATGTGTACCTCTAGCGACTTAAAGAATGAAACCATAGGCCTCTTAGCTGAAGGAGCCTTTTTGATGTATGAGTTTGACTTCAACTCCCCATTTCTAGCATGCTCTAGTCCACTATCTGCAATTATAAATTAGATTTAGCCTATGAATAAATTTACTAATTTGATTAATAGTGGTAAAACTATGATGATATTGTGGTTTATCTTCATATTTTTCATGGTTTGTATTATGGAAGTTATGCAAGTCCCAGGGAATTAGTTTGGTGTCTTGGAGTTGTCATTTTATGACATAAAATGAGCATGTCATAAAATGTAATTATAAAATGTACTTTAACAATAAATTATAATGCCTTTGTTAGCCAGATTTTTTAATGAATCAATACTTTAACTGGTAGTTAATGAACTCGTACTGACAATATAACCAATAGTAACTTAATCGATGATGCAAGTTGATTCATTGACACAAGTTGAATTATTGACACCTGTTGAACAAGTAGTCTACAAATTAGGTATTTGGCAAAACAAGCAGTAAGCAGAACATGTAGTAGATTTTGAAACTTATGACTATTTTTTATAATTTTATTAACTAGTTTTTATTAGTTGATTAGAACAAGGAATTTTTATCAACTAGTTATTGTTTAGGTGATTTGCACAATACATTTCAAAGTTTCAACTTAAAGTATAAAGGAAGGATGGCGGAACATGAAAGACATCAAATTTCTACTTTCCATACTTAGTTTCTGAATCTCTAATGTACAAACTTTGATTTCTTTATAGTTTTGTATTTTCACTATAAGTTGGAGTACATGTTAACATTGAGTAGTATGTACCTATTCAGAATTTAGGAAAGAAAATTTGCATCAACTTTTCTATATTTTTCAAACTTGGAGATCATCTTTGTTTTTCTTTTACTTGAGGAAATGAAGTGATTTTTGGCCAATTTTGATTTCTTGAAGCTGTAGCAAAACAAGTGCATCTTGTAGGATTGTACATAGATTTTTAGATTTTAGATGTACATGTTGTTTTAAAATTTGTAATCAAGAAATTGGGAAGTAAAAAACTAATGGGCATATAGAAAATCTTGTTAACAGCCTTGATAACCCACCCAAAATCCAAACCGGTTACACAACTTGTAGTCACCTGTACTATTCTTAAACAACAACTTGCCTATTCGAATTGTGGTAAAATTGGTCATGCTAAAGGAACCTGTCACAACATGAAAAGAGAAGAACTTGCAGCACTTCTTGGTTCCACTAAAGTTATTGAATCGGTAGTTGGAGTTACTGCACAACATGTTAAACTAACTAGAGTACAATTGAGATATCCTTGTATTATTTGTTCTAGCTCTAAACATTGTGCACCTTACTATTTGAGAATAACAAAAGTTCATAACCTGTTTCGAATTAAACCAACTAGTACTACCACCGTAATGGCAAAATCTTCTAAACCTAATAATGTACCAATTAATGTAATCATTGTTGTCACAACACGTAGTCAAGTACCATAACAATAGGTGCTTAGAAACTATGAACCAATGAAGGCAAAAACAACGGTTGATTAACAAACTAAAGAACAAGTGCATGATTTTTTTGTTCACACTATCATGGAACTATAGGGAAATGATTCAATATCACAAGCACCTATTGAGTTTAACAAACCACTTCACTCAAATTGGGCAAGTTTACTAGAACTAACAAGTCAACCGATTACTAGCAAGCAACCTATTAAGTTGACCGCACAATCTAATTTATCATAAAAGAATTTGGAGGAAATTTTGATAGACATCAACATTCAAGTTTTGGAAACCAAGTATATAATCAACTTGGGACAACTATTGAAGTTGTGCCAAACATCAAAAGACACATTTAAAAATTAGTTAAACATGTTCAACTGGTACAACTTGAACCTGCCTATGCAACAATAGCCATTAACCACCAAATAGAAGTAATTCAAGTCCATGTTGGTAAAAAATTTATTGATGATGTGTTAATTAATGGAGGTTTTGGAGTCAATATCATTATTAATAACTTGGGAATACAATTAGGTGTACTAAAGCCTAATCCGGTGTTTTATAATCTGCATATGGTAGATCAAACTATAGCAAAACCACTTGGTCTTATTAGGGATTTGAAAATATTTGTTCATGGTATTCCCTATACTATTACATTCATTGTTATCAATAATAGTGTTCTAGTTACTAAACGTTATTAAAATGCCCATGGTTGAGAGATGCAAAAGTATCCCATGATTGGGGAAGCAATATTGTTAGTATATAGGGGACATGTATAGTAAGAACCATACTTGTTACTAAGAAACTTGGTGCTCAAACCAAAAGACTATAAGTCTTAATATGTTATGATTCCTTTACAAAATATCAAATGAAGAGGAGGATCTAATGTTTGTTATAAAGTTGGACCTATTCGCAATAGGAACCATAGAAGTACCTATTCATATTGAACTGGTTTCTAAACCAATTCATATACCAGATCTTAATATAACAAAACTAGTTCCAAAACAACATGTTGAACCGGTATGTGTTCTAGTTGTTAACCTAGTTATACCCCCTGATATTGTCAAGTAACACCTACCTGAAACTTTCTTCCATTTAGAAGTTAGAGAGATGATCATTAATGATACCCTGCTCAAAAGTGAGTACAAGATCTACCCATAGCAAGTTGGACAATTATTGAAGAGGAGCAACTAACCAAAAAAAACTTGGGTACTAAGGAGAATGTGCAACATGTGAAAGTGAATTCAACATTTGAACTGGTTGTCATTGATTAGCTAATTTAGCTTCTAAAAGAGTTCAAAGATGTATTTGCTTGAACATACAAAGACTTGAAAGGTATTCCACCATAGATTGCTCAACATAAAATTGAATTGGATACCACAATACAACTTGTTCATCAAGCAAGGTACCAGTTGAATCCTAACTATGCTGCCATTGTTAAACAAAACATAGACAAGTTACTTGTTGCTCGTTTTATCAAACCATTTGAGGAAGCAACTTGGTTATCTTCGATAACATTTGTTCCCAAAAAATATGGGAAGTTGAAAATCTATTTGGATTTCAGGAAACTCAACATGACAACAAAGAAAGATCCTTACCCACTACCTTTTACCGATGAGGTTATTAACACAATTGTCGAACTATGTTAATAACCTCATCAGACAAATTTTCAAGATATCATTAGATTTCAATTACACCAAAAGACCAACACAAAACCGCCTTTGTTACTAATTGGGGGACTTTTGTGTGGGTTGTGATGCCATTTGGTGTCAAAATGGATCGCCTACTTATCAAAGGGCAATAACCAAAGTGTTTCATGAATACATTGATGTATTCGTGCAAATATTTCTTGATGACTTTACAGTTTTCAATGACCTTTCAACACACCTAGAAAAGTTTAGGAAAAGTTTTTTCAAGTTTAGAAAAATTGGTATTAGCCTTAACCCATCCAAATTATTAATGGGATGGCACAATTTTATAGGTGTTTTATCAAAAACTTTGCTTCTATTATGTCACCAATCACCAACTGCTAAAGAAGTCTGAAGTTTTTGAATGGACCACATAATGTTAGATAGTTTGGGAGGAGATTAAGAATTGATATATACAAGCCTTTATGATGATTAGTCCAAACTGGGAGCTTGAATTTCATGTTCACACATATGCATCTTAGTTAACAATAGGAACCATACTTGCCCAAAACCCAACACGTAAGTTTGATCAACCGGTTATGTATGCCTCTAGGTTACTAAACTCAGTTGAAAGGAATTATACTACTATTGAAAGGGTAGCATTAGATATGGTCTATACTTTACACAAATTCATACATTACTTATTGGGTAACCGATTTGTATTTTATGTTGACCACATGGTTTTTATATACTTAGTTAATAAGCCATAAGTTTTTGGTAGAATAACTAGGTGTTTATTGTTATTTTTGGAGTAAAACTTCAAAATTGTTTATGGTAGATCCCATTTTATGGCAAATGCAGTAAATAGATTGTTTAACCAAGCGAAACTGGTTGGTGTACCTGATCAAACCACTTATGCTCACATGTTCATCTTACAGCTAGAGTGGTTACAAAATGTGTATGATTACTTGTTAGAAGGGATAATGTTAAAACAATTTACTACTTCATAGAAATAATATTTGGCTCAAAGAGCTAAGCCATTTGTGTTATAAGATGGAGTACTTTACATATTTAAACAAGACAACAAGTTTCGTCATGTCTTACAACCATAATAGGTACCAATTATTATAAGAGTTGCACAATGGAGTTGGAGGAGGACATTTTCCCTCAGACATTAGATTCTTGATGCCAGTTATTGGTGGCCAACCATGAATAGAAATGTTCATGAATTTTGTCGAACGTGTGATTTATGCCAATGAACAAGTAACCTGTTAGCACAAAACATGGCAAAACTGATCACTATTTTACCTAAAAAACCTTCGCACAAATGAGGACTAAATTTTATCAAACCAATTAAACCAATGAGTCGTTACTCTAGCAATCGGTACATTTTAGTTGCCACTAATTATGCTACCAAATGGGTGGAGGTGAAAGCTTTGCACACTAACATAACTGTTGTTATTACAAAGTTTTTATATGACCACATTTTTACTCGATTTGGTTGTCCATTGACTATTGTTATTAATCAAGGTACACATCTTATTAATGATGTTATTCGTTACTTAACTAATCATTTTATTCTAAAACATATTAGCTCTACTGTATATTATCCACAAGGGAATGGACAACTTGAATCTACTAACAAAATTTTCAATACATTATTCACAAAAATTGGTGAATGATATTCGAAATGACTAGGATGAGCACTTATCCACATTTTTATTTTCCTATAGAATTGTTTTTAAGGTTGGAACTGGTCATATTCCATTCCAACTTGTTTATGGGTTACATCCGTTGTTATGTACGGAATATTTGTTACCATCCAAACCAAGACGAAATCATGATCCAACACTTGTTAGAGTTCTAACTAGTCGATTATCAAAACTAGAGAAACTCCAAAAAAACCAGTTAGTAGCACAAGACCTAGTAGCTTTTAACCAGTGGAACTAGTCATTATGGTCTTAAAACTGATACATTAAGACAAACTACTAGTTTGGAAATTTTGTTTTATGGTTTCCAAGGGCTATCAAAGCACATAACCTTAAGTTTTAAAAACAATGGTTTGGACCATATAGGATCCAATATTGTTTACCAAACAATATAATATATTAATGATAATTGACAAATTTGATCCTAATTTAATACTAGTTAATATTAAGTTGAAACCTTATACGTTCGCGGAAGATCACACATTTCAACCTATTTTAACTAAGCCTAGTGAATTTTTATTAGAAGAATTAGTGGAGGCAGCCCATTTTGATAACCTATTCAATGAAGAATTGGTTGGGACAAACCATTCTAGTAACATGTTTGTTGAAAAACTAGTTCAACTTAACACTAAAGGTTTGATAGTAGACAACTTGATTGAGAGAAAAATAAACAATAATTTTTCTAATCTAAAATTGGTTGAAACGGATATTAGTGACCTATTGAAGATGCAACTAGTTGGAAACCTACTAGTTAGCCCTAATTTCACACGGATTAATGATGTTTCAGTAAACCTAATTATAGGTGTCAACTTCTTAAGGAAAGTATGCCGTAAAAGTTGCATTATTCTCTAAGTGCCACCACTTTTCACTTTATGGCTGTAGTACAAAGAATTGGCATACCCCTTAAAGTGTCTTTTCATTTTTTCATTCTAGATTCCTTTATACCTTTTACTGCACCAATATGAGGCAATAAGTGCCTTGGATCAGTTCAATGAAAGAGCAAGCAAGAGGGAGGCAAAGTTAAAAAGACAAAATGACCCAGAAGCGAACACCTGCTGAAGTAAAGGAAATTCAAAAAATGTTGTAGTGGATCTCGATGGGATTTAAACAGTGATAGTGGGTAGAGCGAACTAGTTTGGGTGGCTTGTTTGTTGTTCACTAAACAATTCCACAACCATACATGTTAGAAGAGTTCTTGCACACTTGGGAGTCCATAGAAGATGGACACATTAGGGCAATTGTTTGTGGTGAGAATATCACCATCAACCAAATGTTAATCGCTCAACAATTTGGCATTAGTGTTGAAGGAATGGTTGATGTAATGAACACATTGGTAAAAAAGGCCCAAGTTGTTTTTAAAAGCATAGTTGGACCGGATATGTCATCTAGATGAAGGAGGAGTGCCACGCCAAGTTTGTAGCAATTTTCCAAATCATTTATCAATGGGAAAGGTTAGTTTATTTCAGTAATTACATTGCCATTACTCTTAATTTGGCAAATAAAGGGAAGAAAATTAAGTGGTGTTCCATTATGTTGACACAAATGTCAATAGAATTGACCCAATGGAAGGAGCACTAGAAGAAAATCATAGCAAGGTTAACAACACTTGACAAAAAGGCAAAAACCTATTACTTTAAACCAATTATAGAAGTTTGTTTATGACATTGGTTTCCCTTGTCAAAAGAAGATACACCTATTTACTTTCCAAGACCATAATCGATTTAAGCGAAAAAGAAAAAGAAGGTTGTTGTAGAGCAATTTAGAGAACCCTTTCTTGAGTTTGTGACCAAAGATCAATTCATTAGAGAGTGTTGATCAATGCATTCAGTTAACATATTGCCATGACTAGTTTGATAGTCACACTGTGTGAAGATATAAATTGAGCCATTAACACCTAGGGACCAGTTGAGTCTAGAACCAACCAGTTCATTATCGAAAAAAAAACCTTTCATTTGTCAATGAATCATGATTATGGAGGGAGGTGATGAGGACATGGAAATTGATGTTACTACGTAGCAAAACAATGAATTGATAAGGATGAAAAATGACCATTTCATGGATGATTGAAGTGAACCTGATTTTGAACAAGTACCAAATCAATAGCCTTTACATGTTCAAGAAGCTTCTGCTTTTATAAAACAAGTTAGTAATTTATTACCAACATTCACATAACCAATTCAACTAGTTCAACTTAAACTTGTTGAACCAATTCGGCCTAAACCTATTTACATTTTTTCCTAAGACATTGGCAACCTATGCTTAACATGAAAACCTAAAACAAGTTACACTTTTCTTTGAACAAGCAGCCCTAGTTGCCTAAACTTGGCCTTAAACAATAGATAATTTAGTTGATTTGAAAACCAAATATAATATTGTTGAAAACTTGTTAAAAGACATTAACAATTAACTACAGGCCCATTGCCTGAATGGGTTAGCCATAAACGAGCCCTACAGAACAGAGATAAGGACTTGACTATTATGAAAACCTAACTCCTAAAACTATAGATAGAGAATTAGCACATGGTTGCTAAAAGTGTTGAAGTTGAAAGGGCAATCAAGAAGGTGGAAGCTTTACAACAAGAGTATAATGAACTAAACTAGGTTCATTTCAAAACCCATAATGACATGAAGGCCCTATAGACTGACTTTGACTGGTTAGAAAAGGACTTTGGCAAGATGGAGGCCACTGATGTATAACAGGAAAAGAATTTTTTAGAGCTGGAGAACACTTAATTGTAGTAAAGGGAACAATTGATGGAAATCACCATTGACATGGAGAATTGTACCCATGAGCTTTGGGTACAGATCCAAGAATTAAAAGGTGAATTGGAGACATTTCATTAAACACTGAATAAAGTTTTTCAAACCACATACATGGATAACTGGTTGAAGGAGTTTGAGGAATTTTTTTTAGACAATGCCTTGCTTAAGGTACAAAACTAAACATTGGCTGATAAAAACCCAAAATGGAAAGAATGGTGGCAAACCGTACAAGAAATTATGGAAACATAGATCCAAGACAGGTTGGAGATAACTTGTGCATATGAATAAGCTTACTTGAACGAATTGGTTACGTATCAATTACAATTTGATGGCTATACATATGACTAGTTTATGGTAAACTGGTTGAGGTACCTATTACTATTTTTAAAAAGTTTTCACTTATGCAAGTAGCAACTATAGTTACAAGTTTTTGAAATGAACCTATTGTCATTACCATTGAAGAACCATAACCAATTAGAAGAGGAGCAAAGTTGGCCATTATTTCTTACATTTTGTTTTTGCCCACAAACATGTGGAAGCACCTATTGTAGTTGTTAGTATTTAGGTAGAAGGATTGGAAGAACTTGTTACTCCCAAACCCATACCATTAGTTATACCAAAGATTGGGGTAGGTGCAGAGGTTACTTTGATTGACATTGTTACACATGTTTTTGAAGTTTTCAAGACTTTAAATATAGTACTGAAGGACACACCTATTGTTAAAAGACCAGATTTCAACCTGTTCCTTTAGCTAAAGCTATTGATACCACAGGTGAACAATATGTTGATGATTTGATTACATGAATTAAATAGGTAGTTCTATTTAAGGACAAAATTTTGTTTTCAAGGGGGGGATAATGTTAACCCAATTTTTCAAGTGTGTACATACTAACTGGTTGTTACCAATTGGTAACTAATGAGGTAATATAACTTTAAAACTTAGTACAATTGTTATTAGGTAATAGGACCTTAGATGAATCGGTCTGTTGAAATAACTAATAACATGTGTTAAAATAATTAATGGGTTAAACAAATTGGTAACAAAACTATATAACCTATATAATAACTGGTTATTAACAATAACAAGTTAGTTTAAATTTGTGACCAATAATTGTTGTAGTTTAAATTCAAGTTTTACCAATTAATGATTGTTTAATTTAAAATAATATTATGTTTGGTATAAATAGAAGGTGGGAGGATTGATAGGGAGATCTTTTTGGAATTTCTTGTAAATTTTTTACCTTTGGAACTTTCTTTTTTTGAATTTTGGAGATTACTTCTTACTTGTATTTTTTTGGTTTATGAACAAGTTCAGAACTTTGATATTTAAAAAAAAAATCAACTTGCTATGAAAGATTAAATTCAAATTTTCTTTTGCATTTGGGAGAAATATCTATATTTGATTTTCACTAGCTACTAATATGAAGCAACCTGTTGATAACATTTAAACCAAAACTAGAAAGTTTAAAAGATGAGAAATCCTAAAGTTAAGAAGAGTAGAAAAAACCCTTAACAATTAGCAAGGAAACTAATTGGCACATAAGAAAACATGATAAAACAAAACAAGTTTTAAGGTTAGTGTGCAACTAACCAACATTGGAATCATGAAGAATTTCAAAATGAAGTTCAAATGACATTTACACGTGCAATTTTTTTATTGCCCACTCCGCATCCATTAGGACTAGTAGTGTGAGTTAAATGGCCTAGATCTAAAGGGAAAATTTAATCTAATGGTTATTATTTCTTGGCCAAAAAATATTGTATTATGTTTTTGGGAAAATGTACTTTGGAAGAATTCTCAAATGTCAAAATTAATCCCCTTTAGGTTGCACACACCTTGTTGCACCAATCACAAAACTACCAATTCTACCATGCCCAATCAAAAAACTTGCCAACATTGGTTGAAAGGGGGGAATATGTCATTTGAAGGCATGGCATCTAAGGGCGATAACCCAAGTTCCCAAGCTTGAAAACAACATGTAACCCCTTATTTCAACTATTCTTCCATTTTATTAACAAAAACTAATATTATTTGAATTTATCACCCTCAATACACCTTGTAACAAGATAGTTGTAAGCTACTTCAAAGATTAACATGAACCTCATGTTTTATAAGGTGCCTTGAATGCTAAAGGAAGTTATTTTTTCTAAGGTATCTACAAGATCTTCTTACCTAAACAAAATGTTTACATGCTTGTATTGAGAACTTGCATTTTGTACATGTTCAAAAACTAGATGAAAAACAACCATTTTGAAATCATCAACATATTAAAGTTATTTGTGATGTGCCACCCAATTTCATATGCCATATTCCCTAGTTGTTCTTAGTTTGAATAAAATTATAAAGTCTTAACAATTGGGGTTTGGATGTAGGAAACTAAAGTTCACACAAATCTTTCATTGTGCCACCATAACTTTACACAAATTGTGGTTGTTGCCCACAATAGCCCATCGGAGGTATTAACTCCCTTGCTTGGTTATTTGTTTTTGCAATGGTTGCATTACCTCCTTGCATAGTTTTGTATTTTTGCAAATATTGCATCATCTTTTGTGTTGATAAAACTCATGAATTTGCGTCAATTGATTGAATTTTGAAGCTTGCTTCCCACATTACTTCATTTTTAACATCATTTGCATTGAATGCCCTTGACAACCCATCTTTAGCAACATGAGCAACATTCCTTCATTTCCTAATCCCATTGATTTTCATCTACATCAAATTTATCATTGAAGTACCCAATTTTGTTGCAATCATGCATTTTTTCATCAAATGCTTGGAAGCTCATCATGCGATTGCTTGTTTCTAGTAGCACAAGTTCATAATAAAACAAAATTTGCAATTTAAAAAAAAAGCTTTTACATCTTTCTAAAAACCTCTAACAAATCAATCCTATACCACATCTTGGATATCCCAAATTGTTACAATAGTTTATATCACCTCAAGATTTGATAAAACTTTCTTGTATTCTACATGTAGCAGTAATATAAATCCATGTTACCTATCTTCAAAATTGGCAACCCAACATTCTTTAGAAGTTTTTGTTTTTCTATAATAAACTCTAGCACTTAGTTTAGGGTCTTTTGCATGTCCTAAAAACAAAGTGCATTTCAATTCACTCATTTATGAATATTTCCAACAACTCAAACTTGCCAAAAAAATCTTTCCATACACCATATAATTAGAATTTGCATCATGGTGCCAAGACTTTAACAACATGCATAGTGTAATAGTTGCCAACATGGTTTGGATCATTTTGTGTTTACATACATATTTATCATTTGAGATGCAAATTGATCAACCTTACTTTACATTTTGAGATTACATACATCTCATTTTGTGCTCACATGTTTCTTTCCTGTAATATATAAGAATGATAAATTAATCATTTTCCCATAAAATTGAATGCACTTGAGCAACTTGTCGTAGACCCTTGCAAGCATTTCAAACCATCTCCAATCATGGAATTGGAATACATGGATGTTGGTATAAACTTACTTGGTGCTTGATGTTTTGTAGATGAAATCTTTCTCCTTTAGTAGTTATAACTTAGACTTTAGTGTAAATGACAACATGGACATTGAGTTCACATGTTGTTAAAATATGCACTCACATTTACCATCATGGTAGACCTATTTAATTCCAATGAAATGCAAGATAAAGGCCAACATTTTGTTGATTCAGATGTTGATGTTCTTGATGTCTTGAGTACAATAAAAGTAACACCAACACTCTTCAAGTCTTTGACAAACTTTATTTGCATAGAATTTGATGAGCTCCATGGCTTAGTTGTGCATGCAATCACATCTCATGCACATTCAATTGGTGAAGCTCGAACCCCCTTTCATTCAAAACCTCCAAGTAAACAAGTCCTGTAACAAAAAAAACTCTTGCAATGTAGAGCTTTGAGCTACACTTCCAAAACTTGCAACGCAGAACTTTGCACATTTGGGAATGCAAAATTTGATGGCAAACTCCATTGGCCCTATTTTTGAAGAGATTTGGGTTTGGCCACCAATTTGGCATGGGGTGTAATTTTGCATCCCATATTTTTGCATTGATCCCTTGTTTTGTTGTAGTTGGCCAACTTACTACCTAGTTATGATAACTTTGCAAATAACTTTATTGAACCCTTCTTCTTCAAAGCTATGTGTTGTTGACAATCGACCCCATTTAAACATTATGCAATTAAAGATAATTTGGATTTGAACATGATTTGCAAAGGTTTATAAATTTCACCTTGTATTATATTGGAAATGTGCATTTTAATGTATTTGTATTGTATTACTTTCACTAATTTTTAATCCATTTTCATTCTTTTTAAAAAAGCTTTAAACTTTGCAACATTTGAAGGGTAAATTATTATCGCTTGTGGCCATTGTCCATAGTTATAACTCCATCCATTGCAATGTGGAAGGGACAAGGGAGCCCTTGTCTTGGTAGTAAACATATGTTTTTTCCATCACCTTCGGGGATGTGATCAAGGGAGTTATGGAAAATTTTGGGAGAGGGTTACAATGGCTCTAGAATTCACACCATTATCATTCATTAGCCAAGGCCAAAAATGTTGCCAAAAAAATATGAACTTACAATTTGGTGGGGAGGGGCGGTGGGGG
>Ga0209611_10006337_pt1 | contig 19456 bp, 8 predicted proteins | sample S1TSphgellanicum_3_FD_187693 | JGI IMG/M metagenome (GOLD analysis project Ga0209611, IMG submission 187693) | Host-associated microbial communities from peat moss isolated from Minnesota, USA - S1T2_Fc - Sphagnum magellanicum MG (SPAdes) (version 2) | ecosystem: Host-associated > Plants > Peat... | reverse complement strand
GCATTTTAGGAGCGGTACCGTAAGCGCGTTGAGGGTGTCAATGGCATCACCAGCGAAGCGCTCAGGGATGGCTTCTAACAGCTACTCTAGTTTCCAGCGGCACCAGCCACAACAGGAGCTGTGATAGGTGCCGTTATTCAAGCCCAAGTGGTCTCCTTTCCACCCAATGGTATTGATTGCGAACAGTTGAATGTTGACATCACACTAGTTGAAGTACAACAAGCGTTCAAAAAGCTAAAACGACACAAAGCTACAAGCATTGATGGCATCAAACCAGAGTTCCTTTTGGATGCGGCTGCTGGCCTGCAACAACCATTATTGATTACTTTTACCAAAATTCTGTGCAAGGGCTATTGTGAATCACTCTCTGTTGGGATCATACATGCATTGTACAAAGGGGGTGATTGTAGTCAGTTTGACAATTATAAGAGGATCACAGTAGGACCAATATTAGCCAAGGTGTTTGCAATGATTCTTGAGTCCTGCATCAGTCAATGGGCAGAGACCAATGATTTACGTGCAAAGGGACAGGCTGGTTTCAGAAAGGACTTTAGGACAACAGATAACTTGTTTCTTCTTCGCACTTTAACCAAACAAGCCAGATTTTAGAAAAAGAAGTTATACACTTGTTTTGTGGACTTCAAAAAAACCTTTGATACAATACCAAGGGACCTGTTGTGGCAAGTGCTGGAGGGACTTGGCATCAGTGGGTGAATACTAGAGTGCTTACGCTCCATGTACCGTCAAGACTAGGCCTGCCTACACCATCCAGAGGAAGGGCTCACACCCACTTTCTTCTACCGCATCGGAGTGAAGCAACGATGCCCCCTCAGCTCGCTCCTGTTTGGCCTCTTCATAGATGGCCTAGAGAAATGGCTAAATGCTTTGGAAGGTGACACACCACTAATGTTGGGACAGCTAATTGTTTGCTTGCTTTTGTATGCAGACGACTTTGCTCTCATGTCACACACTCCTGCTGGATTGCAGAAACAATTGGATGTCTTGCAAGCTTTTTGCTATGAGCATCAGTTGACTATGAATGTCAAGAAAACCAAGGTTGTTGTGTTTGAAGCACGCAAGTCTGTGTGTCAAGCTTTTCAATATGAGGGCGAAGCTATAGAGCAACTAAACTCTTTCAAGTATCTAGGTGTTGAGCTGCACGGCACAAAAGGTATGCAAGCGGCAATACAACGGTTAACAATGTCAAGGAAAAAGGTAGTTTTTGCATTGCGGCACAAATGCGCAAAATTGCGCATCTTTGACCTAGCATTACAATGCCAGCTGTTTGATGCACTAGTCAAACCAGTGCTTAGCTATGGGTGTAAAATATGGTCAGACCACATAGCACGCGAACAATTAGAGGTGGTTCATCGGGCTTTTCTGAAGTTATTGCTGGGGTCAGCACCACAACATATAGTTACGTCGTGCTGGCAGAGTTTGACAGGTTTCCTTTAGAAATATTTTAGTGGTAACAGACCATGCACTTTCTCTCACGTGTCAGTTCTGAGGTAGACTCAAATCGCATGCTCAAGCTAGCTTATGATGTACAACTACAGTTGTTTGCAGCCAGGCGAAAAGTCTTACTCGGGAACTAGAGTGCTATGGGTAGAAAGAGTCGATTGCTTGCTTGCTGACTAGCACAAGTAAATGAACGACTGTCGACGTACAATTTGTGCATTGATAACAATCAGCTGCCACCATGTGCTCGCCTCAAGCAGTTGGCTGAAAGGCAATACATTGTACACCATCAAGTGGTTATAGCTGACTCCAGCCGAGTGAGAGCCTATCTGGGGTTGAATAGCTTAGCACCGTATGGGTACAAAAAATACCTCTCCAGGGTAGACAATGCACAGCTTAGGAGAAGCTTGGCACGTTTTCGTTGTGCGAAGCACAAGCTGCAGATTGAGCTAGGAAGGCAAGTCAAGCCAGTGAAGGTGCTAGTGCAGCAACATTATTGCAAATTGTGCAACTTGGGTGCGGTTGAGGATGAAGACCACTTCTTGTTGGTTTACCCTACTTATCAAAGTGTTCGAGAGAAGTTTAGAGGTTCATTGCCACTAACTACCATCACACCTTTGGCTAAATTGCTAAGTTGTCAGCAGCAAGGCATCCTTGCTAGATTCTTAGTGCAATGTCAGACGGTTAGATTTGAATTGTTTCATCAGATTTAATGTCAATTGGGTTCTAGCCCGGGCGCTGTTTGGCCCACTTAATGACGCTAAATTGTAAGTAAGTAAGTAAGTACACAAATAGAATTTACATGTAGTTTAATGTTTAATGAAATTATTTTAGAATTATATAAAAAAAAGATATCATATGTATAAAAGTGAATAAACATTAAAGTTCCACAAAATCATTAATTATGTATCATTACTTGATATTTTGTAAACTAAAATTCGATTAACATAGAAATAATAAATTATATGTATTGAACATACACATTATCACAAATTTATATTTCAAAATTTCCTAAAATTTTATTTTTAAATTAAGATTTACAATTTATATGCACAAAATAAATTGCATCATACATTATTACTAACATATTCTTCATATTCTTCTTAAACTTTATTTTGAAATTAAAGTTTAATATTTATATGCACAAAAAAAAACCATTCATCTATGTAAATAAAATTTACATGTAATTTAATGTTATCATAATTTAGAATAAATATTATTTGTATAAAATTGAAGTTGCCTACTAGTTGTTTAGCCTACTTGAAAGAGATAATTGCAACAAAGTTGCAAACAAAATTGCATTTCATCCATTCTCTAAGACATTTTATCATCCATATATATGTGTTGATGGACGGTGTCACCAAAATAGTTGAACGTTAGTCAATGTGTTAATTGTGTGCCAACTAAAAAACCTTAGATGTTAAGAATATTCCAAAAATTGCCCTTTAATTGAAACATGTTTCACATTATTTACCAACATAGTTGGGCATTCAACTTGGAGACCTCATTAATGTCAAGAATATTCGGCAAATGACCACCCAATTGAAAAATGTTTTCATCTATACAACAACAATATAGTAAACAAGTCAATTTAATTAGTAATTACCATAATTTTATTTTAAAATCTTAAAAATCAAAGTTGCAACATAGTTGCAAATGACATGCAATTGATAACTTTTTGGTTAAAAAATGGGGGTTTTCTACTAGTCATGTTGATGTTGCTTTTCATCCATCCATCAATGATGAATTATGTTGATTTTGGTTGGAACTCCTTTGCAATTGCGAGTGTGATGGTAACACATTAATGGTTGCAATTAATTGGCAACTATGTGGCAACTCATGTTGGCACAAGGTAGTACTTGTGTGTAATTGCAATGTACCCAATTTGCAAATGGCAACTAGATGACTATTATGGAATAACTACTAGGCAAGTTCATCCATTGACAAATGTAATGTTTATGTGATTCTTAATTCATCCATTCACAAACCTAGTGTTGCATGATTTTTAATTCATCCATCAACAAATCTAATGCTTACATGATTTTTAATTGATTCATCAACAAATATAATGCTTGCATGATTTTTCATTCATTTATTAACAAATAAAGTTTGTTGGTGTCATTTGCAACTAGGTGTTTAGTTATGGGTTTCAATGTAGTTGTATAATAGTTGATTTTAGAAGTATTGGACAACTAAATTTCAACTTACAATGCAAATGTGTAAACTTTGCACATAGATTATCATTGTCCAAATTATGAAGATAGTGTAGAATTACATTCCATCACTATTTATAAACATGAATGGATCTAAAATTATATACATTGGGGTGCAAATGAAATACAATGAACCAACATGATTGCTTTAGAAAATGACTACATGTCCTTTTTCCTAGAAAAAACCTTTTTCATACAAATAAATTTTGGAACAATTTTTTTTACAGTTTGTTATAATAAATGCTTATTTTTGTCCCAATACATGAAATGTTTTTTTTTTTTTTTCCATTTTTGAGTAAATATGAATTCTCAAAAAGTGTCTTGATTTCTTGGAAACTTAGTGTTTTGTTTATAAAAATGATAAAAATTTCAAATCATAACCAGAAATTCATTTTTTATATTTTCAAATTTTTTTTTATAATAAGTTGCAACTTTTCTTAACACATCATGTAGATTATACCTCATTTAGATGTGGTAAAGGGCTTTCAAAGTTCTAAAATTTTTGATCAATTTTGGAAAGTTCTTTGAATTTTTTAAGTGTTAGAATTCCACATATTTTAGGGCATGAGTGTCTTTTCAATGTGGTTAATGGGTTTTTATCTTTAATTTTTTCCCCATCAAATGTGTTTTTATTATTGAATCCTTTTGATAGTCCTTTGCAAAATTAACTTCTATCTAATGCCATAGGTGTTCACTTTTAAAACTCTTAAATCAAAACTTAAACTTAAAATTTCATCTAATGGATTTTTGGTTTGAATTCGTTAACATTCATATGAATGAAAAAGCAACAACTTGCCATGATTGCCATGATTGCCATGGCTTTAAATGGCAAAACATAACAATTTATCCAATTTTGATTTATTTTTTTTGCGATCTAATGCCCTTTTTGGCTTGTTGGATTATGATTGCACCCATTGACATTCAATGTTGGAAAATGCATTACAAGATATTTTTTTAAGAAAATTATTGAAATATAATTTGTCCAAGCTATTTATAACAAAAGTATTCCTTTACTTAATCAAAAGGTCATCACAAAGATGATGAACCACAACAATCAAATATTGTCATCTAAAACATTATGTTTCTATAAATTAATGTTTTTTTTGTTAAAATGTAGTTTGAGCCACAATTTTTCATTCCACTTTATCTATTTGAAAATTGCAATATTATAATATTTAATTCCAAATGTGAAATGAGATCAATAACATGTAAATAACATTGTAATGCAAAAGATACCTAAATGTCCATCCTTTTAATTTAAATAAAACTAGTTTACAACTATAATGCCACTAACATAATTTATTTATGATTAAAATGCAACATATATATCATTGACACAAATTAAATACAATTAACTACACTTGCATACAATGATGGTTTTCAAAATAAAATGCATCACATACTTAAAAAACTAAGGTTAGAATTCACCACACCTTTTTTGTTTGGTTTGGATTACTACATAACAAACAATAACACATTCAATAACATATTTATTAGCAACCTAACCAAATTATACAACATCACATGTGCATGTTTTTTTATCAAGACTGTATTTTTCAAAAAAATTCACCATTTCATTTTTGAAAAACCTTCAACCTTCAATAACAAGAACAAAAACCTTCAACCTCCAAAAACAAGAACAAGAGCTTTTGGCATTTCTAAGTTTTTAAAATATACAAACAATTTTGTGACAACCTCTTAGCTCTACTTTTAATATAAGGGGGGGAAATCTTAGTTATCTTAACATGATATGATAACTTCATCACCAAAAGATTAAGAAATGCACAAAATGTTTAGATAAAAAGACTTTCTCCTTTTTAATTCAATTTTGAATTTCTTGACAATAGACATAGGTGCAGAAAGGTCATTGATGCAATCTGGCAATTTTGTTGATTTATTACCATGTGTCATTTGTTCATGTGTCATTTTGCTCATGTGTTTTTTTCCCAGATTTCATATTTTCAATTTTCAAATTCAAAATTGAAATTTAGTTGCATACTATTTGTCCACATGTTTGTTTGGTTGATCTAGTTATTTAATTTGGTTTACATGTTTACTAGATGTTAGATTTAAAAAATATATATATATATCCTTTGTAGTTCATTTTGAATTATTTATAATAGGCATAGGCCCATGATTAACGTGAAAGAATCCACCTTTATTAATGAAACAATTAGACATTTAAGGTACAAGACATTGAAATATATAAAGGTAGATCATATGTACACGCTATTTGAATTTGTAATACAATATACACATTAATTCTAATTTTATTTCAAAAGTACGTTTTCACACAAATTCTATGGTTTAACAAATCTATAAGGTAACATGATGTTGTGAATTACAATGTAGTGGAAAATTAGTAATAAAACAATTGAACAATAGTTGCAAAATAATGAAAAAGTTGTATTTATGTATTAGCAACCTAGTAGCACAACTCAATATATTGAAATGGGAATCATAGTTGACAACTAATTGTAAACAAGTTGAAAGTGTCATATGTAATGGGTGATGAAAATGCATACACATGACATGATCATATGTGTCAAGGTCATACATTAGTGGCAAAATAGTCATTGATTGGACGTTACATTTACCCTAATTGTAATGTAGTTGTCACATGCTACTAAAATGCAACTTGCCAACAAAATCAAACATGTTTGATTACGTGTATTTATGATGTGTACATTCTATTGTATAGATGTTTATCTTACAACTAATTTGCAACTACGGTACAATTCCATAATTTTTTGACATGGCATTATATTTATTAATTTCATGTATTTCCATGGGACAATTGTAGCATAGTTGTATATTAGTTGTTTTGAAGCTCTAATTGCATGGTAGTCTAGTTGCCACAAACATGATTTCTCATAGTGTTATGTGAAAAGAAAATAAACAAATTACAAATTTTCAAGATGTTATATTTGACAAAAATTTCATGCCACCAAAAAAAATTATAACAATTGAAAATGATATATAAAAGAGTCATTTTTGAATTTGAATTGTTTTAAAGCAAATAATACACCAATTTTGTCAACAATAAACTTCTATCAAGTCACAATCAATAAAGTTATTTTGGAGGTAGAATTGATAATCAACTTAATCAACCACAACCATCAACTCAACCCAACTCACAAGTAGCAAAAGGACAAGGTTCATCATTACATGATGACAACTTGATGCCAATATTCTCACCACTTTTTATATATGGAAATAACTTATCACATTAAAAGATGTGTCAATGTAATTAACCTAAAATAAATGTACAACCACCAAGTAGGTTGCTTGAATGCATGCTATGAATGAATCCTCAAACAAGAAAAAGGACTCAATTCATTTATATCATAAAGTCATTGTTACAACATATGATCTTCTTAATTGAATACAAAAGGATTTAATGTAAGCACATTCTAGTGAATGGGAAAATGCGATTGATGAAAGATTTATTTAAACAAGAATCAAATGTGGGAATTCACCACTATGGCTACTTAAAAATCAAACTAATATACACAACACATTTTGGGTTTTGTGATTTGTCTTTACAACTATATATTAATCAAGAAAAACATATGTGATTAATGATTAGTGAGTTGTTAAACCCATGTTGTTTCACCCATTTAATCACAAGGGATGTTTAGTTACAAAGCCTAATCATTTCAACGACTAGGATTTTAAAATTTTCTTATAATAATGAAATTCCATGTCACCATTAATATTAATATGCCATGTAAAGTGCATGCCATCTCAACTTAGTCGTTTTATTCAATTAAGTGTTACAAAAAATGCCTTGATGAATGGATGACATGTGTCAAAAATCTATAAACACATTATGAATCATTTGCACATGACCAAAAATCAACCTAATTTAGCCTATGTAGTAACCAAAAGTTAACCTAACCTAACCTAGCTAAGCTATTTACCTATGCTATGTGGCCTAGATTAAAAACAAACATTATATTCCTAGCCCAAAAAGTTTAAATTAGGCTACCTAATCTAAACGAAATGGCCTAGGTATCATAGGTTCCAAAAGTGAGGTTTTGAACCCCTCACCTTCACTTTGGGGTTCAAATCCTCATCTATTACAATACCAAATTTTTTTATACTAATTATATTTTACACAAAGTTATAAAGCTCAAAAATTTTAACCTTGAATTAACTTTGGCCACCCTAGGTTGACCTAGGTCAATTTACCTACTACTTACCAACCTAGCTTAGACTAAGACCTCCTTAGGTTGACTTAAAATGAACTAGCTTGTCAATTTATACTACTTACTAACTTAGCTTAGGTTAACCTATGCATTCTTAAGCTATAAAATTAATTAACCTAGGATATTATGTCATGTCATAGTCGCATCCAATCACACAAACTTGCAGTGGTTACAATTAAACCTGATAAAATATTTTGTAATGAGGTTACCTAGGTTGACTTGGCAAAAAACCTAAAGCTAAGAACCTAGGCAAACCTACCTAGGTTAACCTATTAATAGGGTAACCTATTCTAAGTATATTTAAACATATTAAATGTAATAAATTTTTTATGTTTATTTAAGTAACTTACAAGATAACCTATATTATGAAATAAGTTTTTTACTAAATAGCCTACATACATAAGTTAACTTAATATGTATGTTAACATAAGCTAATGTGTCAAGTAGTTAAAAAGTCAACTTGAGTTATGTGTCATTTTTTTCAAAACAACTATTAAAAATCATAATTACAAATTAACAATATATTATTTAGTACACATACACATACACATGCATGTGAATTCATGACCTCAAAAACCTCATGGCACACAAAATTATAGCATGCCATGACAAATATTGGTGCCATAAATTCAAAACACACAAAATTTTATGGTGTCACAAAAAATCATGGATTACCATGAAAATTTGTGACACCTTATTGCCAAATGGCATGCCATGTCATCATCACATCGAAGATTAAATTTTTATTAATCACAAAAGACAACAATATTTTCAATTAACTAATAAATGAAATTAATTCATCAAATCAATGACATGAATCATGATGTTGACAAATAGGACCACATCATCTTGTTGGCATATAGTACGCCATGTCATCGTCATGGGAAATTGAATCATTATTAGTCACAAAGGTGAATGGTTTTTACAACTAACTAACTAATGAACAAAAATTGAAAAATAATATGATAATTTACCCAAAAAATCAACAAGTTGTCACATTGATTATAATTACAAAACCATGACGCCATGTGGCATATTGATGTCTTTTGCCATTACTTAATGATTGTTATGACTAAATAGGTAAAAATGTAGTTGAAAAAAACAATAGTCATTTTTGTGTTTGGTTCAAAGGATAAGATTTGTTATAATGAATATAAAGTTTTTGGACTTGCATCTTGATACAAAAAGTTACATTGACAGATTGGACATCATTTTTAACATAGTGACCAACCAACAAATGCTTCATTTTATCTAAAGTAGTTTATGGTCATCATGTTGATTAATAGTCAAGTATTTTATGACCACCACAATGCCAAAATAGTTACAATTGTAGTTGAAGAAGACAATAGTTGTTTTTTTTATCAGTCAAAAAACCTATAATGTGTTGTTGTGATAATATCCAAATGGATTTTAAAATCATGTAAGACCAAAGGGTCCAAATTCTTTAAAGCGTACCAAAATTTTGTCACAACATCACCTTTTTCTGTCTTTTTAACCTAGTCCTTTTTTACCATATAAAGTCACATTTATGGATGATTATGATGGAATCTAAAATTGTAATGGTTTAAAACATAGTCCTTTTGAAAATTTTAACAACTTTTGATTCATTAATTGTCATGGGGATCAAAATATAGGGTAAAAAAGGACTAAAATAAGGACTAGACCCTTTTCATTCTATGTGGTACACCTTAAAGGATTTTCACCCCAAAGTTGATGGAATTAATGATAAATATAAGTTGGATTTAGTTGCCAATGGTGTCACTTAAGTACAAGGTTTTGATTATATTTTGAAATGTTTTCTTGAATTTTAAAACTAAATTTTATTTGAAAGTTACTACTTTAACGACTTAATATGATCTTAGGATACATTAATTCAACATTAAAAATATTTTTTTGCATGGTTATCTCGTTGAGGATGCATACATGCAAATTTACCTTGGAAGTTTCGTAACACATTTAAATTCACATTTATTTCATAATATATGGCCTCAAGCAATCCTCAAGATCATGGTATCAATTTGAAAACTATATAATATCACTATAATTTCTTGCCTTCAAATTGATATTAACATTTACATTTTACAAGATGATGAAAACTTTATGATCATTGGGATTTATGTGGATGATTACATTCTCATCAACAAGTTGGTGTTAATTATACATATTAAAGGTGTCTTAAATTAAGTATTCAAAATGTCTAATTACATTACATTTTTGGCAATCAAATCATAAAAAAATTCCAAGAAGGTTGGATTATCCTACATCAATTAAAGATCTTACCTCAAAGTTGGCTGAATATGAAATGCTTAATTGCAACGTCCCATTTGTATTCTAATGCAATTTGGCATTTGAATATGCAAAAACAATTTTCCATCATTTTAGGAAGCAAAAAAAAAAAACAATGAATAAGTTATCCTTATTCCCAACTTTTAGGAAATGTGATGCATGCCATTATCAACAACAAATTGTTATTTATTGTTAATGAACCAACAACCTTTGTTAACGTTGCTACAACTAATAAACAATGGTGACATGCCATGTAATGGAGATTGATTCCATCACTAAAAATGGAATGTGAGTATTAATGGATCTACCCCCAATTTTACAAACAATGTATGCAAATTGGGTGTTCAATTTGAAACCCACTATGGATGGACCACCTTCAAACATAAGGTGAGGATTGTAACATGCATATTTGAACAAACATGTGTGGATTTTCAAGAAATGTTCATACTTATTTATGAAGTGAGGAACAATTTGATTAGTTGCCTAATTCCTTATCAACCATGACAATTGGGATTTTTTCACCTTGATATGAAAACAACCTTTCTAAATGAATATCCTTATCAAAAGGTTTACATGACACAACTTGAGGGGTTCATCATTCCTATAAAGGAGTCAAAAGTTTGTAAGCATATTAAACCTTTTTATGGCTCACACCAAGCTTTGTGTGCTAGTACATAAAGATAGATTCTTATTTATGAATGTAGGAGATGAATCAAAATGATGCAAGTCATCACATGTACCACATTACAAAAAGATGGCTCATTGCCATACTTGTGTTATGTGTGGATGAATTATTAATGATAGGTAATCATCTAATCAATATTGATTGGCCAAAGAATCATCTAGAAAAAAACATTTGAAATGTTTAGTCTTGGCAAAACTTGTACCTAAAAGTGGAATTCATCACATTCAATAATGGGATCTTTATGTGCATGGTCAACACACATACATATTAAAGATTTTACATGAATTTGGATTAAATAATTGCAACTCAATAATTACTCTTGTGCCAAAAAGGTTTTAAGTTCAATGGAAAATAAAACTTTAACCTTGTGAACACACATAACTATTGACAAATCATTGATAAACTAATGTATTTGACAAACATGTGCCTTGACATTGTGCTCATTGTCAAATTAATGGTTAGTCACTACATGAATGAACCACAACAAATTCCCCTTGATGCAACTTGGCACATCATATGTTGTTTAAGAGGTACATCCAATTTCATGTGCCTTATCAAGAGGGGGGTGATAACACAATCAAAGGATACATTAATGTAGATTGGGCTGATGACATAAGAGATTGAAGATTTATGTCAAATTTTTTGTTTCATCTTGGTAATGGACCAATAAAATGGAGTTCTGAATGTAAACAATGAATACTAGTTGTGTCTTCTATTGAAGTGAAATATAATTCATTAATTGAAGGGAAAAAAAAAAAAAAACATTTTGTTGAGTTTACTTTTGAATAATTGTATTATGATCAAAGTGAGTTGTATCATATTAATATGTGATAATCAAAGTTGCATGAAAATTGTTTGTAACCTAGTCTATTATGCTTGAACAAAACCTATAGAAATTCACTATCATTCATGAGAAGATGCTATCTAAAGAAATATAATTGATTCATGTTGCTTGAAAGGAACAACTTGCAAATATTCGAATTAAACCATTTGGCAAGCCCAAATTTCAAGATTTCAAAAGGAAATTTAGAATATGCAATCTGAATGATGTAAAAATATTAACAAAAATCAATGTTTAGTAATTAAAATATGCATGCATGTGAATGTAATCAAATAGGTTAAACTTAGTAGATAATGTAAAGAACATAATTTTAAAATGTTAACTAAATAGAATGTAAAAAGGATGTTATATAAATATAAATTTTACATGAACAACTTGCAATTAAGTTAATAACTTGTAATTTCTAGTCATAGCATTGTAATCAACTTTGAAACTTATTCCACCATTTTAAAATCCACCATTTTGTTCAATAGTCTCATAATTTATTTAATTTTGAACCCTTCTTTGTTTTTCTTAGGCTTAAGTGTCAAATTCATGTTTTGTACTGAAGTTACCTTATTTGTTAATACATGTGTTAAGTTTTTCTTTTGTTATTTCTTCAATTTTATGAAAGAATTGTGATTTGAACCTTGCCTTGATAGGTATATATGTTAAACTTTAAAACTAAAGGGCAATTTCACCTATGAGTTAGAATTTAGTTTTCCAATTTTTGGCTTTAAATAACATGTAAATATTTTTAATTTTTAAATCTTAATTTACTAAATTTTTTCCAAGGTAAAATAAATTTCAATCAAACAATAAATACCAATGTATATGGCAACAAATGGGAAGTGTTTAATGAAGAAAATGACATTATGTTGTAAAAAGGACAAAACATAGTTTTAAAGTGTTTCATATTCTTAAGTTGATTTTTTTTCCCAAATTATACAATCAGCATACACTAAAACTTCCATTTTGTGCACATATAAGGCCCCCATAACTTTCCATGGAATAAGAGCTTTAGCAAAGGTACCTTTAAAAACTAAAAACTTTGGTAACATCTTTTGAAGTATTTGAATTCTTAAACTATTGTACTACACAAGGATATATGACAACCTTGAATAAGATGAAAGTTGTTAGAAAAAAAATTGTAAAAGCTTTTAATATTAATTGAGTGTTAGATGTGTGCATAATGTTGGCTACTTAATATAGATATTTTTAAACAATAGTCGATTCCACCTCAACCATAACATGCTGACAATGAATGAAGATAACATTATGAGAAAAAGGGTGGTTTTGCAACTTTCCTCACAATTGGATTTTCTACTTGCAATGATCATTTACAACTTCAATTATTTCTCACCTTATGTTGCATTAGACATGTTGCATTAGTTGCAGTGGACACATTATACTCGTACACAGGGAATCATATATTATTGAAAATATGTGCAACTCCCTGCAACTAGGTGCAAGTTGTTGCAACTAGGTTGTCCACATAGATCTTTCATGCAAATAAATTTTGAAAGAATGTAAATCCAATGTGACATTTCATTCATCCATTGATAAACAAAATCTATTGATGTCCATTGCCATTAATTTGCAATTTACCATATAACTATTTGAATACCATTACATAACTTCATTCCCATGTTTTCCAACAACTAGATTGTAACTTTCTTACATTTGTGATGTACATTTTGTGAAATGCCTTCCCCTATTTTGTTACCATGGAACAACCCACAATTTCTTCATTCCACCTTATCTACTTTTGAAATTGCAAAACTTAATATTCAATTTCACGTGTGAAATGATGTCAATGACACATAGATAATGTTACATGTCCATATTGTCAACTCAACTAAAATTGTTTTGCAATATACATGAATTTCCATAGCTAACTATCATTAAAGAATAATTCTTAAATGATATTATTGGTAATTATATACAATCTAAACTCCAATCTACACACAATGATGGTTTTCAAAATAAGATGCATCAAATATTTAAAGCATTGAGGTTAGGTTTCACCATGTAATTTGACTTCTTGCCACAATTTCCCTCAACCACCTTGTCAACTTAAAAAAATTCCATGCTATGATTTGACATCACATGTGAAATGAATCCAAAAACATGTAAATAATTTTGCAATTAACAAAAAACCATCTATATGTCCAATTGTCAACTTAAATACAATTATTCTACAACTACAATGCCATTAAACTTGCACTAACAAGCAGCATACATAACACATCAAACTATGACTTGAAACAAACAAAACTACAACACATATTCTTACACAATGGTGAATGCCAAAAAAAGATCATAGATGCATGAAACTATTAGAATATGGAGGTCAAATTTCATTACATTTGATATCTTGCTTCACTAAGTTATTTTATTATTCATTTCCTTGCATGTTTTGATTTAGATTAGTACACAATAAACAACAACAAAATGTTTAGTGACATATAATAATCAATAACCTAGCAAAATTATATCAAATCACATGCATTTTCTCCTAAAACTATATTATTTTACAAAGTATAGTTTTCAAACCAAACGTGTTCAAATAAAATGGGTGTTGTCCTCACACCATTTTTTTCAATGTGCAATCAACCAAAACAACATTCATGGACCTTCAAGCTTCCATATTTTCTAATGAACAATAAAACTTGCAACATTTTTTTCATCTTTAGCTCTAAATAAAAACCAAAAAAACAAGTTAAACAAAACAATGTAACACATAATATCACAATTGTATCATCAAAAAATCAAAATTAAAGTAAACAAAATGTTTGAAAAAATAAGGACCCTCTCCTTAATAGTTCATCTTGAATTTCTTGAAAAATAGCCATGGGCACAAAAGGTCGTTGATGCAAAAGGGGAGATCTATTAACTTAATGTTGTTTGTTTTTGTGTATCCCACCCAAATTCTAACTTCTTAGATTTCAAATTTCAAGTTGCAATGTAATTGCATTATAGTTTTTCACAATGATCACATGTTCACAATGACCCATAAGGGTTGTCGATGGAAGGGAGAAATCTATTGGCTTATTGCCACATGTTGTTTGTTTTTATATATTGCACCCAAATTTTAATTTTTCAAATTTCATATTTCAATTTATAATCTAATTGCACAATAATTATTCATAATGATCATTTATTCACAATGACCCATAAAGGGTTGTTGATGTAAAGGGAGAAATCTATTAACTTATTGTCACATTCATATATCCTACCCAAACTTTAACTTTTGAAATTTCAAATTCCAAGTTGTAATTTAATTGCATTGTATAATTATTCACAATGACCCATAAGGGTCATCAATGATGCTTGTAATCATTTTAAAATGGTGTGGCATTTAATGTGCCATGGTGATAGGATCGTAACGTTGAAGTTGGTCTTTCAATTTTAAGGTAGTTACATTAAGCAACTACATTTGCAAGTTGATTACCCTAACAACTAATGCATAACTTGAGAGAAAAGTATGTATGATAACCATAGGTACATACTTCATATAACTAATATGCAACTATAATAAGATTTTATGAATTTTTAACGTGGCATTTTAAAAAATAAATTCATTTCACTTTAGTAAAAAAGATGTAACATAATTGTGCATATGTTGCATAGGCACACATAAGTTGCAACATAGTTGCACATAAGTTACATAGTTGCAAGGTAATGAGGTCTTTGAGGACACGATTTTTTCATAGTGTAAAAATGTGGGTCTTGTTGAATTAAGTATTTCAAGAATATATGATATCAAAATTATGTTTGCAACATTCACATTTTCATGGATGTTATGAAACAAAATTCAACTTGGAATTGGTAATGTATTTGCTACTCAAAAATATAATCATAAGTTGATTCCCATTTTGATAATATTTATTTCTATCATTTGGTTTATCATGATTATTGGTATTCCTAACATTATACATATATGCTTGATTCCATAATTGTAGTAAATAATACATTTAAAAATTAACAATGCCCCAAATTGTAAAAAGAGTTGAAATTCTTGAGTTAGAGGTTAAAACAACTTATGATAGATTGATCTAAAAGACAGTATTGAAATAGTTAGTGGCAAAAGGGGGTAAAAGAAAAATGATTAAAACATAAAAGAGAGAATAAACATAACTTTAGGAAACAAAAAGCCAAAATCCTAGTGAAAATTGCAAACAATCAAATAAACATTTTTATGTACTTGTTTCCATTGAAATTTATGAAAATTGTGACATGATATGTTAAATGACTATTGTGGTACTGAGTGGCAATTTCAACATTAATTGTATCATTTCCAAAAATCTTGAAAGTAAAAAAAAATAAAAATTCAAAGACCAAAGTTTAATGAAAGAATCTTTAAGAATTTTTCATTTGTTGAAATAAAATTTTCAAAAAAATTAATTATTCAACATACATGTGTTGAAGTTGCCAAGGTATCATAGTAATTTGAATATGGGGGAATTCAAATTAAAAGTTTGTTAATAAGCTTAGGTTTTGCTTTGAATTAAGGAATTTGGAAATTGTGCAATTGTTGCACTAAATTGTGTCCATTTTTTGAAACATCACTTTAATTTCCTTGAATGTTAAATTGCTGATAGTTTACAAAAATTGGGTGATAAGAGAATATAACTAACATTCAAAAACACTAATCACTATTAAAAACATTTACAATTTCAAATTTTCAAAATATGTTTGAATGAAATCCATCATCTACCATATCTCAAGTGGTATAACGTAAATTATGTACAATGAAAAAATCTAGCATACAATAGGGGAGAGGAAATCATTAAATAGTGACCATATTTTGGTATGATTTGAAATTTGATGACTTTCCACGTATAAAAGGGAAACGTGCACACTTTCAATTTTCAAATTTTTTTCAACATTCATTATTATACAAATTGGTTAAATATTTAGGCAATGCCCAACATGTTTAACAAAAAAAATTATTAAAAAAATCATTCCAAAATTTCATTGTATGAGAATTTGATTTTGTGGTTTTGAAAATTTAACGAATTTGGATAATGTCATTGGTTCCTAGGGAGTGTATTTTGGCCTTGATAGTAAAGTCTAAATGACCTCCAAGCTGAGTGTAATAGAGGTCAAGCCTTTAGGGCATATTGCCTTGGGGCGAGGCGTATGTATGGTGTGTCTCTTCTTCTAACTTACCTAGTCTCTTTTTCTTTTGAAGCTTGAAAGCTCATGGAGTGTCATATAATTGTGTGCAATTTCAACTCATCCATAAGACTTTAGCTAAGCAAATTCATTATAAGAGTATCCATCACATATGTTATGGATTTCATAACTTGAACATATCGACTTTAACAAACTAGAAAATGGTTGTAAGACTTTTAAAATGAGATAAAGTGAGGAGCTATTGGGAAAATGTTGGGGAGCACATTAAGAACTTGGGGAATATATTGGGAACTCATAGGAAACTTGTGGGAACAAAACAAATCCAACACTCCACCCCTTCCCCCACCAAAAGAAATTTTGGGCCCATTGGGTGCATGCTACCTCACCTCGTTGGTTGTAAAATAAATAAATAAATAAAATGTTCTTTGCCATTTTAGCCTAGGCTAATAATGGCAAGGACACCAACTATGGGTGTATATTAAAGTTAGATGGTGGAACCTTTAATGACTTAGCTTCTTTTTTAGACATTTTTTAATAAAATTTTAATGGTATTTGTGATAGATCCTTAGAGGATATCCAAATACTCAAATGTGCATATACTACCCAATTAGGTATATTCCACTTTGGAGTTCATAAACAATTCTTGACTACACTTTCACATTTCTTCCAATCCTCGTAAGTTTTATGTCTTCTTTAAATATCTGTATTACTTTTACTATTCCTTCAAATTCTTGCTAAATATTATTTATTTTTCCCAATTTTCACTCTGGTTGTAACAATAAGAATTTCCTAATTTTGAAAAAAAAAAATCTGCATTTACTGAAAATAATTTAATTATTGTCGGAATGGTAAAGTTACTAAGGGTATTTTGGGGCACAAAATTCCTCAGCTTACTCTAAGAGTAAATCAAGGAAAACCATTTTCTTATTAAATTAACTAATGGAAAATTACAAAATGTGGGGCCAAGAATCTGGGTCACTGGGGGGGTCTTTACCCTACACCATCTTTTCTAGAATATCACAGCTGGAGATTTTTATTTTTTATTTTTCAAAATGGTTAAAAAGTTATGTGTTTTTGGTTTTCTAGTTGCTAATTTTTTTTTACTTTTTTGGGGTGGAAATTTTGCCATATTCTTCTATTGGGTTCTAGCATATAGCCAAAAATGTGAAGGATGCTTAAATAACTAAATAAATAAATCAATAAAAACTTTTTTACTCTTCATATCTTGTTTAGAGCAGCTCTAGCAGTGTCCCCTTATTTTAGGGTTTAGGGTTTAAGGTTTTTACCCAATGGTAAATCACTGGCCAATCAAAAGAAGTCATTTTCCTTTTGAGTGCAGCTCTTCTTGCAGGTGCACACACTACCCGGAGCAAACATATCATCCAAATGATGACAATTTCACATAATTCAGCTCCTATACTTCATCCAAGATGGTGGGTATAGGAGTTCTTAATAATTTTGGGTGGAGATGCTCTTATAGCCAAACTAGTAGTGTCTTATGATGGATGATGACCACTTCAGCTAATTCGGCTCCTATACTTCATCCAAGATGGTGGGTATAGGAGTTCTTAATAATTTTGGGTGGAGATGCTCTTATAGGTAAACTAGTAGTGTCTTATGATGGATGATGACCACTTCAGCTACTTCACAAAAATGGAAAAAAAAAAAAAAAAAAAAAAAAAAAAAAAAACCATGAAAACACTGAAGTCTCAAAAGATCCCTGATTTTTAGTTCTAAAAGGATTGAGGATATTTTATATATAATGGATATTCTCCACATCTCTGCTTCCAAGGATATTTCCAAAACTTTTCTTGAGGCACCCATTTTTCAACAAACACGGTTTTTCCAATCACTCTAGTCTAGTGACATATCCAACATATCCAACTCTTTTACAATCTTTCTCTCAAGTCCCCAGGGCCTTAATGTCCTCCTCTCAGAATCATTCATTTGCTTCCCACCAGAAAGCAGAATCCAAGTTCATCTTCACCTTACTACTACACTCTCCGGCCTTGTTCTCTTCAAACAAACAGAAACCTTTTACAACAATCTCATAGATGGGTTGTTGCTAAATAGATAGATAGATAGATAGATTGTGGAATTAAGTATCAGTGATGTTTCAATTAAGATTAATCAACTCAGTATGCCTGTTGTTGTATAAATTGCTTGAGAATCCTTAGGCAGAGACAGTAAGCAATCAGCCAATTGCTTTGCTAAATCCGTGTATCATTCATATTTCAACTTGCTTGACATATGTATGATCTGGATTCTGGTAGTAGTTGCTAGCTAGAACTTCGCTGCGAGAACAACAAAAATTAAGGTTTGGTGTTGGTAAATCTGCCATGGGAAGTCTGGCAGAGTCGATGGGTGGACCAGTGATAGGCAAACAGTATTGCCTATTTGATCCAGCCCAATACACTATTAAGCATGCTGGAAAGAAGCCTGTATTCACTAATAAATGGGAGATATCGGATGCGAGCGGGGTTGTGGTGTTTGAAGCAATCAGACAGAAGACAAATTCATGCACATGGTCTTTCAAGTATGAAACCCGAGTTACAGATGCCCAGGGAAAACTTGTAGCTCGCTTCAAGTTCACGGTATGTATAAAATCTAGTTAAGTTACAAAAGAAATTTATCATGTCTT
>Ga0209611_10006336_pt1 | contig 19456 bp, 11 predicted proteins | sample S1TSphgellanicum_3_FD_187693 | JGI IMG/M metagenome (GOLD analysis project Ga0209611, IMG submission 187693) | Host-associated microbial communities from peat moss isolated from Minnesota, USA - S1T2_Fc - Sphagnum magellanicum MG (SPAdes) (version 2) | ecosystem: Host-associated > Plants > Peat... | reverse complement strand
TCTCTGAAGTTTCGGGAGTCCTTTTGGGACTCCAACTCTCATCAACTCCCAACATGGGAGTTCACTTGGGAGTGTGAGGGTTCACTCCCTCACACTCTTTGCACTCCCGGGAGCATGTGATATGACTCCCGGGTCTACTTATAGGCCCGCAACCTTGCAACACCCTTGCCTTGGTCGCAAGCCAAGGCTAGGGTTGCGACATAACCTAATGAGGTCTAACTTTCATAACCTAGCAACCTATTAATTACACTTAATAAACAAACTTACCATAACCTATAGACAACTTAGGCCAATTAATTAAGTATGCAAGCTAGGTTAAGCTATAATGTACATAGGCCTATTTAGTTTAACGTAACCTATTACGCTTACCTAGCTTAATTTACCAACTAAGTTATAATAGCCTTTTTTAAGTTGGATGACGTTGTTCACTTTTCATTTACATTTTCAATGAAAATCATATTAGTCATCAGTTATAATCGCATCTACAACTAAAATTTGGTTCAACCTTTCCTATAATCACAAATGCAACTATAATAAGTTACAACTACATAGACAAGTAAGATTAACACATTGCTAGTCATAAAATAAGTTAGTTTTAACACTAGTCGCATAGTAGTTGCAAAAATATGATTAGAATGGACAACATTTCTTTTAGTGGTTGTTATCCCTTTGTAGTTCTTACCTATTGCCTACCATAGTGCCTTTTAGCCTATGGGAGGTAACTTGTTGGTCTGCTATTTTTGATTTCCACCACCATAGACTAATTGCTACCCTCCTATGGCGGCCAATAACTTAAGGCTCTAGAAACTACTTAGTGGTCAGCCTTTTACTTTCTATCCTAAAATAAATGCAAAGATATTAGTTTAATGAAAAATCCTACTTTTATCACCTAAACAATTCTACTTTCCACATTTGATAGAACATCAACGTAACATAAGAAATTCAAATCCTTCAACCATCTTCCATTAAAATCACACATAAAATACATATTTATTTCTTTGTTTTTCTCTTCCACTCTCCAAGTGATTGGAGAGTGGGGGAGAAGGATGAAGAAAGAAGTATGGACTTTGTGTGTGATTGACCCCTAGAAAATAGGGCCCTTATCCTAATCCCTTCCTAGAAATCTCCTAGATGATTGGGTGGATTACTTCCAACCATTCATCAACCCGAATTACTTAATCTCAAGTTAACTTTGCCCCTTGGGTAAGGGACAATAAGTCTACCACTAGTAACTAGTAGTCATTATGAGGCCTATGGAATTAATTAGTCTAGAGATTTCTACTCATTAATAACATTCATGAAATGGGGATTATATTTTGTCATCCCAATCAAACCCATAAGTAGGTATATCAGAAACAAGTATATTTTGGTAGCCACTAACTATGCCAGCAAATGGGTGGAAATAAAGGCATTGTGCACCAATACAATGGTTGTGACAGCAAAAGTCATTTATGAATTCATTTTCACACGGTTTGGTTGTCTTTTTACTTTGGTAAATGTTTAGGGCATTCATTTTTTTAACGATGCCATTGAGATTCTTACAAACCATTTTCTGTTGTGACATATGACCTTGACCATTTATTACCCATAAGGTAATGGATAGGTAGAATCCACTAACAAAGTCATTGGTTCATTGTTTATTAAATTGGTGAATGAAAATTGCACCAATTGGGATGAGCACCTACACACGGTTTTGTATGTTTATTATATAACATTCAAAGTAACAACTAAACACACACCATTTTAGCTAGTTTATGGCCTTTACCCTTTGATGCCAACAAAATACATGCTGCCCATGAGCAATTCACATCCCAACTGAGACTTCTGTCCTACATGTATCCTAACTAGTTACATGGTAAAATTTTAGCACTTGGATGAAACTTGCCAAGAGGTAGGAAATCAGACAGGTACAAGGCAATGGAACATAACATTATGGGTTCAACAAAACCACAAAATTAAGAATTTCTCTATGGGGGACACAATTTTTGGGTTTTTAAAGGGTAGAAATGAACACACCGAAAAGTTCAAAAAACGGTGGTTTGGCTTGTATAAAATATAATATTATTTCCCCAACAACATTGTATTATTCGTCAACATTGATAAGTTCGAACCAAATCCCATTTTGGTGAACATCAATAAGTTCAAACCTTACTGACTAGAAGCTACCATTGAAGGGGGAGGATAGCACAAAGAGGACCCAGAGAACAAAAAAGACTTAAAATAGAAGGAAGATTCAAGAGAAGATTTTCAAGATGATTCTATAGAAAATCAAATTAAACTAAAAACCATAATCAACTGAAAAAAATTGGTTATTGACATTGGAAAATTGGTATACATAAATACCAAACTGGAAATGATTATCAATATAATGAATTTTAGTAGGGACCCACCAAAAAGTTGGAATTCCACCAAAAGAAACTTTTTAAATAAAGTTATTGGAAATTTCAATTCAACAATTAATTTCAATTTGGAATTAGCTAGGAAATTTTTGGTGTGGAATACCTTATAAAAGATTCCACCCCATAATCTGCTAGGGTAGATTTTAAACTTTTTTATTTAAAATTGGCACAAACTGATTTTGGTATAAAATCCACATAGGAAGATTCCATCCCAAAATTGCTAATGGAAGATTTTGTAATTAATGTAATCATGATTAATTGTGTTTTCATCCAAACCAACACCAAAAGGATAGGAGTTCATTTGTACTTTTGAAATGATTTCTGCAATTGGCACCAAGTTTAATTACCTAAACTTCAATATAAAAGAAGGAATTGTTCACTCAGGTTTTCCTCTCTCCCTAGTATTTTCATGTTATAAAAATTCTTACTAATTAATTGTTGGTGAAAATGAAGTGAAACATCTACAAGGAGATGATAAAAAAGATGAAGAGGAGAGAAAGTTTAAAATTAGAACCAAGTGGTAGTTAAATTGCACTAGAATTCGAACATGAGGACAAAAAGAGAGAGGAAATGGTAATGATTCTTTCAAGTAGAGGAAAGATCATTCTTTTGGAGATGGAGAAGTTCTAACAATGGATTGTTGGAAGAGATGTAGAGTGGGCTCAACACATAGACATTTTTAATTTGTTGGGTGTATAATTGGGTCTAATCTAGCCACTGGTGAAGGAATTTTTGCAAGCCATCACCCAGTTCAATCCGAAAATTATATAATCAATTGTGTAAGGAGTTCCAATTTTCATAACCAAAAAGACAATGGCTAAAATTTTCAACCTACCGGAAATAGGAATTAGCAAATTATTGCCCAAGCCGACCAAGGAGAAGGAAAAAGAAAAAGAGGCAGCCATTTACTGAAAAATCACTCCATTGGAGGCATTGGTTGATTGTTTGGAAGGTTTCCCTTCTCAAGGGAATGTATGTAGCCAAATTACTGGCATTGATTTAGGTAATCTAGTTGAAGGGCAATTGACAAGTCACCTATGTGGCAAAGAAGTTGATGAATTTTATGGTGTTGGCCAAACAAAAGGTGAAGGTGAAGTGGTTTGTTGTAGGCTTCAACAACCTTTACAGCAAGTTACAAAATCTATTTTCATCAACAAAACCCAACATATGGAAAAATAACATTGAATTCGAAATTGCCAAATGTTAAACATATTGCTCCAAAATTAGTTTTTGGTAGACCCTACACTCATGCTACCAGAATCAAATGAGGAAGAGGAAGGTGCTAATAGATTGGTCTAACCATGCTGTAAAGAGCCACACATGCCCCCTTAAACCATTACTTTATTCTTAGAATATTTTAATACTTCTTCCAAAAAACATTAATTTTTTTTTAGAAAATCTTAATATTATTATGTTAAGGTGTATATTTAAAAAATTCCAAAATATGTCATCAAGAAATATTTTCAAAGTGCTTTTAGTGTCCAAATTAACTTTAAGTTACTTTTATGCAACATTGCTATAGGCATATGCTACAAAATGCAATGGTTACAAGAGGTTAAAAGTCCTTTTACATATTTTTCATTCATTAGACTAATGAATGAAAAATACGTATAAAAACTTTATTCCAAATTTTTATGATATGTACATAATGTATTCACAATAACATTTTATTAAAAAATATTTTATTTATTTATTATTATTATTTTTACAATCCAAAGTTCAAAACATTAAGTAATGGATACAACTATTAATGGTACATGTTAGTATGATTGTACCTAGAGCAATATTAGAACCTCAGGCTATAGGAAGTATTAGAATTTCGAGAGTGCATTTTCAACACACACCCATTGAACTCAATGAGTAGATGGAAGACATCAAAGAAGTCAATGGGATGAGTACCCAACTAGAAACCTCAAGGCAATTGGAAATTTCAATGACACTATTACCAATGTTGAGGTCTTGAAATTTGGGCTAGCTTCATCCCTACAATCCTATATTGTCGTCTGGAAGTGCACTTTGGTGGAATGGTCACTGGAAGTGTCAAATCCACAGAAGAAAGGCATAATGTGAAATCTGAATCTAGTTCAAACTGAACAAATTCTGATGTAAAACTTCAACTAGAACTGCATCCAATGTTTATAGGTATTCAAACCCTTATAAATGTTTCTAGTTAGTTGCATAGACGTTTGGAGGAAAGGCAATTTTGGTAAGACATATACCAAAATTAGATACTCCATTAAAATACTTTTCTAGTGGAAACATTTGCACATAATTCAAGCAAGGCAGCTAAAAACTGCCACCCCCTTAATATTTCATTTTTGTTATGGGGTGAATTTTTCCTCCACTGATCAAAACCGAAAATGTCCTAACTCCTTTGGTTCTATCTTCATTGAAGACTTTGGAAGACCATTTATTTTGGTCGAAAGAGTTCGCCCAAATGGTGGGAAACATCTAAATAACTTTTCAATTGGCCATAATAAAAAAAGGATGTTGTAGAGAAAACATTGTAGAAGAACCTACAAGAGGCATGGATTGAAAGGCTAGTTGCTATAACTACAAAAGCCCAACCAACAGGATGCTCTTACCATATAACATTTGTAGACCAAGCTGTAGAACTTGGAAGGCATCAGGAAGAGGGTTTAGGAGTTGGAAATTGCAAATTCCAACTACTAAAATGAAGTACTGGATTTCCACAAATGCTTTATCAAAATTGGTAAGAAATTGGGCTCCATCGATTTAGAATGGGCTAAGCTCAAACATGCTATGGAGCAAGAGTAGGCCAATTGAAAGGTGATGGAGTAGTTTCTAACCTTATTGAAAAATTACTTATTTTCACAAAAGGGAAGGTATAACGGTTGGAATGGCAAAATGAGTCACTTATTGAAACCATGCAGAAGTAGCAACTATAGTTGTAGTAGTCAATTGAAATTTTTTTGTTGTAACAAAATTTGGAGGAGGTTTGACAAATTCCTGGTGTGATTTAGGAGGAATTAGATTTTTTAGCAAAGGAAACGAAGGCGTTGAAGCAAAGGGTGGAGCTTGTAAACTTTTACCACCATTGGATGGAAAAAATTAACAATTTAAAGATGGAACATGCCTTTATGAAGGCAAAACTTTTGATTTATCAAAGAAAAGTAAAAGAAGTCAAGTCGAATAGTGGGAACTATATAATGAACAAGTTGGCGAATTTATTTGGGAAATATTTGAGCCCCATTAGAAAGATGAAAAGTTGTATCAATTGTATTTAAAAACCTATCGATGAGTGGTGCCATGACGCACTCCCAACTCCCTTGTTGAACCCACTTGAGGGTCCAATTATGTAGAGTTGTGGAAAGTTGGGACTTGAGGGTCGTTCCCGACTTCTGGCACTAAAAGGGGGTAGAAGGGCGTGCTAGAAGTCCTGGGATTAGACTAGGAAGAGGGACTAGATTATCAAGCTCGAATCTGCATCCAAAACCAACCACAAGAGGGTTAGTTAGCATTCGGGAACACCTTTGGGTGTTGGGACAAGCCACGGGCACTTTGACACACAAGACTCACCACGGCCCGGACTCAGGGGAAGCCACCACCTTCCCCCATATAGTATACTCTGCAGCTCTCCGCCGAGGCTACATCCAAATGGCTCTTTTTCCCGGGACTCCCAAGTTAGAGTTCCGAAATTGTCCCAGGTTAGAGTCCCGGGACTTTGGACGCTCATAGCTCCTCGCCTCGAACTCGGATCGGGACGAGGTTTGAACCAAAGTTGTAGAGCTTTCCAACGCCGTGTCACACTCTTTGAGGCGACATCGGGAAGAGGTCGATTCTTGACTTTTAGTGGTCGGGAGTCAAACTGGTAGTTTGATTCTTGGCCCTTCTTTTGCCCATAACTTGGGCTGCAGATGTCCAAATGGCCCATGCAAGTCCATTTTGGGCATCTACGCTTCAAGACCTTTTCATTGATATAAGGAACGCACCAAGGCAAGGAGATTTGACCCCTCAAATCATCTTCTGAATTTTTGAGAGTCCCAAAGGACTCCATTTTCCCACTTTTGGGAGTGTGAGTTGCATTCTCACACTTAGCCCCAAAGTGGGGTTGCGACATGCCACATCTAATGATGCTGCCTTTTGATTCCAGCGAAGCACAAACCCACTCCGGATCTGCATCCCTATTCAATATGCATGGAAATGAGGAACAAAGTGAAAGTGAGAAGATGGAGGTGGGTTCAATAGTCACACCGAAAGTGCAACCTATTGAATCGAAATAATTTCTAGTAATGGGATTTTTTCCAATATTGTAGACAATTTTGACAAAGCCAAAGGTGCTATAATCATTCCAGCCTCTATGCTTGAAAAGTTATAACTATTTCTAGTGGAATAGCTAATTTGATGTTTTTCAACACAACAGTCAAAGACGAGCGTGCCAATCCAATGGTCGAATCCCATATTGAGGAAAGGATTTTGATTCTGGTATAATCTAAATCAACTGCTGTCCTTGCTGCCACTACATTAAGTTTTATTACTGCAACATAAGATTTAGGGCTAAATGTTAGGGTAGGATTATGGAAGATTACGATTATGGAATAGTAGTGTAAAGGATGTAAATATGAGGACATAATCCCAATTAGAAAGGGGGATAATATTGAAGGTAGATTTTATCAAAACTAGTATGTTACCAATATTTTATTGGAACTAATTTTCCTTACCAAATTTATTCTATTGAAAACCTTTCACCAAAACTGATTTATATTATTGGTTTATATTATGTATATTTAGGAATGATTTTTTTAGGATTGTGCTAACTGTTTATTCCATCATTTCTAACTTCTTTCTTTTAGGTACTTAAAACTTCGTCCCTTTGTGGACTATGTAGGAGAATGTTTTTTGAAGAAAAATTACTTTTTTTTGCCATGTGTAGATTGTTCCTTTATAGGTTTGGAGTATTTTAATTATTTGTATGGAAGTATTATTCCTTGCATGTTTGCTTCAAATTTGTTTTTGCAGAATGGTTATGAGGTTGCGTTATTGAGATTCAACAATCCCTTTTGTGTTGAAGTTTTTTTATTACCTAAGGAAAATAATAAGATTTTTCTTCTGCTTCCTTATTTTATTTCTTTCAAAATTTGATAATTCACCTAATGGCCTTAATAATGAGTGTTGAAGAATTTTTTATAAAATATTTAATTTAATAAATTGAGTTTTGGTTTTAGTAAAATACTTTTGAACTTTAACACCAAAAAATCAGTTTTATAAAGCATTAATTTAATAAGGATTTTTTTAATAAAAAGATTTTGATGGGAAAAAAAATGAAATGATGATAACCTACCATCAACATATTAAAAACATTCATAATTTAAAAATCAATGTGGTATTTGAAATTTTCAAAAATTCAAAATATAATTTTAAAATGTTCAAACTTCAAAAAATCATTTGCTAGATGTAAATGGGTCATAATGTGTATGACATATGAACAAAATTGTGACTTATGATACAAAACATTAAAGTTTAAATTAATTATCATATTTTAGTATGATTGAAATTATGATCATTTTTCAAGGCGAAATGTAGAATTTAACAAAATTTGTACACTATTAAAAAATTCATATATATTCAAAAAAAGTTAACCCAAATCATATAATTTATTGGGGGAATTATAAATATATTTCAAAACATGTTACAAAAAAATCCTTTCTATAAACTAGTCAAAATGTTCACAAAAGGTTCATTTGTGATTCTTTTGTCACCATTGGCCCATTTGATTGTGATTGCACCCAAGTGCACTTCAAAATATTATTTGTGACTACAATTTTGGGGGACCAAAGTAGTGTGCTTTTACTTGCCAAGAATGTTTAGGAAGAATATTACATAAAGATTTAACTTTATACCTATGAGGATAATGGAATCTTTTGTGACTTTAAGTGAGTTCAATCACCATGTTTATTGTTTGAATGCCATTCAATATGTTTTGGAATGGTTTCACTCAACATGCAATCACTCTATTTTGAAATGGTTCAATTCAACATTGAAGTTAAGGTCAAAAATTGCATGATACCACCCACTTGCCATCCACTTTGTTCATGGTTCTTCATTGCAACCTTGTGAATACCTTCAACCTTTACAATTTTGTGTTGAGTGTTTTCCTTGTGTTAAAGTTTCCTCTATTTATGAAAGTCACGGGTTCAAAACTGGTGTCATTTATTGGTAATGGCATTAACCAAATTCATTTGGGTTGTGTTTATCACAATATCTTTTGATTCAAGTGAAGTGTTCTAATTGCTTTCGTAACAAGTCTCGTTGGATCTTTTGATCACCTGTCTTCCATAAGAAGGGTTGTTTCATGCATTCAATCAATTGAATCAACCAACGTTAACTTCTTTAAATTTCAATTACATCTACCATGAATTTGTCAGCTACAAAGTAGGATAGTTTAACACACATGTTCCCAATTGATCACCCTAATTTGTTGGTTGAAACATTGGAGTTGTTAGAATCGTTGGTATTGTAAATTGTGAGATGGGTTGTGAACTTGGATGTTTTAAGAGTTGGGTTGTGGATTCAAATGTGGTTGGGTGTGATGTGAATTTGGGCATTGTTGCAGGGCTTGTGGTGATGCATTTGCAAATCCTGTTCATAATTCAATGGTTTCATCATTACATTGTTTGAATTTGATTGTCAAATCTCATAGTGGTTTTTAGACATTGTCCATTTCATTCATGAAATCTTTCACATGAGGTGGTTGGTATATTGGTTTGCTATTTGGTAATTTTTCATCATTTCGTACACATCCCTTGGTCAAGTTGTTGCAAAAAATGTAATGTAGCTTTATCTTGAATGTTCATAGACTAATACTCCTTGTTATAACCCATGTCGACATGTGGTTGGAAATTTGCTTGACATTGCCATTGAGTGCTCCCCACTTGTTTTTCTAAGGAGGCTAGTTTAGTTTAGATGACCATGTAACTTGCTTTCATTACATAAGGATTAATCTTTTTTCATTTAGTGATTATAATTTCAAGTAGGTCATGCAGATTTATTTGGTTGAGCACAACAAAATATTAGTACTTTTTAACTTGAATGAACATAATGATTTTTTCAGTTCCCAATTCAACTAATGAGATTTATTGGAAAATTTTCCATTACTAAATCCTATGAATTTTTGGCTTGAAAAGTTGGAGCTTTTTTCATCTTCAATCCCCTTTTTAATCTTCTTATTGGATTTTGCATTTTGGTAGCCAAGAAGAGATCTTACAAAAATTGAATTATTATTTTTTTGTTTTCAATTTTTAAATTGTATGTTCTTATTCATGTTGTGTGTTTATGTAGGTAATGAAATGTAATTGAATTTGCCGAAGTTGACATTGAAGCTTGAATTGAATCTATCTTTAATGGATAAAAGTACAAGAAATAAAAGACTGATGGATTAGCTTATCGTGATTTCTTTCTTTCACTGAAATTGGAAAGCTTGGTGTCAAGGAGTTCCAAATTGATCTTTTGCAACCATAGAATTGTAATAGGTGTCCTATATAGAAATGAAACAAATGCCTTAATTGAAGCATATAATAGATAGTTTAACAATAGATTCAAAGACACATTTGTGTTGCAAATGAAATTTATAGAACATACTCTTACACATATTCTACACCTCTTGTTTGCATGTGAATTTTTACATTTTTTCTAAAGGTGGGAGGTTTTTAACATTGAATTATGCGCCCCTTTGTAGTAATTTTACATAACATTGGGGATTTCATTGCAAATTTATGTTTTCATGAAGATTAGATGTTAGAAAAATTTCTCTTAATATTTAATTAATATTCACTACCAACAAGGATGCCACCTTTGTTTTTGTGGTAGCTTCCATCTCATATGTGAATGTAAAGTTTGTAGTTGTAACATCAACTTACCACTCATTTATCATTAATAATATGGGTAAATGGCATATATGGGTTGTTTCCACTACCCACCTACCAACAACCCACAAGTGTTTTTAACAAGTGAATTATTAGTTCACTTGTACAAGTTGTTAATAGGTAGGTGGTAAAATAAGCAATTATTGAGCTAACACCATGGTTAACTACAAAATTGAAACCCAAAATAAAACTATTTTCAGACTACTTACCATCTATCCTTTGTGGTGAATTTTTCCCTTACTTACTTATTTATGATACTGCCCACTTACATAGGTTGTTATTCAATGTTACCTAGGTAGTGTAATAAGTAGGGGGTGAAAGCACACTACAATGGTACATTTTGGGTAAGAAAATGTACTCATTTTTTTACTACATTTTGTATTATTTTGGGGCTAGATTTTTTTTCATTTCATTAGTGTTTTGAGAAACACTAAAAATGAATTTTTGACACAAAACCTCCTTCACAATTTTTGTTATCTTTCAAATGATAGTGCTTTTTCAAAAAAAATTATGTATTCACACATTTATGCTTGTTTGAATGAAAAACCTCATTTAGATGTTTTTTGTGAAATCACATGAGTGGAACTTTTCATATATAATTAAAATCAGATAATGAATTTACATGTAATATATGATTGAGTACTTCATCAAGTTTGGTAATCATTTGAATGGTTTTTGAAGTAGATTTGCACTTTGCAGTATATTGGTATGATTACAATTTTTTCATTAATATACTTTTCAATCATTTGATATCAATTTTGGAGTGGGATTATTTTTTACAATCTTATTCTTTGGGTTTTGAACTACCTTCTTCCAAGTATTATTTGTAAAAAAAAGTTTCAATATAAACTTGGTAGAAGTTCAAATACATGCATTTTCAAAAAATAGTATTTGTGACAACAATCTTTGACCACCATAATGTGTTTTCACCCTAGGATTCAATAAATTTTGAAAAATTTAAAACAATTGATAGGTTTCTTGGAAGAACCAATGTTTTAATGTACATTTTTTGAAGTTCTATATAATTAAGATCCTAGTGTTTAATTTAGCCTAACCTAACGTAATTGTTGGTTAACATATAGTTTGTAACTAGATTGCAAGTAAAAACTTATCCCATATATATTTTGTATTTGTTTTCAAGTTTTGAAACTATATAAGTGCACTAGAACATTGAAAATATACAAAGAACATTAAATACCAAGTGCCATTTGGGATGAACCAATCAATTAGGCTGGACCTTTAAAGGTTCAATTTTTGAAATAAAATAGGATTTAAAAACCTAACCTACTTTCTAGCCTAGGCTTGCTTAGCTAGCTACTTAGCTTAAACCTACCTACCTATGCTAGGTAGGTAGGCTAGGTTAAGTAGATAAAAAAATAGGCCAACTTATAAACCTACTTATATTAATTTGCAACACAAACTTGTGATTGCTTTGTTGATGGCAATTAAATTCAATATTCATTAATTTGAGCAAAAAATACATAAAACTTTAAAGGTACATAACAAATTACCTATCTTTGGTTTGTAAAACCCATTTGTGTGTACATATGTTGGGAATGTCACAACACTAAAACATGTCTTTCATGACTAAGACATTTTCCTGCTATGTCCTAATATAGGACCATGTAGTCATATATGTTCATTACATGTAGTCATATGTCCATTAATCATATACCTTTAGTCATCTTTGTCACTACAGTATGACTATATGAGGGTGAAAGCATGGTAAAATATACAAAAAAAGTTGCTGAAAAAATATCCTAGGTAAATACATAGGTATGTAAGTTTTAAAACCTACTAACTTACGTACCTATGATTATGTATGACTATTTAGCTACCAAAAAAATATTTATTTTTTTCAAAATAAAATTAATATGCCATGTGGCAATTTTGATTGTGCCATGTGTCACAATTTTGGACCATCATTAATAATCATAATGGATGATGGAAATCAATATTTAGAAAAAAAAAATTAATTTATATGTTAAAATCTTCTTAGTGCCATGTGTCATAATTTAATAGATGGATCACAATTAATGATGTCAACATGACATCATGGGTGTAGTTATGGAGTTGCATAGTAGTTGAAAATGAGTTGTTTTGAAAGAGTTGCAATTCAGTTGCAATGAGTTGCACCATATGTAATGAGTTGCAATTCTACAATTCATGTAACTTGTCCATTAGCATTCACAACATATAAATACAACGAGTTGCAAGTGGTCATTGTAACTCAAAAATTGAATTGCAAGGCTAGTTGTAAAAGGCCCCTTTTTTTCATAGTGTGTGAAGTTTTAGGTTGGATGAAAGGTTTTAGGGTACTTTTTTTGGCCATGCTTTCTTTTAAACATGCTACTATGTCACAATTAATGACAAAATTTGTAAAATTTTGAAATTTTTTTCAATCAAATTTGCATGATAAAATTTTAAATTTTTTATAACTTGCTTCAACAAACTTAAGAAAAGTAGATAAAATTCCAAAACAAAGCTTGAGGAGATTTTAATCTTCACCCCAAAAAACTAAACATTTTAATGAAAACAAAGTAAAATTTAATCTTTTACAATTTGATTTTTTGTATTTGAATTTTCTTTATTTGAATTAGTTGAAAATAATGAAATTGCACTTATAATTTTGGTTGTAGGTTTGTTCGCAAAATCATTATGTTCCAAGAGGCTCTACAACTCAAAGATGTTATTATCCTTTTGCAAAATAACAAACAAAATATTGTCAAAATCAATAGAAGAATGCTACTTCTTTTTATTTCACAAATTTTAAAAATAATTGTGGATTCTTTTGCTTTTGTTGTGAGTGCTTGTGATTTGAATCAATCTAGTAGCCATTGGTTACTTTTTAATGCATTGTAGTTTGCCATTACTATGTTTTTAAAATTTGGGGAATAAGTTATAAACCCATTAGGCCAAGTCAATTTGATTGATGACAATTTTGCAGTTTTTCTTAAATTGGTTTTGTTTGTGTTCAACATCAAAAAGGACGTTTGGGGTGTTTTGGAATCTTTTAAAAAAGATATGAAAAAAAAAAATTCACAACATGTTTTTTATGCTAGAGCCAAGGTTTAAAAGTATTCATTAATTTATATTTTTAATTGATCATGAGGAAGGTGTGAATTTTGTTGTGGAATATGATGAACAATTCTTATATAATAGGCTTTTGAAATGCCATCATTATTTGCATCCAATGGAAAAATTTGAAGTTGGATGTGTAGAGCAAGTAGTTGATGAAGATTTTCATTTGGATATTTTTGAACAAATTGTCAACATAAGTGAAACCATGTTTCATCCTGTTGATTTTTTGGCCCACCAAATCCTAAGCATCATAAAATCACAATTGAATTATTTTTAATCTACATTCTTATAGACCTAAGGAAATGTCATTTATAATTGAATAATTTTAAAAAATCAATTTTTGTGAATGTCAAGTGATCCTAAAGTTAATTGAAAATCACTTTCCAATATGTGGAGTTAATTGAAAAGGATCTAAATTTAGAGGAAGAGTAAGAAGAGTTTGAAAGTTCATTTGAATGGGGTGAAGTTGTGGACATCTAAAAATTTGTTGGAAGAAAAAAATTCTATATTTTTCACTTTTTGTTATTTTAATTGATAAAATTTCATGTTAAAAAAAATCAAACTTTTGACAATTGGTATGTGAAAACCAGCTGATATGAAATGTGTGTGAGAACTGGGCAAAATTGTTTTTCTCAAAGTTTTGAAACCTTGCCCAGGTCTCTTGTAGGCAAAAAAAATTAAAAGAAAAACCTATGCCTAGGCTTACAGTCTCTTCTAAAACTCGAACCTGACAGATTTCAGAAAAACCAGAGAATAGCCCATCACTGGAACATTCTTTGATTTCTTTCAGAGTTGATGGTTCAAGGTTGTTTGTTTGACTTTATGAGAATTCCCATTCAAGGGTCCATATACCCAACCTTAACGTGCCAGTTCTTTTCTTTAGGGGCTGAAAGAGAGAGAGAGAGAGAGAGAGAGAGAACAACCCCACAAGTAATTAGATTAGTGTTTATCAGTCTCAGCATCTTGACTGGTTATTCAAGTGCAATCTCTGAATTGGGTCTCTAGTATGGGATACCTAGACTACAGTCATTGACCATATGGGAAAATTGGGACTGGGATCAGACTTGAACCCTAGAACCAACAATACCATAGCCCCTTGCCCAAGTACCCAAGATGTGTAGGCAGTGTGTTAGCTAAGGTGCCCAGGTGGGCATGGGCCACAAATTTTTGGGCTGCCCTGCCCGATGAAATGGTTTAACCTCTTGGGACATATTGCCTATGTTGCTTCCATGCAACATGAGTTATAACTTATGAGTTATGATATGACCAACATGGGTGGCAAACACTAGATCTAAGTTGCCCTCGCAACAAGCACAGGCCAAGAGTGCAGATTTCACAAGTACCTTACCCTAGAGTTAGTTTCATAATTAAATAATCCTCTAAATATTGAAACAAGTTTTTGGTGAGAATAGGAGACTAAAGGTGTTGAAAACCATCATAATAATTATTGTAGACTACAATCTAAATAATTTCACTTTTAGAGACTCATATTGACAAAATTTTCATAGTGAACCATTCTAGATCATGATACATTAATAATTTGAAAAACTAGAAACTAATTGATGATGTTTTGAAAGAAATATAAATATTCGTTTGTCAATGTGGAAGCTGACTCTAGGCTATGATAATATTATTCAAGATGTGTGGGTGGGTCAATGTGAGTGAAATTAGTGTAAGGTGAAGTCTTAAGGTAGGGACATGATAAAAATGCTAATATTGGACACTCCCCATATCACCTTGTCCTAGGCCCTGTACTCTACAACTTTACCCTAACTATCACTACCATTGACAAGCTCACAAATCTTGCATAATTTTGCTTGTGAAATATGTCTTCCACCTGTGGCCATTACTAATGGAATAGCACAAAGCTAAAGTTATCATGAACTGAAAACATAGATAGATCACATGACATAGGAGGTGGAGGTTTCTTACAGCTACTCTCCTGAAGAGTGGTAGGGATCTTACTCCTATAAGGAGGCAAAATTTCCCCACACCACTCTCAAGGATTAGACATAATATTACATCTTCTCTCCTCAATGGAAAGATCATGGCTGCATATGCCCAGGTCTTTCCAAGTTCTTTATAAAAATGGATCTGGGTATATAGATGATGATCTGCACGCATGGGACAAGGCGGGAGGAGGAGTAGGAGGAGAAGGAGTGCGCGGTTCAGGATCCGAGGTAATTAACCAAGAATACCTTTATTGCACTACTATCTATTCCGGGATTTCGAAAGTTGTTCTGTTTTGTGGGAGTGGGTGGGGCTGGAGGGAGGACGGGGTGGTGGGCTTGGCGGCCATACAGGAGGAGGAGAGGGTTCCAAGCGGTGCGCAAAAGGAACCGCCACGCAGCCACCGGAACTACCCTAACTTCCGGCGCCCAACTCGACCGTATTCCTCGTTTTGTGGGGGCACCATTTTGTGCGAATGTATGCAGGCGGGATGAGTGATGCATTGACTTTTGAGAACAAAATTACTAACTGGTCGGCAAACTCGGCATACTACTTGGGTATCATTAATGATTCAATTCTTCTTGGCGGTCTAATCCCCAACAACACTCATGCAGCAGCTCTCGCTTGACTTGCACCGTGGGGTTTTTTTCTTCCAATTTTGTGATGTTGCCAAACTGGCGATCATCCACTAGAACATTAAAGCTAAAGATTCCCGCTGATCCACTAGAGATTCACTAAAAGAATTTGCCTACAGACCAGGTATGAAAGTCAATTTCTTAAACAAATTTTCACATTTTTGGCTCCATGCTAGAACTTTGTGAGAGAAATAGATTGTCAAAAAAAATTGTTGAAATCTCTGGCTAGAAAACCCCCCAAAAACCAGAATATTTTCACCCATTTTGAGGAAATTAGCTAAATTTGGCCACGGAAAAAACACGCTCACGACCCCAGCTGAGAGCTCCCCAACTTCCCGCTCATCCCCGCGAGATTCATCAGGTGCAGATCATGTCAATTCATCACCAGGGCGGGCTGGAAATTTTTTACTTCTGCATCTAGCAGCAAGGAAATTCGAAACTACATTGGGGTCAATGGCTCATCATGTCAGCTGGTTTCTTTCCGATGTGCACATGTTCATTCGCGAGCACAATGTACTCATGATCTTTTGTTCAGCATCTTAATTTGTTTGTTGTTGTTTTTTGCCCTGGCTATGAATTCTACCGCAGAAATGGAAATATGTATAGAGAATATATGATTGTCAATGACATATATTTTCACTGTTAGATATCCTAGTTTTTTCTGTTCCATGTACTCCAACTGCCATTGATCGGGCTGATCAGGAATTTAAAGACTAGATCATTTTGCATTTCTAAATTGGGTCCATCATTAGATACATTGGTCTCAACTTGGGGTCTTAAGTTTACAGTTTACTGGACAGTTAGTTTCCTCTGAGTTGATCTTAGGCTGATCTCAGCAAATTTCTTACTTTCTGCCGGACTAGAGGCTCAGGAATCATGTACATTAGGGATGAGAATGCTACAAGAATGTCAAACTGGAAAGGCCAGTACTACTACTGTCGTTCAGTTTCATCGTGTTGTTACAGCAAATAGTAAGGAGTAGGTCGCATTGGCGATCCAGGGCAGTGCAAGCGGCCGGCGCTGCACATGGTAACCAGTTTTCTAACTTGGGCTCCCGTTATCACCGCTTCTGCTTCTAATTCTTCTTCAGCAGCTCCTCGCGAGTCGCAGGGAAAGGTTGTTTTTGTCCCTAGCCTTCCGGAAGTTCCCTTCGAATGCTCGACTCATTGAGACTTTGATATAACTATACTTTGATATAGATCAGTCAGTCTGGACCGCCTCCCTTTATCAGCGCTGACACCCGCTGACATCCTTACTGCATTCACGGGCATTGATGATCTCATGAACTGATCATCTGCAGGTGGCTGGATTCATCGATATATATGTAGATCCACAAGCTGCTTTGATCGAACCAGCAATTTTGGATTCAGCTCGATCAGGATCTGATGTGTTTTTGGTAAAGTGTATTAGTATCATAAGATGTGGTGAAAACAGGCAATCAATATATATTGTTTCCAGGGTTTTGCAATTGTGAAGAAAATGGCGCTGACGTTCATCGCATTCCTAAGAGCAGTTTGCAGTGCGTACTCGATGATAGTACTAGTATTTGTGTTCTTGCCAGCAGTCGCCAGTGGCGCGGTACTAGACACGGGGCCCTGGGAGCAAGCGCATGCTACATTCTATGGCGGTAGCGACGCCTCTGGAACAATGGGTATGTAGCTGATCTTATACTACCATCTGACGTGATCTGCAGCTCTCGACGATGATGTTAGAATCTTCTTATGCTGATTAGATGATGATGACCTGATCTCATGTCTACATCTGGGTTTCTGGAATCCTGCAGGTGGTGCGTGTGGATATGGGAATCTATACACTGAAGGATACGGCACCAACACAGCAGCCTTGAGCACCGTCCTGTTCAACAATGGAGTCAGTTGTGGAGCTTGCTTCGAGCTCCAATGCTACGGGAGCAAATGGTGCTTGTCTTCCTATAAAGCCGTCACCATCACTGCCACCAACTTCTGTCCACCCAACCTCGCGGAACCCAGCGATAACGGAGGATGGTGCAATGTCCCTAGACCTCACTTCGACATGGCCATGCCTGCTTTCCTGCAGATGGCGCAGTATGTCGGCGGCATTGTCCCTGTCAACTACAGAAGGTAGGTCTATCGTTTGTTTCTTCGGACATCCTTCCATTAGGCTGCTGTTATCACAACACATCTTTCCGTTTATTAATTTGTTCCAGTTACCTGCAACTCTCAAATGGAAAGCACCTCAGTCCATCTAGCGAGAAACAAAGCCCTTTGTCAGTGGCTTTCCATCAGACTGCTGTGATCAAAGCACACTGTGTGTAAACAAACCCCTATGTCAGTGGCTTTCCATTGGGTTGCTTGCTGTGATAGGAGCACATGGTCCGTGTGTACCTGTGATCACAGCAGCCTAATGGAAAGAGACCCTTTTAGTCTGACGAACATTCACGAATTCTGTGGCACCTGATAGACGATTGTAGTACATAAATTTGACGATCGTTGTACATGTATGCTTCTTTGCAGGGTTCCGTGCATCAAGAGTGGAGGGATCCGGTTCACCATCAATGGGAATCCCTGGTTCGACTTGGTACTGGTGACCAACGTGGCCGGCGCCGGAGATGTGACGGCGGTTTCCATCCGGGGGGGAACAGGTGCGTGGATTCAGATGACACGCAATTGGGGTCAGAACTGGCAATCCGGCGCCAACTTGGTGGGCAAGCCCTTGTCGTTCATCGTCACCACCAGCGACGGCCGACATGTGGTGTCCACAAATGCCGCCCCATCCAACTGGAAATTCGGACAAACGTTCGAAGGCTCTCAATTCTCCGTCTAACGTCTAATCTCTAAGGCTCTCTTTTCATTGCGCAATTGTGATCACAGCTATACACACACTGCTCCTGATCAGATCAGACCAGATCAGACTCGATCATCAAATTAGCAAACTACTAAGCAACCCCAGGTATCGAGATTAATGGATCGAGATTAAACCGACAGATCCATCAAAACCATGTGTTAATCTACTACTCATGCTCTCTAATCATACTTTCTGCATAGCCCACGACTCCACAGAATGAGATCTTACTCAAACTGTGTAGCCGTTTACATAATGCAAACAATTAATGTAGTATAGTTAGCAACTAAAAATGCTTCTTATTATTAAGTATGCAAAATGCAGAGGCTTGCAGGATTAGTTAATCAGTTAGTAAGCCCGCACGAATGCATATTTACATTTGAAATATAAGCCCGATCCTTTCGTTAATTACGTGATTAGTAGTGCGATGCTGGCTAGCTAGAAGTATAATATATTAAGAAGATTTTGTTAATTTTCAGCTTTTGGATTCTGTGGTGATTTGATAAGACATGCACCCGCTCCTCTAGCTCCTCCATAATAGATAGAATTATGGCTCAGATTATGTATTTCTACAGTTTAATTAAGCTTTCTTAATGGGGATTATTATTATGGTTTGTTGGCTTCTCCTGTAAGGAACAGTTTTGAATTTGTTTTGTTTTGTTTATTTTTTCCATTGTGGTGGGGGTAC